>Ga0065711_1036020_pt1 | contig 21544 bp, 16 predicted proteins | sample Hoacrofraction12_FD_59098 | JGI IMG/M metagenome (GOLD analysis project Ga0065711, IMG submission 59098) | Hoatzin crop microbial communities from Cojedes, Venezuela - Epithelial fraction 12 v2 (version 2) | ecosystem: Host-associated > Birds > Digestive system > Esophagus > Crop | place... | reverse complement strand
CGGAGCCCTGGCACAGGCTGCCCAGGGAGGTTGTGGAGTCTCCTTCTCTGGAGATATTCAAGACCTGCCTGGACGCGGTCCTGTGCAGCCTGCTGTAGGTGACCCTGCTTTGGCAGGAGGGTTGGCCTAGATGACCCACAGAGGTCCCTTCCAACCCCTACTATTCTGTGATTCTGCGATTCTGTGATCTCAAGGTACGAGCTCTAACCCAAAAGCTAACACCCAGAATCAAAACCAGTGTCCCATGATAAACAACAGTTTAGCTGATAAAGTGCTCTGGAAAGGCAGGCAATGGTCCCTCCGTTTGCAGTGGCACCTCATACCACCTTCCCACATCGGAATTCATTTCTTCCCTTTGATCCACTGCATTTCCTTATAAAGAGAACAGATTGTCTTAATGAAATGAGCCAACTCTGGAACCGGTTCAACATCTTTCAGGGGCAAGACATTTTCAGCAATTGTTATTTTTAACACATATGAACCTGTTCTACTAGATTTCCTTCTAGCGTTGTCCAAATAAACCTGTCTGATTATGTAAATGTTTCATATGTTCTGCTTTTTCTTTTTTTGAGCTACTTTGATAGCAAATGACGTTCTTGTGACAGTTAGAGCAGATTGTATTTTCTGGTACAGTAAAGCAAATCTCTCCACATTTTTTTCTGTACAATAAAGTAAACCACTCTAAAAATCACTTCATTGTAAGGCTAGAAGACACTGTGATGATCACCCAGCTTCCCACGGAACAAATAAGCGAATTTCATCCTGTAATTCCTACATCTAACTCATCTCTAAAACTCAATATTCCAGGTGCATCTTGAAGAATCCCAATCTCTAATAAGCAACCATCTAGAGTTTTTCTTTTGACTTCGAGTAATAGTTTACATAACCATTTATCCTTCAGATCATTGCAAGCAAGAATCCCACACCCTCATATTTATCAGACAGGGCATCTTGGTGTACTTCATACAAGCAAGAGCTGAAGGACTGCTCTACCAAGCGTTGAATCAGCCCTTGGTGCCTCAACAGCAGCAAGCCTCATGAAAGCCTTGAGTTTATCCCGAATAGTTCCTTTTATGTTAGGTATGGGATTGCTTCTCAGGAAGTTCACAGGCATGCCTGAGTTAAGATGAAGTGTACCACAAAGATAAGAAGAGGCTCCTTTTAGCAGCGTTGTTGCAGGCCAGCAAAATCTGCTGTGTGCTTGAAACAGGCCTGTGACATGGCCATAGTTTTGGATTTATCAGCTAGCAACACAGACAGTTGTCTGAAAGACCTATTTCTGTAAGAGAAAGCCTTCCTGACCTCCCCTATGTGAAGAACTGAGTATCAGACATACTGTGTGGAAAAGCAGGCAAATTAATTTCTCGAGAAATCAGAAAAAGCAGAGGGACACCAAAGCACAAAACCTGCCCCCCCCCAATCTTTTGTATGAAGATGTTTCATCAGAAGGGATTAAATCACCTCCAATACGTTGTCAGAGGTGATAGCTATGGGAAAAGATATCACTACAGAAAAGTGCAATAGTAAGGTAAGCAAGTAAGTTATCAGCAGTTAAAACGAAGGCCCAACAAGCGTAATCATATTGAGTTCCCTCACAAGATAGCCTTGATAGAGGTATCTTTACTGTTAACCTTCTCAGCAACTGTAAAACAATAGGGTGAGAAAACAGATGCTTCCTGAAATTGGTAGGCTTATAGGTAAAAGAGCCCTATTACCTTTCATTTGGCATACAAGGAAGAATTTTGAGATCTCTAAACTTAATCCAAAACATTCAGTACTCAGTTCCAGTAGTGAGGAACGCTGAAAACCTGGTTCAGTTTGTGAGGTATGTGCATCTCAGAGATCTTTTTACTGTTAGTGAATAGCACCTTTGTTGATGAGGAGCAATAACACTGAGAAAAAGATTGATTCTGTGAAACAAACCACAGTGAGATCAGATCAGTGAAACTTCAAGGCATCTGTGAGTTTTGGGAGCAGAAAATTTGATCTCAAAATGTTCATAAATGCATAATGCTGTCTGGATAACAGATTTCCCTTGTGTCTCACTCTGACCATGGAAGCCATCTTCTGTCTTGCACCAGTCAATATCTTCAGCTGGATGGGAAGAAGGCGCATACCATAAATTAAACTAGGAAGATAACTGGCAGAGGCTACTGACTACCAGGCTTCAGATTTAAAAATATCTGATCACCCTGTTACCCTATTAGAGACAAACAGAAGTCTCTCAGAATAACACAAAAACTGAAAAAATGTCCTTGGGATAGTAGAATCTCCCACTATGAAGAAAAAAGCATAGACTGACTCGACTCATTCACTAGGGTTTAGAGGATCAAGGACATAAACTGATAAGCAGATGGGTCTTAATTCTTTGTGCATGAGTCTCAGAGCTCAGCTACTTTCTGACAGAGGGAAAAATTTCAGGCCAATTTGTTTGGATTTCACCTGAAAATCCCCAAACTCTGAAATGCCCTGCACACTGTTGATCACCACAGTGAGGTTTCTCGGAATACCATTCCCAGCCCAGGACAGATGCAGCTGTGGAAACAGATTGGATAAGGAATGGTGGTGAAAAGATGCCGACTCTGGATGTGCCCCACCACTGTGACATCTAAGAAGCATCTAACAGACTGAACAGTAACTAGAAAGGAACAAGGCACTTCAGGCAGGTCAGTATTTCAAATGAATATCAAAATTGTGCAATAATATGTCAAGGCTTACAACTGGTTGAGGGTAGGGAGGACTTTGCAAACACGGGGAGCAGTGTGCCAAAAAAAAAAAATGCTGAGACTGAATGGGGGTGAAAAGGTACCGGGGAGTAATTGAAGCCATAGTTTTCAAAGCGCCTGCTCCTGCTTTGCTGTCCCTTTTCAGTCAAATTGGCCAGGCAGCTGCAGAAACAGGGTTACCCCATTCCCCCTGCAGTGAGGCCCTGGAACAGCAGGGAGCTTGGTGAGGAGCCTTAGACTCTGGCGGTGCAGCCTCCCAGCCCTCTCACCAGCGTGTTCAATGCTATACCGAGCGCACAGGTCTGCCACACATGTATATGCACTAAGGTTTCCACTTCAACAGGTCTCTGCAGTTTGTAGGTCTATTTTTAAGCAAGAAAAGTTGTTTCATATCACGTTGACATACATCGATTGGGAGGGAGCAACTGGAGGACAGTATCTTTTACGTCTTTGTTTCATGTAACTCATTCAGCTCTCCAGTTTTCCTTCTCACTTCAGTTCTCTAGATTCAACCCTGATTCACAACTAGCTTCATTCTCGCACTATGTGCCTTTTTTTTCTGCTGAGTATATTATTCATTAAAAAGCATTCAGCATTAAGCTAGACTTCAAGTTAAATGTTGAATTTACTTCACTTCTGTGCTCAAGCAGTCTACTGGTCATGCGGAAAGAGTTATTTTCCCTGTGAATACAAACACATTAAGGTTTGCGAAGGACGCTTAGATCTCGCACAACTACTGCCAGCAACACACCCATTTGCAGTAATACCTGGTTCAGTTATACCATTTCTGTGAGAAATTATCATTTTAGTCTATCAGCAAGTTGCTTATGAAATGTTATAGATGTAAGGGTCATGAAAATAAATGAGGGCTAATTATATTGAAAGTTGCCAATCTAAATCATCTTGGCAACTCTGAAAAATACATGAAATTTCTATAAAACGCTTGTTAAAAAATAGGTTTTCATGGTATGGTTTTGATTTCCACTTATAAAAATATACAACACTGGTTTGAGGGAAGGTTTACAGAAACATTAATTTAGGCAAGACTAGAAATGCTGTGATTATTCCTAATGTTTGGATATCAGTTAAAAAAAACCTGTGGTTGTCTTGATAATGGAGGGAAAAAGTCATAGCTAACACTTGAAGAAAGGCAGCAATACATTTTTCTACAAAAAAAATTACTACTATGGGTACAGACTTGTATTTAAAGTACATTACAAAAAGTAATTTCCTCAGTCTGGGTCTGGAAAAAAAAAAGAAGCAACCCTTGTAAGTGCTTTTCTGCTTCAGCTGAGATAGGTGTGAATTAAGCAATGCTACTAATTGGCAGGGGAAACAATCAGCAAATAAACTTGATTGTTAATATTTACATAGGAAAATAATTCTGGCCATTATTAGAACATTACTCAGAACAACATTTAAATAACACCATCTTCTGCTAATTATAAACTGACTGATTAAACTGAGGAGACAACTGAAGCGCGGCAGCAGGCGCGAAGGCCAAAGCTTACCGCTTTCCTCTGCGTCCCGGAGCCTCCTGCTCCCCCAGCCAGGTGCCTCACCCGCATGGCGGGGGGAGAGAGAGGGGAAAATAACTCAGGTTTTGTTAAAACTGCCGGGGAGCAGCGGGGTCGGTGGTCTGTGAGGGGGGATGAGCCAGGGATGAGGCTGGGAGGGCCAGGCACGTAATAGACTAGAAGATGATTCGTGTTGTGTGCACATATTGTGCAACTGTGGAAACTAGCATAATCTGAAATAACAAAACCACATAAGGCATGGAATGATAGACAGGATATCTGTGGGTTTGAGACTGGGCTAATGTATATCGCTTATGCAAGACAAAAACCAAGTGCGCATGCGCTTATAGGAAAAGGACATTTAGAGGACACTGAGGAAGAAGAGACTCTTCATCCTGAAGACCACCAGAGGAACTATAAAGACCACCAACATCATAAGACGCATGCGTCAATGAATGATGCCACGTAAACACAGAGAATCAAAAGAAGGAGGAGACTTCACGGAAACGAACAGCTCGGAGAGAATATAAAGACCGCCGGTGCCATTAGAAGGCGTGGGTGTTGGTGGAGCAGCGACTCCCCGCGCACCCAGCATTGTTTGCTTGCTTTTTATTGCCTTAAATATTAATAAAGATAATGCAAATGGCGTATTGTCATTTATAACAGGCAGGCCTCTGGGTGACTGCCCCGGCCACGTCACAGCTCCTGGGCAGGTCCTGAGGCAGGGGCTCGGGGGCTCCTGAGGCACCCGAGGTGGGGGCTCTGGGGGCTCCTGTAGTGCCTGAGGTGGGGGCTCCTGAGGCGCCCGAGGTGGGGGCTCTGGGGGCTCCTGTAGTGCCTGAGGTGGGGGCTCCTGAGGCTGGGTCCCTGGGGACACCTGAGGCAGGGGCTGGCTGCCGCCCAGCAGGCCCCCGCAGGGGCAGGGGTGCCCTCCCAGCCCCCTGACAGGAGGCAGGCAATCTGCTGCCTCTATTGGCGCCTGAGGGAGTCCGTCCTGCTTTGGAGCGGTGGTTACTGTTCACTTTCTCTAGAAAGCACCAGTAAGTCTACTGCTATGGAAGCCCTCGACTCAGTGAGGAACATCAGCATGTGACTAACTTTAGGCACTTCCATTTAAAGACAGTTATATGATTAGCTGGGTCCTAACATTGAACAACACATTGCACATCTCTACCAGATGTGAGAATGATCAGTGGCCTTGAAACACCGTGAGACAGCAAGGAGACAACTCAGGGGATTTGTGGGCTCACAGAAAAGTCCGTGTCTTTGGAGGTCCCCAGGTCCGACCTCCTCTTAAAAGCAGAGCCATAGACTAGGTTATACAGAGCCCAATTAAGCCAAGCCTTGAGTACTTCCAATGAGGAAATGAGTTTCCACCACTTCATGGGCAAATGATTCCTAGGCTGAATTGCTCTAACGAAGATTACTTTTTTTCTTTTGTCCAGACAGCGTTTCCTCTGAAGCAGCTTGTGCCTGTTGCCTCTTGTCCTGTCACCAAGCATCCCTGTGAAGAAAGAACCGCTCTCTCCTCTACAGCTACCATTTAGGTAGTGGAAAATACAGCAGATCTTCCCTGAGCCTTCAAAAAAACCATGTTAATTTCTAGCAATTAAATAAACAACACTGAAGTCAGATGGAGAGTCCAGTCAGCACAGGAGAAACATGCTACATGAACAAAACAAAACCAACCAACCAAGCCAAACAAATTGCATTCTTCTCACAAAAAACCAATGCTGACAAAATATATCTGTACCCCTGAAAAGTGAAAACAAAGGAATCTGTTTACACTGAACCATCTAAACACAACCTCCATTTTTAAGACTGTTTTATATAATGGAGAAGTCCACAAAAGGACTAGCTGGCAAGGCTAACATTAGCCACAAAGCGACCCTCAGCACTGCAGGATCAAACTCAAGATGAAGGCTACTAGATGAATATAAGTTTTAGTCTAAGACTACAAGCCATTCACTTACCTTGAAGCCTTAGAGGATTCTTCCACCGCAACTGAATTAGCAGTAGCAAGAGCCTAAGTTTCATGGAATTTTTTTTTAATGAAATGTATGTTGGTCATTCTTGACCATTTTGTGCAGAATCTAGAGGGATCTTCAAAAAGTGCCATTTGCATGAGGAACATTTTCCCACAGAAAACCTGAACGTCCCCCGCTTAGTTTGCCTGCACACACTGTTGTTGCACGTTATGTAGACTTTCCACACCTAATCTAGTTAGATAAATTTAATACTGTACATTCTTGATCTGGAATCATTAATTTTCTTTCTTTGTGCTCTTTCACAAGCATAATCGTTAAAAAGACATCTGTGGAAAGTTATAGGAAAATCGTATTAGCTCTGCATGACACGAATAATGATACTAGTGTTTGCACTTTGTCCTGTAACTTTGATAAATCAGGTTTATCATTCTGTTGAAAGATGCGCACATTACTTCAAATAATTGAAGTTTAAAGGGGTGCAACGTGAAGGTAGAAGTTAATAGCACAGAATTTCTTTGTGAAGTGCACAAGGCATGCCATTTAACTCAACAGCAATCATTCATACTCTCCAGCAGACAACAGGCACAATTTTTGCCTTCCAGACATATATATATATATGATACGATGTTTGAACTTGCTACCTTCTCAGGAAGGCAAAGGATTTATCAAACATTGGTGTCATTGGGTAAAAGTAATGAATTTCTAGAAAATTTAAAGATTCAAAGTAATCCATCTCAAAATCAATACTTTAAAATATCATTTATATCAATCATGTTGTGGCATTGGTGATGCAAAATGAACCTGGCCCTGCACAAGCAGCTGTTTTCTGAGACACAGCTGTGGACTTACAGCTTTTTCCTAACTTTAAAATACTTGATAAAATTTTTACATTGTGACCAATTTCCAATAGTAGAAAAACTGCTGTCTTTAGCAGTTATTAGCTACATACTCAGCTTATGTAAAAGCTATGTCATTTACCTCATGACCTAAATCAGGGTTTTGCAAGGTCAGCTTAGCTTACCCAGGCAGAAAGACGCAATAGTCAGCTGAGACAAGTGACTACTGGATTGTTTCAGTTGCACACTCTAATCAAGGAAGTGGCATGATGAAAAGGTTGTATCATATTTAGCATGTAAATCTTAACCTGAAAGTTTCCATATAGACTTTTTCTGATATTTCAGATAATGGAGAAACTACTTATCACTTGTTCTAACCTCCAGAGCCAAAAACCACAGCAAAATAAACAAGTTAAACTAAGATAAATCATGATTGCCTGTAGCCACTGTAGAAATAAGACTCCTTTGATGGTCCTGAACCTCCTCACCTTATCAATATTTTGTGACACAGCGGAACCCCCGTTTCTCTGTCTCGTTGCTAAAAGCTTCAAGGTTATTGCTGGTTTTTAAATAGTCTTTTAGTCTGCAGACAATGCCATACCCTGCATTGCTAAGCGTGGTATGGAACATTAAGAGCTGCATTAAAGCAAACCAGATATTTGTATCTGTATTTCAGATACAAACTTTATCTCACGTTTTACAACTATAAAAAAATATTTGACGTGGATATAGTACAGTCAATGATTGTTTACAAGGCTGGCAATATAGCACTGGTTGGCTCAATTATTTTTACAGAAATAAAAAGTGGGCAGGTTCTGCAATACGGTAGAAAGATGAGAGACTGAGAAAACAACTGGAAGTAAATGCTATGAAAGAACAAGCGTGCAGGATGCAAGAAAACTTTGGCAATGATCACAACCCATTTATTTTTCCATTTTTCTGTTATGTATCTCTTCCCAGATACACTACCACCTGCAACGGACATTATTTGCTGTTGCAAGAGATACTGTACACTGAAAGAGCTAAAAATTACAAAATATTTACACCCGCCCCCTTCCCTGATGCAACTGGTAACACATCTGAAGGCACTGGTCCCAGAAGTAACAGTACAATTATGATTCCAGAATATAAGAGGAGAAACATATGAAAAAATACATATCACAATACAATGCACAAAGAATTGTTGCGCTAGTGATGGCAGATTACTACCATTTTGACTTGCAGGCTGTGTGAAAGATGAGAATGCTTTGAAGATACCTGCGTGACATTTCAGGAGCATCTCGTATTAAACGGATAAATCCCTGACATATTCAACGCTTTTAGCCCATTTTTGGCAGATTTTGTTCTGCTAAAGTTCTCAAAGGCTATTTCTTGGTTTTGGGAATGGCTGGAGAACACAGCCGTCTTCAGTCTGCATCAGCACAAAAATAAGCCTCCCAAGAGGTAAATTACTAAATGCAGAGTTGTCCTTGCCTGTAATTTCTTCTGTAGCTTAGTTACCATATTGATTATTGTCTTATGTTGTATGGCCAAATGTCAAGCTTGTTCTGAAAAATACGTCAACATATGGAGAGCACTGCACTTTAATTTCAATGCATTACAAAAGTAATGATGTAAAAAATTACAACATGCATCATGAGGGATGCGCATTTCTTCTCAGTAGATTAATAATGTGAATGTAAATACATGCATATAAACATAAAATTAACTGTAATTTTGTACTTACTTAATTTTGTACTTATAAGATCATCCAGCTGCCTTGATATTTTGGGGAAAGAAAAGGGTAGATGAACAGACGAACAGGTACAGACCAAAGCCAGAAAAATCAATTAAAGTGAAAATTAATCCAATTCAAGAGAGATTTTATACCATTGAGTGAATTTGTGGATCATTCAATTTGATAAAGTTAAAACAAGATTATTTGGAAGGTAATTTAGGGTATTAATCCACTGAACACAGAAATAAATTTGTTCTGCACAGACTTCATAATGAATTGTTCTAAATGTATGTCAGCTTAGCAATCTCACTTTAGGAAGCTTTTCTATGTTTCGGTTTTGGGTTTTTTTTCATCTTTAATCCCATTATTCCCTTTTTAGCAACTTTTCAGCAACCAGACTAATTGCTTCCATCATGCATAAAACAGAAGCTCTTTCATACAAGTTTTATTACAGAACAGAGAGATCTCCTCTCTCCAGTGGAACCTGCAAGCTACGTTTCACACATGATGCAACAAGTGAACTTAAACAAAGTTAGGTCAATGAGTGGCTGAAAATACCTCCTGGACAAAGTGGCTATACACGACATTCTGAAGCAATGAAATTAACCTTCCACTCTAACACCTGCGTTATTCGCAGGATCTTTAGCAGTGATATTTTCCATAAGAACAAGTGGAGCAATGCTAAATAATTTTGTTCCCTTCACTTGGGTTGTATCTTTTTAAAACCCTTCAGCAGCATGTTAGCATCAAGAAAACCATGACACCCGTTCTCAAGAACAGTAGAATGCAGAATGCCTGGTAGACAACTGAAACAGCCTCCACAACAGGGGATCTGAATATGTAAAAGACCACCTCCTTCCTCACTGCCGTGGTGCTGAGTAGGAACGCTTGAATTGAGGAAGGCCTCAGCCCAGATGTCGCACTACATACAAAAAGGCAGTTGGTGAGGTGCTGTTCAGTTGCACAATCTTTTTCTGTGAGCACTTTTTGAGGGCATGCTGCAAAATACATCGGCAACTCATAACCCTAGAAAACAACCAAATCCATGCTTTCTGCTCTTGAGATTAGTATTAATTGCTGTGGTTCTTATGGAATTGTAAATGGCTCTATTACAAGTGTTAAACAGCATCTGAAAAACAAGTACCAGGTTTTTATTTTCTTCACTGCTCCTAACTTTGTTACATTAGATCTGTCTCTTACAAAATCAATAACAAAGAAAACTAGTGTGCTGCTCCCCAAATCATCTGCCAACTGCCAAACAAAGGCTGTCAGGTAATTAATGTTTAGATTTCACTCAGTCTCAGGTTAAGACTGACTCAGCTCGATAGGGTTCAGGTTGATCATTCACCATTCTGCTCCTAATACTTATCTGTAGTAATGGGAGAAATCTACAGTAAAAGATTTTTGGAGAATAACCAGACACATAATAATAATTAAAGAAATAAACTAGTATTGTCTTCAGTATTTTTATGTTCAAAATCTCAAAGCTTCTTTACTACAGGTCAAAATTAAACTAGAAAGAAGCATCATGAAGTATTCAGTAGGTGATACTTGTGTATTTTATTTTTTTAGTTTAAATTTTGTAACCAACTCTTCGATGCGTAATAGGGAGGAGCTTGTGCTTCACTCACCCTGATCGTGCACTGATCAAGATGGGGCAGAGATGCAATTCACAGATGTGCACTGAGCTGAGGTCCTCAGAAAGCTCACAGGTTTGGGAACAGTCCAGTTTTGAAGAAAGCAGAAAACAGTAGTCAGGGAAGGTAATGAGGGGCTGGGTGGGTCTCCTGGGTATGATTTTAAGAGGGCAGGAACAAATGAAAAACCTGAAGCAGTTTCTTTCAGATATTTTTTACATCCTATTTCACCAATAAAAATCCATTCAGTGATACAGAACTACAGGATTGGTCTTGACTGATCAGAACAAAAGAAACACGCTTTCTTTTGTTGCTTCTTTCACAGCTAAGCCAACTATTGCATTTAGAAAGACTAAACTAGTAACTCTGTAAAAAAGTCAATAATATAGTCCAGATCTTAAATAATAAGTCAAGGGGCAAGACATAAAAAAACCTCAAGATTTATTGAAAGTCATTAAACACAAGTTTATGACAGTTACGTAAGTTTAAAGGCTTAACCTCATAAGAAGTTTGTCTTCTCCTTTCAGTCAATAGTGACTGTCCCCATCAGATTCTTTTAAGATTTAACTTGAACCTTCAAAACCACTGTTAAAATTTGAGTCCACTGACAGTTAGGCCAGAATTTATAATCTACAAACTCATTTAATCAAACCTTCAAGCAACTGCAGCTAAAGATTTACCTCTGAAAGTTTTCAGTGAAACATGCAGGAACCTTGTGAAACAAATAATCAGCTTTTCTGACTTTGAACTAAACCAAACTAGAGCAAAAGAATTTACAGATGCAAATAAAAACCATACAATCTGTAAGAAAAATATCTTGGTTTATGTACCACCTCCTGTCTTTCAGTTTTACATGTGAACTAGTCTCTGCAATAAAGTTTCAAACATTTGAGATTTTTTAACAAGAATGCAAATGCAAAGAACAATTATAAAATTTTTGTTTGAAGAAAAATTAACACAGCAAATCAGTCTGGATGCACGGTTTGCCACTGTCTACTACCTACACTGTATTTTGCTTGATTAAATCTCATTATTCTCAGACTTGCCCTCTATGGTAGCATCACTAGTGAGAAGAATGATCTACAGACAAGTCAATGGTAGCTGAACAACGGACTTATTGTTACCCACTGGATCACAGTTCCATTAAGAAACCATCTTCATCTTTGTCAAATGCATGAGCTCCACTTAAATGACTTCATACTTACAGTGACCTGTCTTCAGTCACTGCCTCAGAATTGTTGTAGCGTGTTAACAGTCTTAGGGCAAAACCAAACCAAAGGCAAACTACACAATCATTACTCAAGTATGTAACTAAGTGTTCAGAAAACGAAAGCAAAGCTGACATCTCTTTTCAAAAATATCAGTTAAGGAACAAATGAGCAACTCAGAATCTGACATTCAGAGACTCCAGATTGTGGCACATTTTTCCACAAATGAGTTAAGTGTAACCTACTTGGCCAACAGTTTCTTCAGGCATGGATTTTAATTTTTCATGAACACATTGCTCTAATAAAGTACTTGGCATTAGTTATGGCTTTTGAATTAAAATGCATTCATGACATTAAATTTTAAAAACACCAAGCCATTAATTTTGACCGGCTTTTTTTCATACAGCGTTCACAAGAATTAGCAACTAAGTGCATATTTCACCAGCGAAAGAATGAAAACTGTACTAATCAAACTCACTTTTGCAGGTGCCTGCAGAGAATGGTAATATTTTATACACTGACTGCATATCAAATGAAAGCCAAAACCAAATTGGCTGTTCTGATAAAGGCTTATCTGTCAAATATCACATCATAGTTCAACTTATGACCAAGGGCAACTTAACATACAATCTGCTATCCACATTTTCTTCTGTATTCAGAAACAGAAGGTTTACAGCATTGCAGAACAGTTCTATAAATTGTCTGGCTCAAGCACTGACTTTAGTACCTATTTGTGAAACTGTGTTGCCACAAGAATTTCCAGGTAATAACTAAATAGCTGAGCATACTCAACTGGGGATGCTGCTCTGCTATTTCTTCAGGTATGCAAGTCCCCGTGGTTGCCCTGCTTTACCTTACAAAAAAGTCCCCCTTTGCTTTGTTCAGGGTACCATTCAGAAAGCTCAAACAGTATAAATCAAAGGTATTTTAGTTTTTAATATAAAATCATTACTTCAGATATATCTACTGGCCCCTACAACCTTGCTACTAAAAGAAATAATCACCTGTTGACAGTACAGGAGCCCAATAGCAGACTTCAAACCAGTTTTCATCTTGTTTTAACCTGTTTCATGTCGTTCACCTTGTACTTAAGAAACAGCACAGAGTTCTGACACATGATGTTTAATAGAAACAGCCAATTTGATATCTGATTCCCATGCTAGTATCATTCTACTGTTCAATAAACTACAGCCAGTGCAGTAGCTCAGTTTTAGTTATACATTTTAATTGAGTACAATTTACACACTTTATACACCTCTAAGCAGTGTGTCAAATTTGCTCAACAATAAGAAAGCAGCTCACTAAAACAGATGTCTGATCCTCCAGCTTCCCCCGTACTTGGTATCGGATTTCTTTATTACTCTACATTAACTTGTAGATAAATTAAGCATAACGTAAGTGTCTAAAATTCCAGCTGTGTTGCAAAACGCTGCTGTAAGGCTAATTTTTAAGTCCAAGTAGTTTCATAATCTATGTGCAGTTATTTATGAAGGCAGCAGGAATGCTATTCTGACAACCTAATTAAACTTCCAATAATGTCAGCAGGAATCTGATTGCAAAATGGCTCATTTTATAAACATCACTACTTTTATGACTGACAAAAATATGCACGATCAGGTGCCAACTCCTTCACAAATACATATTTTACAACTTGTGTCGTAAATTGCTTGCAAGTACGCAATTCCAAGATGTTAAAAGTCTATGCTCAATCCATAAAAAATGGCAGTTCATACAAAGATTTCATAGATTCTGCTCTTCTGCCCGTTTCACATCCATGTACCTTCACTAGTGTCAGAGGAGTTACTCCCAATATATACATAAATTTACATCTAAATCAAGCCATCTCCTGTATACAATATTGGACCTGGGATTACACAAGCGTTTAAAACACAAGTGAAATACAGGACAGAGAACATGATGGAGCACATTTCTTCAGAATTTACTTCTTAAGTTTGCTGCCCCTTGTAGAAGTCTCTTTAAAACTGCATGGGCCATGAAGTACTGATTAAGTCTGAAAAAAATTACATTTCTAGTTGGAAATGTTTGAGACTTAAAAAACCCATACATGGTATCGCACTATTTAAAGTAGTAATGAACCCTAAACTGAACCACTTCCTCATGGTAGTGATTGCTATGTTGATAGCCATTACAGCTTTTCTAATTATAGTACAGGTTAAAACAAAGTATTGAATGTTTTAGCTCACTCATTTATGACACGGATACATCTATAAGAAGCTTAAGTATTGGAAAAAACCAGTCATTTGGTACTGACCAACTCCCTGTACAAATAGGAGACCTTCTAATAGTTCTGTATTGCCTGCTCTTGGTCACTTCGCAGAATCCATTCAAACATCCAGTGTCAACTTCTGATCTTGAAGTTACTGGGGTTTTTTGTTTGGTGGTTGAGTTTTTTCCTCACATTTCCATTAAGACCACTTAAAAACAGTAGTCTCGATACAGCAGGCATGAAGTCAGACCTCACAGTCCTCATAAATTTAACACATAGCTTTAAAAACCTCTTAAGGAGGTGTGCCTTCTGGTTTTATTAAAAATGAAGGTAACATCAAATAAAAAGCAAAACTAAGGAAGAATAGGTAGAACATTTTACTTTTGTCAAACCTTAAATGTAAAGTATATCAAAAAAACATGGTTTGGAATTTCAAGAACAGGAATATAAACATGTATTTCTATCCTAGAAAAAAATTCATGCAGATGTTACAGTATTTGATCATTCTCTACATCCACTGGTATGCAACATCGACTTAATCTTATTAAATAGATACAGAGATACCAGAAGTTCATACAAATACCAGGGTCTTCTGGCCTCAGTTATACTCGTACTGTAGATGAAGCAAATCTGTTCTTTGGTAACTGGAGTAGGCTCATTTTCCATTCCATTGCAGGACTGTCAGGAGGCCACACTGGCCACTCATCTCAGAAAATCACAACTCCTGTAGTGATCGTGTGGACTACTTTTTTCACAAGAAAATAATATCAGAGGTGGTATTAGAGGTATAAATGCAAAGAAGTTGCAATTATTCGTTCCTTGTGGTGGCTCTTTGAAGAAAAAAAATCCAAACTCTCTCCTCTATTCATTGTTTAATCTAGGTAACATTTAGACTCATATGTAAAGGTATTTTGATAGATGGTAATGTACACATGCACACTTCAGTTTACATAGAGACCTGTGTGGAGAATGGCAATTTAAAGTTAACATGACTTGAAGGTATTCCTACAATAAGGTTTAAAGATTTAGCAAACTGGGACATTACAAATCCAAAAAATGTTTCTAGATTTTTCATCTTCCCTTTTTCAACAAAGACTGACAGAATATACATATACAGGTTGACATTTTGATTTATCCAAAAGAATTTTCACTTTGTTCAGTTTGCAAGTCCTACTGACTAAAATGTAGTATCATTCACAACAAAATATTTTCAGTAAGTGAAAGCAAAGAAAACCAAATCTAAGCTCAGAAGCTAACTGGTTTAGAAAGCCTGGTAACATCTATGTTTGCGGAAGTGTGTCTCTAATTTTTTTTTATACATTATATATATAGACACACTCACACATATATATACACACGTGTGCACATGTGCACATGCACACACACACTCATTTGTAATCTGCAGTGAAGATCAATCTATTTTCTAATAAGGAACAAAACACATTATTTAAAAATGTGGCTAATTTAACAAAACAGAGAAGAAACTGCTGCTATCAAAATATACAATTTGGATTGCAGACTAGAAGGCTAACAACATTAAAAAAATAGTTTTAAGCAAAACCCCTTTGCTTCTGAATAACAACAGGTATCAACCTGCCATAGCACGAAGCCTCCAAACAAGATTTTATAAAAAGTTTAAACTGTGACCCTTCTTCATTTGTAAAGTTCTTGACATATCATATAGCATGAGCTCTGGTCTCCAAACTGAAGCCCCTTTCATTTTTCTCAATCCATACTTCAGGAAATAAATGGCAGCTGAAGGATTCAGAATCTCAAGTGAGATTTGTGCTTTACCATATACCTGCAAAAAATTAACAGAAGACAACATTACTACTCTTTTGGTATTTATAGAAATTTTTAGTTTCAGGAATAATATGCACAGACTTTGTTAAAACAAAGTTCTTACAGAATTAGCAAGTTGCCAAAGAGATGCAATGTCTTGTATGCCATACAGCTCTGCATTATGCACAATATTTGTCCCACTAAAAGAAGTCAGCTAAAACCTTTGCTTCGAAGAAAATTCATGTTTTCCGAGGCATCATATGACTTCTAACATTGGAAGACTGTTGTGAAAGATAACTCTAGTTCATTCTGGGAATTCAGCTACACAGTTTAGCTGAGACTTTTAAATAAGAAGCCATAGAAAGTTTGATGCTTGGAATTATTTTGACAACTCCCATAGGATTTTTCTTTTTGAAGTTCACTCAATCGTTCAAGCAGTTTTCTGTGCAATCAACATGAAAAGATTAAACATTCATGAAATGCATGGGCTTCTCCCTTCCCTCAAACATTTCTTCAACTGCTTCATGATAAGAAAGTTTCTTCTTTACAACTTGAAAAGGGTATTGCAATGAACTTCCTACTCGAGAGGGTCTGAACCACAGAAGGGCAGAGTCAGAAGCAATGCTGCTATCCACACAGCGGCTGGTGCTCCTCCTTCCCTCACTTTTCATGACAGGCAGGGCGAAGTACTTGGAAAGCCCCTAAGATACAGACAAATCACTAGTCCACAACTCATCATGTGCCACTTCTTTTCTGACTTCCTTCCTCTTCTACCTGGTGCTGTGGACTCAAGGGCATCAGTATAAGGTAATGCTTTGGGGTTCTGTATCTTAAGGTATCTTCTCACATTTCCTAGACTGTCATCTAGTGAGGTGGAGAGAGAAAGGAGGAGAGCTTGTAAGCTCAGAACTGCAGTGCAAGGGGAGGGCTGGGGGAACAAAGGAAAACTCTACACCACCTAGCTTGTTCCTTTCCTTCTGCTTAAAGGGAGGTGGTGAGTCATGGTACTAATCGATGATTAATGATAACTACCCTTCCTTTGAATCCATGCATATTACACTTTGGAGATTGTTGTTTATAGTGTATAATAAAATATGGTGGTATATATTTAACTGTATCATCAGGGAAAATCTAAATATGTGGTATTTTCAAGCTAAAACACTCTTCACATGTCTAAGTTGCATACCAAATGATAAGTTTGTTGCCATAACTTATCATTCCCACAAAACATCATAAAAACATGAGCGTAAAGGATTTTCAACAGGAAACATACCTGTCCAAAGTTTCCCAGAAGCGTAGAAATACTGGCCTGTCCAAGTGTCTTTTGTGGTAGCTCAGTTCTAACACTGTTACATCCCACTTCTGTACATTTGGATCCAGACGTACTTCATCATATTTGAGATGAAAAGCTTTAACTATGGGAAACAGGAAAACATTTCGTGTACAAACACAATGACTTTACAGTGTTTCATTATTAGTCAAAGAGAAATCCCACCCCATCCCTCTTTTTTCAGGGTAAAGTTTGAGAACAAAATTAATGAGCCCATCTCTCAAGAAAGTCAACTGGTCAATAAAGGGTAGTGAGCTAAACAGAGTGGTCAGTGGCCACTATCAGGCTGTCGTGCTATCACAGGTTTAAGTGAAAGGGCAGCCCCTATGTTTAGATGCATAGATTCCAGGAGCAAAGTGCAAAAACCCAACGCCAATTCAAGCACATTTTCACTGGGGAACAAATATGTTCTTTGTGAAAATCTTTGAACTGTCCAGAATTTAAAAAAAGCATTTCTGAGACCACCAAGAAGGAAGCCTGGCTCTTTCTGGAACGTCTAGGTAGAAGACTGATAGCAGAATGCCAGTGTAAGGCCCCAATGCTACATGAAGCACTAAGAAATTCAGTAACTGCTTACTTCTCCTGATCTAGTACTCAGTTAAAAATGGGAAGATATTAACAGTAATTTTGCTCTAGGGAAGTATTGTCGCATGCAGATTATGTAAAGCCTAAGCATTAACACAGCGAGCACTAAGGCCTTCTAGCGATTCTTCTTGACTTCCTTAGCCAAATCATAGTTTTGACATAATTCAGTGCAAAGTATTTAAGTTTTGTACAATTCCTATCCGGTAACCAATTTGATGTATTTTCTATTTTCAGATATTATTGGAGAAGTAAAGCTGAAGCATTTGACCAGGCTTGTGGGAACAAGTTATTTTTAATGCCATGATCATATATTTTCTGGTACCACACTCTTCACTTTTTTCTTCCACAAAACCCACTTACAATTTTAGCCAAATAGCTAAAATAAATAATAATAAAAAACAAATCTCTCCCCTTTTCCAGATACAGGTCAATCGATAAAATGACACATCTAGGAGCTTTCTAAGAAGACTGGTATCTGAAATTAGCTTTTTTTTCAATTAGCAAACTAAAGAAGTCATCATCTGGCTTGTTAGCATTGCCAGATAAATTTCCAAGCTTTGTGAATGAAAACTAAGAATACATACACCATTATCTTTGCTATACAACGTTGTATGTTTTAAATTCACTCCAGTGAAAGCAAATAAAGATATACCAGGACTACACATTTAGAGAAAATTTAATCAACACCTGACAGAGCCTCTGCATTCAGGTTAAACGATATTGAGCAGAAGACTACACTTCCAAACCTGAAACAAATCAGCATTAAAGTGCACTAACATGCTCTAGCAGCAAAACCTTTAACATGGTATTCAAAACTAAATATTTGTTTATCAGTGACATAATTCAAAATTTCATCTGAAACATTCACTTGCAGATGTAAAAATAAGCTTGTTCACTATGTCAACATTAAACAGACCACAAATAAAGAAAACTATGGAGGACAATTTTAGAGACTCAGCTAACAAAATGCTACGTGACATAGCAGTTGAACAAATAAAACCAGTTTGACAGGCTCTAGTCCAATCCAAATTTTATTGAGGAATTCTTTATGGTAAGCTACCTGCTTGTTTTCCAAAATGACAGTGATGAGCTTTGAATATTTGTTAATCGCCACAGACCCAGTGACTGACACGAAGAAATGCAGACTGCAGATGAAACAACGAACTGTTGGAGATCCCATAAACCACATTTACGAAGACTATCAGAGACTATACATATGGGCAGAACGGTAGCTTCAGCAAAAGGTAAACATACAACCAGGTTGATGTTGCCTGTGCTCTCTCTGTTCACAATGTTTTTATTTTGAGGAGTGAGTAAGGCCGTTCAGAAAAGCCCTAGAGATACTCTAACCAGGACAATATTTTAAAAATACCTTGCTTTGAAACAAGTGAATGCATTTCTAAAATTAAAAAAGAGTCCATGTCAATGTATCTGTGAGTCAAGTAGGAACAGATATTCTTCTTTCGCGTGAAAAAATGTAAGAACTTGTAGACGTTCAGAGTGAACTACGCAGGCTATGATTTTGGGTTTTTGGCATAGTGAAGACTTCAAAAATGTCAAAACAGGTCATAACAATTCCTATGGCCCTTTATACATTTGTATATACATAAAGTTAAAATTACTGTGAACATGCAACTACTAGCTAGATCTTAAATATTTAACAGTATTTTTCCTCATTTTGCTTTTCGTAATTTACATTTTCTTTGTATCTTCATTGTGAAGTGTTATTTTCTTCACCAGTCTCTTTTATTAAATTCTCTCCTGCGATGTATTTTTTCTTTTATGTTGGCTTGCAGGCTCTTTCACTTTCTCCCTGTTCATTCTCAATCCCCCCTTAAGCAACTCATTCTATTTTCTTGTTCACATATACATCCTTAGCCTTCCATCTGACTGGTTTCTTTTTTTCACTCCTTACCAAACGAGCATTCTCTTTCCAGTTTCTTCTTCACATACCAAATGTGCACATATAAAATATCTGACCAAGCTTGTTTCCTCATCACACTGACTGGAAGATGACAGACTAAACTAAGATGTTTTTTGGTTTGTTTTGGGGTGTTTTTTTTGGTTTTGCTTTTGTGTGCATGTGTCCGTTTGGGTTTTTTTAAATCTGCAGCTCAGAAACCACTGGACACTATAAAAAGGTCTATTTTCTAAGGCAGCTTCACAATGAAGCAACAGAGAACAGAAGCTGGCAGTTTCTTTAGATAATATCGCCCACCTCACAGTCAGAAGAGCGAACCGTGCGAGAAGTGCAGTGTGTCTCAAAGCACACTGGGCATAACTGTGATAGATCCAAAAACCTGTTCAGATCTATACAGTTGTAACATACAGCTCCCAACCTGGAAGTATTTGTACCTTCTTGAACTTTCAAGTTTTTGTCAGACACCATACTGTATTTGTAAAGCTTTCTTTGTGAAATACTAGGTGATTAATCCTCCATTCAAAGTAGTAATGAAATCTGAAGACACCTTGTAAAGTTGTTATCTATGAAGTATTATAATGTACGTCGTCTTTTCACCTTTTGTTTTAGAAGCTTGGAAAGTAAATTTATACATCAGCTATTTCTGAACCTCTTGTAAAGATGACAGCTCTGAGATTTCCGTGAGCTTCCACAGGTCAGCACAGCAGAACTGCAGAGGGCATGTTAATACTTGCCATCTGTGTGAAGACCTAAGCGTCTGTCTTTTCAACCACCCCAGTCCAACAGGATTTTGGCAGTACTCTGCCATAAGCATAAACACCCCACAAAAAACCCCAGACAGAACAACAAACCCCAAAACACTTAACCCAACCCCCCCAAAACCCCTTACTTTTTGCAAAGATATCCACAGGTGATCCGTCGGGCAAGAGCCAAGGCCAGCCTTTGAACTGCCAAGCAGGACCCTGTACAAACACCGCCACTACTCGATCCCTACAAACACACAGAGATGGACATGCTGAAGGTCTAGAACATTCACATTACATGTTTTCTTAAACAGGCAATACACCTTAGCATAGTTTCTTGTTTTAGTAACAGCAGCATAGCACATTTAAAAATCACACGTCCAGCACAACTGCTTTTTCTCTGCTAGGCAAAAAAAAATTCATGTGATTTTTCCGGACTTCAAGCTCCATCCCTTTGCAGAATGCAGCTCAGTTTCTCACCTTACATTTATAAGAAGTCAAGCAGTGTTTATTTCTGATCATTATTACTTTGTTTTTAAAAGTGCTCCAACATTTTAGAGATCACCTTCTATGAATAACACTGTAAACCGAGACGTATCAATTTAAAAGCCTTTATTTTGAATACTCAACTTCTATTCTAAAAATTTATTAGAAAAGACAGCTGCTGAATTTCTGCCTCTGGCCACAAAGTGCATCCTTTATTGTAAGGGTACATAAACATTACCTGCAGTCTAAGAAAAGAAATTTGTGATTAAGTTGAAGCTTTTACATTAACAAAATTTTAAATAAACCTTTGAGAACAAATGTCCTCCAAAATATGATCTGATCTTTTTCTTGAAAATTTACATCATACAACCATGCCTCCTATCTACTAGCACAAATAATTACCTCCCTAATCTAACCCCCAAATTTAATTAATCATAAAATCTACCAAATCCCAAACACAAAAGAACAATAAAGTTGGAGTTTTGGGGGTTTTTGTTTTTTAAAAGACAGACTAAAGCTTTGCCATTTAAAATGATGTTGCAGGTTTTATAATGGCTAACAGAAAAAAAAAAACAACCAAAAACAAATTGAACAGCAACATGTTAATTTCCACATACTAATATCTGATTTTCCCTTGGATAAAAACAAGGTAAAAAACCCACACCGCTTCATCTCTTTGGTCAGAATCACAGAACCAAAGAATCACAGAACGGTAGGGATTGGACGGGACCTCTGTGGGTCATCTAGTCCAACCCTCCTGCTGAAACAGGGTCACCTACAGCAGGCTGCACAGGACCTTGTCCAGGCAGGTCTTGAATATCTCCAGAGAAGGAGACTCCAC
>Ga0065711_1036019_pt1 | contig 21544 bp, 9 predicted proteins | sample Hoacrofraction12_FD_59098 | JGI IMG/M metagenome (GOLD analysis project Ga0065711, IMG submission 59098) | Hoatzin crop microbial communities from Cojedes, Venezuela - Epithelial fraction 12 v2 (version 2) | ecosystem: Host-associated > Birds > Digestive system > Esophagus > Crop | place... | reverse complement strand
CCTCCACCCCCGCCCCGCCGTCGCCTCACGGGGCTGGCTGAGCCCGCGGGAAGGGGAGGGGGGCACGGCCGGCAGAGCCGCGAGGCGGCGGGGGGGGCTGGCCGGAGGCGAGGGACGGCCTGGGGGCGAGCTGCGGGGCCGGGGAGGAGCTGCGGGCTGGGCTGGGGGTTAAGCGGTGAACCGGGGGGCGAGCTGAGGGTCGAAGGGTGAGCCAGGGACGGGGAGCGAGCTGAGGGGTGAGCTGAGGGCTGAACGGCGAGCGGAGGGATGGGGACAGGCCGCGGGGTGAGCGGAGGGATGGGGACAGGCCGCGGGGTGAGCTGAGGGATGGGGACAGGCCGCGGGGTGAGCGGAGGGATGGGGACAGGCCGCGGGGTGAGCGGAGGGATGGGGACAGGCCGCGGGGTGAGTGGAGGGATGGGGACAGGCCGCGGGGTGAGCGGAGGGACGGGGGACAGGCCGCGGGGTGAGCGGAGGGACGGGGGGACAGGCCGCGGGGTGAGCTGGGGTCCGAGAATGACCTGAGGGATGCAGGAGGAGCTGAGGGATGAGCCCAGGAACAATCCGGGGGTGAAGGGCCGGGTTTGGGGACCAGCTGGCGGTGAGGCGCAGGGGGCGAGGAGCTGGGCAGCCGGGGGCTGCGGGTGGGCCGTGGAGCAGCCTCAGGGCTCTGGGGCTGATGGCCAGGGTCATGGAGATGGAGGCCAGGAGACCTGCTGGCTGTCTTGCGAGGTTTCATTCGGGCTCTGCAACGGGGGAGGAGGCTGCGGTTCCCTTGTTGTTTTCCCTGCTGTTTCGGGCTCTCTCCTCTCTCCAGATTGCCCGGCTGAGGCCTGGTCCCAGGGCACTTCCCCAGAAAGGGGACAGGCGTGGCGGCCCACCGAGCAGCTCTGCAGTGCCCAGCTGCAGCGACGGCGCGGAGGGAGGTGTGCCTGGATCGAGGCCCCGGCGCAGAGCAGCGGCTGTCTCACATATCATCGCAGTGGTAGCAGGACCTAATCCTCCCGTTATCATCTTTATTGCACACAGTCAGATATTACCGCCGGCCCAGGGTACTCCCTTCCGTGAGTGGGGCTGGCGGCGCTCCATTTGACTGACTTGGCTTTGTTCCTTGCGTCTTCAGCTGCTTTTGCCTTCCCTGGGGGGTAGACTCCAGTTCTGGATGTGTGAGAAGTTAGAAGGGTGTCGTGAAATAAAACCTAAAGAAGTCCACCGAGCTTCATAAATAAGCAGGGGAAAATCCACAAAGGAGATTCGGTGTTAGCGGGAGCCATGGAAGTAAGGGAAGCCAAAAAAGTCTCCGGCCACCTGCTCCCGCGTGTGTTCCCGTTTGGTCATTGGTGGGATGGCGGCTTCCTCAGGCCGGTGGCCCCAGTGGCGGTGGGCCGGGAGCGGGGTGTCTGACGCACCCGACGAAGGCTTTGACGGGCGGACGTCGGTGCCCTGCCGTTCCTTGGTTTTCTTCTATTCCTGATCTAATTGTAATAACAGAGCAGTCAAAAATGAGGCGTCTTCCACCTGGCCCCAGCAGGCTCTTTCAGAAGGGTTTCTGGTGTCTGGCGACAGCTTTGCCCTACCTTACTTAAACAAGAGCTAAAATAAATACCATCCTTTGAAAATGTAGCATGGAAACGTCATTTAAATTTAAGCGATTTAAAACCAAAGATAGAAACCCCACGTGCAGTACAAAGTCTTTTAATGCGAATAGTCAGTCATGCATTGCGTGCCTCTGGCCACACTTGTATCGGTGTCATTTGTGCCATAATAAAATCCTATAATCTTTTGCGTGCCAATTAAAGAAGGAAGATAGCGAAGTCTAGCTGCTTCCTTGGCTACAGGCTAGCGGGGAGTCAGACAGTTATCTGCCCTGGGTTTTGCTGGACTCTGGATTTCCAGCGGGGTATTTTCTCTCCTGTTTCTTTAAGGGACAGTACTATAAGTTTTTAGATGTGTGGTATTTTAAAGCTATAACCAAGATCCAGGGGATGGCTGTTAATGAAAGATCTGGAGTTTAGATACACCCAGTTAAACAATGGATTGGGCTTAACAACTGTATTTGCTTTACCAGTATTTTAAGAGTCACTTTCTAGAAAAGAGCACTTCCAGCGAGTTCAGTGAGCTACTTTTACATTTGTGAGCCTATCCTTTAATTTACAAAGCAATTTCTGTGTTGCTTGTAAGTACTTCATAAGGGTAAGCCGTTAAAAAAGATAAACTACGGGGGAATCCCTAGCAGTTTCTGTTGGTAGCACTCGTTTCAGTCCCGTTGTGCTGTAGGTCCTCCATCATGAATATGCATTTCTAGTTCGCTTTCTTTCATTCACTTCCAAATTTGCTGACCAACAAGGACAGTGGAAATTGCCTGTAAAGTTCCTTTCTTTATTTCCTGTCAGCAGGGTCATCAAGATTCTCATCCCGCTTAGGTGTTTACGTACAGGAGCTTAATGTCACTGTGAACGTAAACCAAAGGTGCCTTCTGGGGAAGGTTGCGAATACAGTCGTTTTTTTCAATGAACTCCCCAAATTCAGCGGCCCTATGGTTATCCATAGTTATCCCCAGTTCTGTATATATGTATATTTTTGTTGAAAGGCACAGTGGAAGGGTCATCCAAAGGAATTAACAAAATCAAACGGTCCACATGTGAAAGGATACCTCTATTTGGAGCGGCATCTCTGAATCAATTGTGCCTTTCCTTCCACCAAGGCAATTTCACATTTTCAATAGAAGGCAGACCTACAGTGATTTTTTTTTCCCCCCAGCATCAAATGGCTTTCCGCACAATGATATTCATCATGTTATAACTGTAGGTGAATGATAATGGATCAGAGGGAATGAAAACAGATGGATGTTAAAATAGACAATTCCCTGCCGTGAACCTGGGAGCCCTCCACTGCTGCCTGGTCCGTTCATTCAGTTCGTGATTGTGTTAGACATTCCAACAATAGAGAGGCCTTCTTCATTAATCCTGAATTTACTGAAAAGAAGCTTTGCAGACTGTAGCTCTTTCGGTGCTGAGACAACACCGGGCAGAATTTACCACAGGCTTAAATGGATAAAAGTCAGCTAGATAGAAACTAGCACAGAAAATTCCAAAAGAAGCAGGAGATGGGCCGATGAGGCAAGGAGGGAGGACGACCTGGCACGGCGGGTGGGCAGGAGACACTTGAGAACCTTTGACAACAGAGCTGCAGCTTGGATGATGCCGAGGAAACGTCCGGAACAGCTTTCCTCTTGCCGGAGTGCAGGCGTAGCTGAACTCACCGATACTGCGCCTGTGCCTGGGCTGCCTTTCCCTCCCGGCAGGCAGCCCGCAGCTAGCCACATGAGCCAGCGAATGCCAGTCCCTGCCATGTGATGGGGCACAACCTTTTTGTAACCCTGGCTGCAGCAGGTGACTGGGGCCAAGCAATACCGATCAGGTCTCTCACCAGCTGTCCTGTGAGTCAGCCCTTGATTACAATATTGACATTAACATTTTAATCACAGGCATGCTGCTGCAGATTTTAATGACCAGCTTGCTATGCCTTTGCTTTTTGAGGATCAGAAATTAGACCCTGGTTCGTAGCTTGAGCAAGCGCAACATCAGAACAGCAGCTACCATGGCCGTAAACGTGGCGTTGCTCTCACTACCAGCCTGCCCCTGGACGTTAACCTCGCTGGCACTGGAACACCGCACTGGAATGGGGACTTTGTTCTCCGTTACTCTGTTCCTGTGTCTGGGGTAGGACTGGAAGTTAGCAAAAGAGGCAAAAGGCGGTGCTTTTGTATTCTCTGTAGCCTGAGGCGGTGTGAAAATGTACCCGGTCACTGTCTAACTATCATTTTCGGATTCCCAGGGACTTTAATCAGAGCAGAGTAATCCAGAGACTCTTCCTTCATCCTGTGGAGCCGGGGGCAGGGCTGCGATTGTGCTTTCCCAGCCTTATGCCGTCAGAGCAAGGTGAAGAAACTTCAGTGCAAATGAGAATCAGGCCCCAAATCGGTGTTGTTCCTCTCACCCCAAGCGCACTCCACAATCTGTTGCGAACAGTGCAAGCTGCATCTGTGGGGCCTTGCTCTGTTAAAGACTGTCATGTCCAAGGTGGAAGGACAACCAAAAGGTCAGAATAAATAAACTGAATACAAAATTGCTTAAGGCAATAAAAAGAGACCACAGACTTTCACTGCAGTTCTGACGCGCACCAGAACACACCTCACGATGTTAAATATGCTGCGTTTTGCATCACTGGGCTTAGCTGCTTTCCGTTGTTTCTCCCCCTGCTACCCTAATACTCTGAGAAAACTTGATCAGGCCTTAAATGCTTGGTATCCCTTCCACAAACACGGACTGTCTTTATCACTTGCTTCACCATTGTCATTTGCGCTGAAAATACATAATCACTGTCAGAGTACAAAGAATCATTATGAATAATTAGTTACTTCCAATATGGCAAGTCAGTCTCATAAATCTTGAATATTTGGCTTTGGTTTTGGAAAGAGATTCCTTAATGGCTACACTTGTGAGACTCTGTTAATTGATATAAAATTGTATTCAAAATTAAATTTGTTTTAACAGATCTAAATCACCCCAATAAATCAGCTTCTGCCTATCTGCTTTAAGGGTTTAAGCACACTTTTCTTTCTGCCTTTGGGAGAAAGTATGCGCTTGCGATCAGCGCGTGGGTGGCTGGATCTGACCCTCCCCTTGTTTACTAACGGCCTCCATACGCTGACATCAGGGGGGTTTTGCTGGCCTGCGAAGGCATGAAGTAGGGGCAGGGGGTGCAGCCCCCCGCCCAGCTGTGGCAGCGCTGGGGGCTCAGCCTTGCTGCCGGGCAGGCCTGCAGGGAGCACAGGCCAGCGCGGCGACCGTGCAGCCAGCGCGCAGGGAAGGCATCGCCGGCCTCTGTCCTGGGCGGGCAAAAGAGCACGGGGGATTTTCGGTAGGAAAATGGAGGAGTTCAAATCTGTCTGTAATAGCCAGATATTGGTGGTTTATGTTTTTATGGGTAGCAGGAGCCTGAATGGTAGTTCTTACAATGGTCGTTTTTTTTTTCTTTCACAAAAAGCATCTTTTTCATCTGATATCATGGGTGAGAGAAGGTGACAGTTAATAACAGTAGCTTAACTTTATACGACCGTATATGCTCTGTTTAGGTCTTGTTTTAGGAAAGGAAGTTATATTATCCTTATTTTAAACTGGGGAAATGGAGCTACAGAGAGAGAAACCCAGCGTTCCTCTCCCGTGACTTCTTCAGTTGGCTGTCTTGCTCACCTATGCAGTGGTGAGCACAAATGCTTCCTGAGATCCTGTGTGGTAAAAATCTGTTGGAAGAATTCCCCATTTGCATCCTGTCTGCTGTTACTGTCTGTTATCTTAAATCTCGGATTTTTTTTTTTTATTTTTTTTCTCTTCCAGAGATTCTTTCTTGCCTACTTCATCTCAGTAAAACCTTCCCCACCCTTCTCCTACCTGGGCTGTTGCCTGTATTTCTGCCTGTCTGATCTGCCTCGGGTTCTAGCTGTCGAACTTGTTCCATGTGGGCAGGCTCCGACTCCTGCCTGCAGCCTGGTGAAGTTGGATGCTCTCTACCCGGGGATTTGCATGCGCGTGGGTCAGATCGCAGGAGGCTGGGAGCCGTGCAGGGTATGCGCTGCCGCTTGCTTCGTGTGGGGAGAGCCTGAAAACTGCTGTGTCTGTTGTCAGGCCCCGCAGAGGGATGATCGGTAGCTAATATTATGTCTTGCTTGACTAGGTATGCCTAGATCCTGTTGGGCTCAGTGATCTATTTAATGATTCTTTGACTTGCTTTTAGAACGTTGGTAGCGTATAGCCACCTTCCTCAGTGCTCAATGTGTCGTGCAGTACCTGGTATTTCGGGGTGAATAAAAGTGAAAATCTCCTCAACCAGCTTTGTTAGGTGCAACCGTTGCGACTGTTGGAGATTTTCCTTGAATAGAAGTTGCTTCTGTTTCCAAGCGTGTTGTAGGTTGTGCTCATTTTACTCTTGAATTTGCTAAAGTAATAAATTTCATGTTAGTCTCTCAGTGTATAATATCAGCTGATATTTGAAGGAAAAGACTTGTCCTAAAAAAAAAAAATCAACACCCATCCACCTTGGGGAAACCTGAAAATCAGGGCTGTAAATATGTTTTTCTTTTCTGAGCCTGGAAACTGAGGGGAAAGCTAGTAAAAACTAACTCAGAGAAGATATAATCAGGCAATCCACAACTTCCAGAGCTCTCCTAATAAAGGCTGGCAGGGCACTCAAGTGTGATTTAACACCTGGTCAGCTACTTATGATAAACAGGTGCTAAAACATTTCTGCAGCATTTCCTCCATTAATGTTTTGTCTCTTTAAAGCAACCATCAGGAAGATGTGTCATCTTAATTACGGTATCTGGGAGCAAGGGGTTTACTAGTATCTACATAACTTGCTAATAAAGGCTTCGCTGTGCCGGTGATTTTAGCTCTCTGTGTACCAGCAGCAGGCTAAACGCAAATGTAGACTGGCAAAATCACCATAGTGCATAATTTATACTGGGTCAAGTTACCCTGCGTGGAAAGCAGGTGAGCTGGACAGGTGTTCAACTGGGCTTCACCCTCACTGGTGTCGCTGGCTGTGACGGGGAATTTATTCCCGGAATGGATAAGGCTTAACAAATTACTGCACAGTTGTATGTCCTGATGTCTTTCAGTGGTCAGACCAACTTTGCACGAGCTAAATCAGAAGTGGATTCAAAGATGTTTAGGAGAATATAATAGTTAAGATGTGAACTTGACTGCCTGGAGTCATTCTGCAAAGAGAGAGGTGAAACTGGAGGCTAAAGAACAGGGAAACAGCAAAGACTGAAATGCATCACTCGCTGTTGGAGTGAGTGTGCAAGAAGGACTGAATTATTCTCAACACAGAGGACTATTTTTTGCATGTGCCTCATACTATTGCAAATCTTTTGTTGTTCTTCATCTGATTCACTGATTTAATTTCACTTCTGCAAAGGAAGCGAGGAGCCTCAATTTATGAGGGGACTGTGAGAGCCTTTGGAAGGGGGTCTAGTGAATTTCAGAAAGCATTTTACATGAAGGTAGCCCGCCACAATCTTGTGCTGTAGGACTTCCTTTGGAAGCACGTATTTCTCCCCCGTAAGTCTTCTGAACAGTTTTATACCACACATGTTCCAAGAGAATTAAATCAATAACAATCTGTACCTTTCTAACCTGAAATGCAAGCTCTGCACGGCAGGAGATCAAGCTATGCAATTAACTGTTGTCCTTTGAAAGGAATTCTGACAGATATTTATAGTTTACTGTATTCCATTTTCCTGCCATTGGAATATAACAGCACAACTGAATGCAGCTGACTGGAACTATGAAATAATTATAGCAGTAACTATTTCCTTCTCTACTGGGGAAATCTTGTAAAGTGCCGAATGTGGGAACTGCGGATGTTCTTACCTCTCAGAATTCGGTCCTTACCTTTGGTTTATCATGCATCCCTAGGTAAGTCACCCAAGAGAGATTTTTTTGTTTTCCATTACCTACAGCTTTTTCTAATGTCACGTTCTAAAGCTCACATTCAACTTGACGTTGAATGAATCAACGCTGTACCAATAAATACACTTTTAAAAGCTTACTAAATTTGGGCACGGTCAGCGTATGAAGTAGAAAGACTTCTCTGTAGTAAAATAAGTCATATATTTGTGTGGGAGTTTGGAACAGTCTATTAAGAAGAAAGTATGCAGTATTACCAGAATTGAATAGATTGGCATTTGACTGCTAGGCACTCTGCAAATTTCAATATAAAGGCACTTATTTTATACCCTGAGCTGTCACTGTAACTTATGTGCTCATGCTGGTGACTTAGTAGCATAACGACAGGCCATTGTTACTAAGCTAATTAATTTTAAGCAATCTTTCCTAACAGTATGCTTGAGGATGACATTCTTTTGCTGCAAACTTATGAGACATTGATGCATCAGGAAAATAGTAATGCTGAATCTTTGAGCCACCTCTATTGCTACCTCCGTACGAGTCTCTTATCAGAAGACGTTTGCTGTGTTGGGCACTTTAGATCTGAAGCTTGATTTGCCTTGTACCAATTGTAATGTCCTCAGCTACTTTGCTTTATGGCTGTAAATCAGCAGAGGTACACCATGAGTTCCAACCACCCGTTAGTTCTGCCACTTGACCATTTTCCATCAAGAGGGTTGAAGGTCTGCAGGTGGCTTTCCAGGACCTAGCAAGTTGCAAATTAGATTCAGCTAAAAAAATTCCAGTAAGGCCGGAGTAGGTTAAGTAGAAGTGTAAATGTCTCGTCAAATCAAAGGAATTCTTTGAATTGTTTTCCTAACAATGTTCACCAGAAGAGGTAGAAAAGAAGAAATGTCCAGATGCCCTCCACCTTTACCTACATGGACCAGGCATGAAGTTAAATCCTGCCTCCAACAAGAAAAGAATGAGAAGAGGGAAGAGAAACTGTTCTCACTTGGTTCTCACAGGTGGCACAAACACCTCATGGCTGTTGAGTAATATTGTATTGTGTGGCCTCCTCAGACAGTGAGGGTACTGAGTCATTCCTAGGTAACAGTTTTGTGTTGGAGTCCACCCAACTTGTATTAAGACTGGCTGGATAATTGGTGATACGGTAACAGGAGGAAAAGTCCAACACCTAGCTTCTCCCAAGTTTACATTTCCTGGGAGTGTTGTCAGAAATGTCAAGTCCACTACAAGGAAAGAAGTTAAGGAAATAGATGGTGTCTTCTAAATTAACCAGATCTGGACACGCGCACCCCCCCTCCCATTAGTTCTTTTCCAGATGAGGCTTTCATCCAGAATGCAGCTCTCTGACTGCTAGACCCGCTGGTGCTGTACAGCACCAGTCTGCAACCCAGCCCGCGTGGCTTGGCTGCTGGAGGTTTACTTCCATGCATAAAGAGAAGAAGATATGGGCTTTCTGCACAGAGAGCTGGTGTGTGCATGAGGATCAATACTGTAGCTGAGAACTCTCCTCCTGAGAGGTCTGCAACAAACAGTACATTATTTATGTGCTCTTCTCACGTTTCGCTGTGTGTTATGTAAATACTAATCAAGGTGAAATTGGACTCAGCCATGTCTAATTTTGACTACAGTTTATTTTGGCAATATCCAAGCAGAGGTCAGTTGCTAAATGGTCTTCTAGAGGGGCCCTGAGGTTTTCTGAGAGTTTGCCTGGGTTTAAGGCAGAGTCTCTGCGTAGGCTCCTAACTGATTGTTGGAATCCCAGGAGCTGGAGCTCTGTTGTTCCCAAGCCTCGCACTTTGCTTTGCTTACAGCAGGAACGGGAAAATACCAAGCCATTGCCCTTTGACCACAGCTGATGTTGCTCATTCAGATAAGCAGCAGCATGTTGTATTCCGTTTAGTCAACATTTTGTTAGCATCTTGCATCCTCTCCCCACATCCTTGAGTTTTTCTCTCTGTGTTTATGACTTTTCCAGTGTGTTTTCATTCCAGTTCATCTGGGAGCAGGGGGTTTCTTTGGGAACAGTTCTTAGTTTTTAATTTGTTTTGTGGTTCTGAGAGTGGAGTTTTGATTGTTTGTATTTACTTGCTTATAACATCATTGTATTTTTGCACCTGATTGTAGTGCTGGAAAAAAACCCCACGCCTTACTGACAGCTTTGCTAACCCAGGTCTCTTGTTCGTACGTGGTAAAAGCTGGTGCACTGCAAGGCTTCCTTAATGTGCATGGGTGTGCCTGCCAAGCAGGGTGGCTATTAGTTCTGTGCATGCTGATGGTTTCTGTGATGAGCATGGCTTTCTCTATTGGGAAATGAACTGTGAACACCTACTCATTTTTCATAGGCCAAATTACAGTGATCTTTCAGCTCTCTGAATTGCCTGCACCTCAAAAAGGGAGTCCCTAGGACCCTTTAGAGCGATGCTAATGAAATAGCTGGGGCTGAGCAGCTATTCTGTAAGCAGGAACCACCTCTAATTTAGCCGTTCGCTTTCTGCCTGGCAGACTTCTGATGCACTTGATGTGTTTCTTCACTTTTTTTTTTTTTTTTTTACCCTTGGGACTGAGGTAGCTTTTGGGTGCTTGTTGCTAAACCTTCCTTAGCTGTGATTAAACTGAAGGAAGAGGATCTGAAGTCAGCTAAACTTTGCTTAGAGTTCTGTGTCACTCTGAAAAGCCCAAAGGCAACAGCTAAGAGAAAACAAATTAGAGAAGGCTTTACTACTTTTTCTTGGGGGGAGGGGAAAAGCATTGCCAGTAGCATTGCTGCTAAAAAAGGTCATACACATTCAGACCTTGGAAACAAAGGAGCCTGACTCTCAAAGAATGTAGTCCTAACGTTGGACTTCAGATGTTTCCACACTAGTATCTTTGGATGATCATTAAGTTTTGTTTGTGCTTTCTAACCTAAGAGCTCCCCAGTGGTACTTATCGGCTCAAAGGCTTGTGCCGGAGATTTTCTTTCCTTCTCCTGTGGTTCTGGGGTTGTTCCTGCCTTGCTTTAGCAGAAGAAAAAAGATGCTTAGTGGAGCTTTTGATGCTCAAAATAGCAGGACAAGGCTGGTAATGAACTTGCAGTGGAGCAAATGGAGAGGATGGGGCCCTGGATGAAATGGGAGCTGTGGGATCTGTCTCATCAAGCAACTGTCACGGCTGTCTTCCTGCTCTAGGGTGACCATAAAGAATCTGTGCCAGTGCATTAACTTCTCCCAGTGAATCAGGTGCGTGTCTGTATGCAAAGATGATTTTACTCTCTCTCTGATTTTCCTAATGTTATGTCACAGCATGCGTGTATACACAGCTGGTTTTTGTTGTCTTCTGAAAAAAAAAAAATATCACTTTTTCCTCTGTGAAGGGCTCTTTACATCCTGAGACTGGACACTGTGGTCCACATAATGAAAGATTTTCCTGAAAGCCAAGCTTTCCAATGCAGTAGGACAGAAAGAATTCTATCAGACAGTCAATTTGAGCTTCAGAGCGATGCAGGTACTTAGAAGTGTAATCCATCAGCTACTCTGATCTACAAGTCTGGCTGAAATCTTGCAACCGTCAGCATGACATTACTCCCAGTCACATCAAGTGTGTTGAATAGCTAATAGATGTTTTGAAAGGAGGAGTTAAATTGGCTTCCCAAAATTCACCTCAAAAATACAGGATCTGCCTACAGCTCAGTGTAGAGGTGTGATTTCAGTCCACTTTGATAAATCACTAACACCTGGGCTTTTTTGTTTCTTGCTTCCTGAGGCTGCCATTTTAACTTGCATTTAGCTAGCTGTTAAACAATACTGGGCTCTTCTATAGCAATCAAAGTGTGTTGGCAGGTGACTAAGATCAGAAGAAAAACCAGTTAATTTTTTTTGGTGGTGGTGGATGTGGCTTTCAGTTCAGAGCAAAGGCAGGCATATAGAAGTGTGTAATGAGAAAGCTATAGGATGAGTGTAGGTCTTGAGTCAACTCTGATTAACTTTGCTTATACATATAGTTCAAAGTAAACGGCAGCATGGTCAGCAAAATGAACTTAACGATTCAGTCATCCTGAGCAGTATAAAAGAGCATGTAATCATCTGGATTCTTTGTGAGAGAGCACAAAGGATGTTGCTAACATGTTTCCTCAAAGCAGAAAAAAATATGGTCAGCGTCTTCTGGGTGCCGAATTTTTCACTGAGACAAAGTTGCTCAGCTTTATCCTAAGAAACTGTCCCTGAAAAACAAATGGGGGGAAAAAAGTGCTGATGAAAGGGGTGATCCTCCGATAAACGGAAAGAATATGGAAAAGCATATTTCTGGAGAAGGTATGTGTAGAGATTTAGCTGTGCTGTTGCTGGCTGGGTTTACTGCTGCGTTACGCACGATGCTCATGGGCTCCAAGCCCTGCATGGCTTGTACCCCAAAGCGCGAGTGTCCGTGATGTGTCAGTCATTTCCTTGCCTCAGTTGTCTTTCATTCCCCATTTGGACTCCCAGTTCAGCAGGGAGCTGCTGTAGGCGACAGTAGGACCGAGGGCTGGAACTTGTTTGTGAGTCCTTGGTTTATGCTTTGCGAGAGCAGCTGGGTAGGAGGTATAAATTACTATAAATTGCCAGACTATGCAAAAAGGTGTTTGCATAAGTTATTGGAGAGCCCACTTGAACTTGTTGAGCAGTGCTCCCACCAGCATTAAGAGGTCACTTAACCCTCTGCGCGGCCCTGCTGCAGAGCCCAGTCATGCATTGCAGAATTAAATGAGTTCCACCATTTTTCTTCTGAGCATTGCCCAGAACTGATGCAAAGTGACATCTGACAGCACAGGCAAAGCAGTGACAATGCTTTGAGACACTAATAATAGCTGTAGAGCTAGAGCAGTTTTCCTCTGTCCTTATTTTTTATTAGATTCTCCCCTCTTTGGTGAGGAAATGTTGTCATCCCTGGCACAGTTTATCCTTGGAAACCACCTTTGCTGAGCCCTTTAATCTCAAGGCTCTCTGCACAGTGGAGTCAATGTGCTAGGAATGCTCCCACTGTAATCTCTTTAAAGAACAGCTGATACCTCACTGAGAACTTTGGAAGAAAAAAACCCATTCCTCTTGGATGATCCTTGCCAGAAGTTAGGAGCAGTGAGGGGTGCTGAAGGGGGAGAGGCTGAGTCGTCTCTGGAGCAGCAGGGCAGCAACACCCGAGAAAGGCAGGCTGCGAATTCTGTGCAGGCTCCTCTCCTTCTCTTCCCCCCTCCATTTCCTTTGTTACTAAGGAGATTTACATTGAAACAAGCTCTGCAGGAATCCTCAGGTTCCTAGCAAGGAGATCTTAGTATTTTTACTCCTTTATAATTAGCAAGGGAGAGAAGATATTAGAAAAGGTTTCTGTGATGAATTCTTGGGGCCAAATTACAGTAAAAAGGGAAAGATGATGAATAGCTCTCTAAACCTCAATTGTGTGCTTATGGTCAATCTGATGGGAACCTTGAGGTAATCCCAGGGTCAGCAGCAATGATGTGATTTACCTCACTAGGACAGAAGTAGATCAGTCCTTGGGGTTTTTTTTTGTTGTATTTTTGTTTTGAGTTCTGCTGTAGCTGTTGGTTCCTTGCACCGTTGCTTGTTTCTCTAGGATATCACCCTACTGTGCCGAAATCAGCTGTGAGACTTTGAAGAGTGAATGAGACTCCAAGATGCCTGGATTTATTTGGTTAGTCAGGTATTTTTAAACATTGCTCCATGGATACGGAAAAGAAGGGGCAGTGATTTTTTTTTTGAGTGCTGGATTAACAGAAAGGAATAGCTGCCTAAGGAGGAACTTGAGGAAGAATTTAGGCACCTAAATCCAAAAGGATAATCCTCACTGCTCCTGCCTACCTCCGTAAGCGGCTGAGTATCACCACCAAGAGGGTTCCTTAGGTACTTAAAGCTCTTCTCTGTATGTCTAGAATTATCCAAGTCTTGTTGATGCTGAACTGTTCAAATCTGATCTCTCTCCTAAGCCCTGTCAAGATTAACAAACCAGGCTTTCTCCCGACTGCCTCCTGAGAGGCCCTGCTGATAGCACAGACAGAGCTTGCCTACAGCATGCCTCTGCACCAACAGAATACAGAGACAGCTGCTATTTACATTCCAAAGCAGAGGAAGAGTCAGGGGTATCCTACTGCTATAAAGTAGCACTGAATATTAAACGACAAGAGAGAAGCTGTTGCACGAGCAATGGGGTTTTGACCAATCTCTCGTGTGCTCCTCCACTGCAGCAATCTCAGCAGCCTTCTCATATTCCCCGTGATTTTTCCTTTGTAGTCTCCTCAGCTCTCCCGTCTTCTCTACATCCCTGCTGTCACTTCTCTCTACCTCTGACACCTTTATGCATATCTCTGTGGTGTCTCAGGCTTCTTCCCATGCCCCCTAGGCTTAGCCATGTCATAGCTTCTGCTTTCTCCGTGTCCTCTGTTTGGCCTACTGCTGGGAGGGAAGCGGCTCGTGGTGCCGGCTGTTGGGAGCAGTATGTGTCCTGAGCGGCTGGGTACTATGCATGTGTCAGTTGGAGAAGATCTGCAAGACAGTGGGTGCTGAGCAATTTTTCAGTACTGTCTACCTGAGTTTACGTGGCAAAGTAAGGGCCTGAGTTTCTTTACTATTGAGCAGTCTAATGTAATTTTGATGCAAGGCATAAATGGTCAAAATCCAGTGAATGTGGTGGACAACTTGGAAAATGCTTTGGGAATGGAATTGTTGGAGATCGTTCAGTGTGAAGGTGAGTGGAAGGAAAGTACAGAGAAGGGGGAAATTGGTAGTTTCCTATAAAAGCACAGCTGAAGTCTTAGAACAAGAGTTCCCTGCTATTTCAATCCCTATCTCTTCTGCTACTATCTTAATACGTATTCAGCAAGCTAAAAACATCAGGTCCGCTTTCACCTTGGCAGCACTACTGTTGATACTATTATACAGCCCTGTGGTTGCTGATTCTTTTTTCCGACTCTTACACACTGTTTTTTTTCCCATGTAGGTTCTTCTGACCTTTAGAAATACGGCACTTCTGACTACTGCAGTGGAAACCAGACTGCCCGTGTGCATCTCTCCTCCATTCCCAAGGCATCGCTATGATGCAGACTTTTTTGCTTCCAATATATAGCCTTCTTGTAGAATTAACCCTCAGGAAATCAGCATCTGGCACCGATTATTGTTCTTTAGCTGAAGTGGCTGAATCTCCTGCCTTGCAGCAATGAAGGTCTAGAATTCCTTTACCCTGGCGTGCATGGACACCATCAGGAAGGGCAGAAGCTTTTCGTGAGACGAGGGACGTTGGCATGGTTCCCAGCACCTGCTGATAGCACAGAAGTGTATGTTACAGGCTGGGCTCTACAATCCCATGGTAAAGAAACACTATGAGGCTATTAAACACCCACTTTAAATTGCACCTTTGATGGAATTCCTAACCAAAGGCAGCATTGCTCTGTAGTTCTTGTGCGTGCTGTGCAAATTACATCCCCAGATGTACGAGATCTCTGGAGAACAGAGGGAAGGAATGTCATGCACACAATAGAGCTGGAAAAACCTTCTATCTTAATGGTGTCCCATCAATTCTTATCTGATAATCTCTCCTTTTGAAGGTATGTGGAAAGCCAAAAATAAGAATAAAGCAAAGCATAGACATAGACTTGCCCTGACCTGTCTTCTAGACCGTATCTCTCTGGAGCTCTACTTGCTTGCTATACTTGTCTCGCTGTGACCTCTCTCTCGTCTTGTTATCAGGCTCACTTGCTGGTGTGAGAAGCTCCCCCTCTTTTCCTCCTTTCCCTCTTTCCAGCCTCTCCTCCTGTGTGTAACCGTCTCCACGTGCCTGTCTGCCTTATCCACTTTGTCTTATATTTTGAGCAGAGATTAGAAATATCTTTTCTTCTGAGTCTCAAAGTTCTGAATTCCTCTATCTTCCTGCCACTGCTTATCTTGCTGCTGTATTTTTAAACTCTAATACACTCCAGGATGTGGTTGTCACAGGGGACACTTGAACAAAGCAAGAGTGGTGTAGCAACCTTCCAAAATTCTCAAGAAAAGTGCTTTGTCAAAAGAAGAAATTTCAAGGCGTAAAAATATGTATCTATATTTTTGCAGTTATTGAATAGTGACAACATGTGATATGGAATGGTTTTGGAGCGTGTTAACTGCACTCGATCCCTGTCTAAGATATTCATGGCTGCTTTCATGGTAAAATCCATTCTGCTCTCATCCGTCATGTGTTGTATCACTTCTAGTTCGAGGCCTCTGTGGGCCTGGGAAGCTTGCAGTAGCTAATTACAAGTAGCCTGGAAGGTAAAGGATTACTGTGAGCATAGTCTCTCCAACTGTACAGATGCGATATCAAAGCAGAAGGAGGAAGCATGACTTGCAGCTGGTAGCAGACCGGGGAAATGAACTCTGACTTCCCCAGTCCCCGCTAGCAGTGAAGGCGGTGGGCCATCCTTCCTCTCTCCAAATAGGTCTTGGAACGTGTGAGAACAACTTTGCATTACCTAGTGAACAAATTCGCATCTGGGTGCTCCAAAACCACTGTCAGTGAATCTCTTGAAATCTTGAAGCTTAATGGAAAGGCTCTGAAGCACTACGGTTTTCAGAGCTGGAAGAGAAGTACCAGATCTTACTGTCGTTCACTGGGGAGGCTGGATTCAAGCTGTCTTACAGGCTCCTTGAAAGCTTTAGCCTAAAATCTTGGACTGATAGGCTTGTGGCTTAGGAAGCTCTTACCAAATATAGACACAGGTACTTTCCATTGGAAAATTTCTGGTCGGCCCTTAAGACACCTTTGCATATTTTGCCTTAAACGAGAGGCTGTCAGGCATTATTGACTAACAATTTCCTGTCTTACGGCTGCCAGCTTGGGAATGAAAGTTGCCATATTCCACACAAGGAGCTGGTTCTCTGTGGTTATTTGTCCTTCTCTTTGGTTTGCTTAATTCTGCTTGCCCAGAAGACAGCTTTAAGATGTGTTACCTGGCTTTGCAAATGATGCCCTTGCAGTCTCTGAAGTTCATTATCGCCTTGCAGTGCCCACAGCTGTTTACAGGAACAGTGTCATTTTTCCAGGGGTTGGAGTATCAGGAGTGTGCAATGCACGGTCTCCACTGGAAGTTGTTTACAAGACCGTCTTGCTGTGTCCCCTTTACTTCTTGTGTTTTTGTGGGTTTGCCTTTCTCCCCATTTTTAGGACAAATGCAGGCATAATTGCCACCTTTGTGGAAGCAAAACATTTAAAAATGTTAAACTTGGCAATTAGAGAATTTCAACAAGCTTGTGCAATTCTGTGGTGGCTGGGCGCCGAAAAAGCAGTTCCCTTCCACAGGGGGAGGAGGATGCCCAGCGCCTGCTCCAGACTGGCAGCTCCTCCTCAAGCAAAAGGCAAGCTTCCACCTGATGTTAACCCTGTAGAGCCAGTGAGGCAATTCAACAAATTACATCTACTGCTGCATGTGTTTACTAGGAAATTAATTACATTTTTATTTTCTAACTGTTTTTATTTTAGAGACGGTAAGTTCTTCTTGCTTTGCTATAGGGGAAAAAAATCAAATGAAAAGGCACATGATTTCTGCTTCTTCTGAAATCTTTGTATTGTTATGCTGAATAGCTGCAAACAATTTGCATTACAATGTAGCATAAATAAGGGATGCCACCAACTGAAGGGTAAACTGAGCAAAGTGTGGGGAGCTTTCAGGGCAATCTCTGTGGTTTGAGGCAAGATTGGACAGAACTCAGAGGTGATAATACAAGGCACCGTTGGGTCTTGGACAAGCCCTGTGGTTAGCAAAATTCCTAACTTTGAGACGCCCAGTTAATCTTAATTTTCAGTACAAGTAACATAATGTGTGTGGTTTAGATGACAAAATTATCGGGCAAAGAGGATGGGAGGCGAAATAAACCCTGTAGAACAGGATTAGGCAGGATTAAACTCTGAAATGATCATACAGCACTGGGTAGTAGATGCTGCCACAGCTAACTCAATAAAACTCAGTGGGACACTTGACATTGCACATTTTCGAGCAGCAAGTCATAAATCTATATTCATGTGAAATCGTCTGCACTCAGTCTGATGGGAACAGAAACACGACACAGCTTCGGGTGCTGGTTTAGAGGAATAAAGCACAGGTTGCTGCCTTGCAGGGACAGATCTCTGCTAGGAAAAATGGAAAGCAACTTGAATGATGTATGTAATTATGCTTGTTTGCAGGGCTATGTAATTTCTACAAACCCACTGAGAATCCTTAAAACCTGAGATTAAAACTAGCTATAGATACATGTTGAGCAACAGTTGTCTATACATAATTATATATGCATATATAGTAGTTGGTATAATAGTTGCCAGTTTGACAGTCCAAAGCACATAATGACTTGCTTACCTTTTTATAAGTTAAACCACATACTGAAGTGCTTTGCTGGACAGGGAAGTACTCGAGTATTTTGCTTAAATGTGGGGCTGAGTCAGGTCAGAACGAATTTGAGTTCTTCTTGTCTCACTGTTAGTATGAAATGACTTACCTTACAGCTTACCTGTGCTTTGAAGGCCAGTGTCAAAAAGGTGGTACAGAGAAGGTGCGTTCTTCCATCAATGCTGTGTTTCGTTAACGCTATGTATGTGGTGCAGGTGCTGCTGCCGCCGGGTTGGGACGACCAGGGCGCGGGGTCTGCGTGGCAGGGCTGGTTGCAGTCTGGAGCTCTTTACGTAACCAAGCGTTCTTCAGGCTTTGGATCAAACAGATCTTTGAACTGTTGCAGACTTCAACCCCGCCAGCCCCCAACCATGAGGTAACCGTTTGCTAGGTCCAGTATGAGTCATAGATGGGGAGGATATTTCTGGTTTCCAATTTAAAAAAAAGTAATGGCGAAGCTCATAATCATGAGCGAAAGGTCTCTGTGCTGTAATGGGAACCAGCTGTGTGGTAGGCCATTTCAGACTAAAATCTGTCTTTGTTCAAAATGTGGCCCCACCATTATCACGGTTGGAAACAATCCTTGGTGCTGACACGGTAATGACAGCTTCATGTTTTAGACACATCTAATGGCACTAAGTCCTGGTCTTAGCCGGCATTTATCAAGATAAGTAAGCCAGTCAGGCAAGAGCATGGTGGGCTGACTGTATTCCTTCAGATAACGACATGCGTATTTCCTCTCTTGGAAGAATAATGAACAGAATATGACTGTCAAAATATTTCCCTCTGGAGAGACTCCAAAATAACTGACACTTACATGAGCTCAATGCCATCAGCGATGTGAGCTTCCTCACTAACCTGGAAGAAGTGGAGTTATGGCCAAAAGAGATGTGAGGGTTTCTCCTTAAAACAAACCAGAGCCTGGGAGAATCATTTTCTCACAGCTCCCCATGGTTCTCACTTGCAGCTGGACCTCTCCTGGGAATAGCTCCACTGTCATGCTCACTAAATGAGGTAATATAGTATGTCGTTTAGGTCTTTTGAAGTTGATGGACAGGGTCCTGGTGATTTCAGTAAGGCCAGTTCTCATGTAGCATTGTCTTATGCTTGCTTTAACTGAAATTTTCACTAGAATTCTCCAAACCAGCAGAAAATCAGACCATGCAAGTTTAACTTTACAACTCTTGGATTTTCCTCTTAATCCGACTGGAAAATAGCTCTGCTAATGACCTGTCTGCAAAATAAAGTGCATGCACAGATTCATGCACAGCTTAATGTACTCGTCTGGCGTACCCCCTCTTCAGCCATCTGCCTTGGAGAATTCTGGAAAAGGCATCTAACCAGCAAAGAGTCTGTTTCTAGAAGCTGTTGTTGTTTTAGGGAGGATCCATTAAAAAGGCATGGCTGGGAATTTAAAAGGCGTTTAAATAAGGCTAGTTATTTTTTTAAGTGCTAGTGCACTTCTGTGTAACCAGAAAAGGCAGCTGGCCGAGGTGGCTGGAGTTAGCTCGTGCGGTTTTGAGCTCAGAGAGGGCTAATGGCCCATGCCACCCAGGATGCACTTCTCCTGTGATGGCAAAGCGTGCCGTAACGGGGGAGTAAGCTCCTGCAATGCTGCAGCACAGGTCAGAGCTGGAAAGTGTACATAAAGGGCTCTCCCCGTAGAACAGGTCAGGTCATGCTGCTGATTAAATGTGTCCTGCAAAGGTGTCACAACACTCTGCAGTCTGGGCAACTGGGAAGTATGAGAGTAGGGTTTTGTAAGACTGGTTAAGGTAAGTTTATTCCCTTTCTGTGCTTTCAAATGTAGATTTGTCCCTGTTCAGTTAAGCTGTGATGAACTTACTTTTTTAGTGTAGGCAAAGAGCTGATACTCGTGCTGATGAAGTGACTTGTATTTTTGCTGACCTCTGTTCCATGCTATTCACTGCAGATTTAACAAATTTTCTGTATGGGCAGCCAAGAAAACCATTTCTTGTAGCTGCAGGGAGGGGGGAGGAGGGGGGCCTCTGTCAAGCTTGTAGCTGGTCTTCACAGTGAAGTCAAGTAGCAAAGGTCTTTAAGTCTTGATGGTACTGCGGGGTAATAATGGAATCCAAACTTATCCCTGTGCTCTTTGAAGCCAGGGTAAGACACCGGCATAGGAATTACTCTCTGTCAAATGTCCCTTGGTGTTTGGACAGGAGCGTTTTTTCAGGAGGTCTTGAACTGCTCACTGTTGTGCAGCAGTCCCTGATGTTTGGATGGGAAGTTAGACACAGCCATGCTGGAGTATAGCCTCCAGAGTCCCCACGGCTCCTCAAAAGTGAATCCTAACTGAAGGTTAGCATCTAATCCTAGCACCACAGTCTTACACAGTATGTAGATCTGCAAATGCCTACCGTAACACCACTGGAAGCGGGTTATTTTAACCTTGCAAGCTGTTAAAAATTCAGGGGTCAATATCAGAAGGGAATGGCTGGTGCTGTTGATCCTAAGCATTTAATAACATAACCTGAAATATGTATCTCGGGGAGCAGCTGGCAAACCCTTGCACACAGGGGAGCAGAGCAACACGACGGCTCATCCTTGCTGTATTTTCAGTCTGCATACCTGCAGAGAGCATGGAGAAGAAGCAGCTGGGTACAATGGTCAGGACGGTGTTTGGAGAGTGGGGACCACAGCTAGGTAAGGTGTTCAGGTGCGTAAGGAGGCAGCAGAAATCTGAACTTCCACTGAAAGCACATTGCCTTGTTCTTACCCAGTGTGTGGCATGGGGCTACTCACTGCTTGCAGTGCTGTGTGGGGTGGTGAAGCTGCTGGGGCCGAGGTGTCCTTCTGCCTGCACCACGCAACACCCACGGCTCCTCACCGATTCCCCCACTGCACATGTGGGATAAAAGCAGGCAGCAGGAGAAAGGTATTTCTTCATATCTGAGAAGCAATGAATGGTATCACAGACAAGGCAAGCAGGCAGTTAAGAGTGGGTGGAAACAAAAGCCCTACATTTTTCTTTGTTTGCCTTTTAACAATTCATATTTACAATGAAGTCCAACCCCTCCCTCCAAACAAATGTTTCTACATGATATGGTTTTACCAGGAAAGGATAGTAAAACATCAGCAGTAAAATAGTATTTATAGAGCTACGTATTTGTGAAAGTGACTGTGGTTTTCGAGGTAAATAGTTGCTGGATTATTCAAAATACTCTGTATGTCTGTCAAAATTCTTCTGTCATGTGGAATATTTCCCACACAGTTTCATAGGGAACCTCTTTTTAACTGCTGGTGGTAAACCTGTAATGCTGTGTTAGGTTTTTAATAGCTTGCAAAGGTCCCTGATTGATTTTTCACACATTTATTTCCCCAGCAATAAGGTTTTACATACTGAGATGTGGGAAGGAAAGAAAAAAAAATAATCACAGGATGTTGAACGTATTTCAAAACCTGTGCCTAAATGTCTGCCCTTAAAAGGCTCTCAACCTGGGGGTGGTTAAACTAATTACATTAGCAGTACTTGAGGAGAGCTGGAAAGTTTGCACTTTCTCAAGTAAGGGATAACTTCTTTTCCTCAAAAATGAAGTTAGAATTAAGGGACAGGCTCACACGGGTGACATTACGGTGGGTGTATACTACAGGCCACCCGACCAGGAGGAGGAGGTTGATGAAGCCTTCTACAGGCAGCTGCAAGCAGCCTCACAGTCACAGGCTC
>Ga0065711_1036018_pt1 | contig 21545 bp, 17 predicted proteins | sample Hoacrofraction12_FD_59098 | JGI IMG/M metagenome (GOLD analysis project Ga0065711, IMG submission 59098) | Hoatzin crop microbial communities from Cojedes, Venezuela - Epithelial fraction 12 v2 (version 2) | ecosystem: Host-associated > Birds > Digestive system > Esophagus > Crop | place... | reverse complement strand
GCCCTCTGGGCTGCCAGCGCACATTGCCGGCTCATGTCCAGCCTTTCGTCTATCAGTACCCCCAAGTCCCTCTCAGCAGAGCTGCTCTCGATCCTTTCATCCCCCAGCCTGTATTGATAGCAGGAATTACCCCGACCCAGGTGTAGGACCTTGCACTTGGCCTTGTTGAACCTCTTGAGGTTCACACAGGCCCACCTCTCCAGCTTGTCCAGGTCCCTCTGGATGGCATCCCATCCTTACATACATCAATCAGGTGTCCTACATCAGCTCACGTATTTGCACTGTTCCTTAGACAGTCATATAAAGACAGAATGTTCGAATTATGTTGTCAGTAGAGCTTTTCACTTTGCTCAAGGAAACATGCAGATTCAGCCCCCAGAATATTTGCTTTTTGGTGGCAGGAAGGCAGTGTGACCAAGCCTATTTTATTTTGGGCATACAGGTCTGTTTAAATCAATTTAAGGTCATGCCAGTTAGTGGCAGCATCCATCAGGATGTTAACAGCTGAAAATAATCAATCCAGCGGGAAGAAGGAAGACATTTTAAAATGACTTACTCTCTTTGTGTCAGTTGGGGAGTGATCATCTGGCCCCACTGAGAGAAAAAGGAGGAGGAAAGAAGAGTGGAAAGCAATTAGAAAGGCAAAAAAAAAGCCAGCCATTACACTCTCTGAGCAACACTGAAGGGGAGAAGGAGAGGGAGTCCTCGTTCCCAGTGAACTGAAGTTCCCCAAATCATTATCAAGCACCATGTCTTCAGCTAATTAGGGCCCTGTCAGAAAATTGTGTCAAATGACTATATAATAAAGGTCTGAAAGTAGATTTGAGTGCTACTCTAAACTGCCTTCACAAGCCAGAAAGCCTCAGTGAGTGCTACCTAGGTTGAATTTTTGAGGGTGTCTGACACTAATGCTCCTTTTTCTCTTTCCAGTTCCTTCCCCCATCATTGGCGATGGTACCAATCCCACAGTGCTTCTTGTTTCAGTGGCTGGCAGTGTTGTTCTTGTGGTCATTCTCATTGCAGCCTTTGTCATCAGCAGGAGGTAAGAACCTAAGCTTCTCTCTCCCCCTCTGTCTTTCATGAGGGAGCTTTTTGTCTCCTCCAAACAAAGCTAAATTCTTTGATTAGCATCATAAACAGTGCATTTGCATTACAAGCCTTCTCCCATGTAGCTTTGATCTTCTCAACATTAGTACCAAGCAGCATGTGATGTAATGGCAATAGTTCCAGCTCTATTTGCCCTTCAAATGCAAAGCCGATTCCAATAACTGGCATTGAGAAGCAAGCCAGCTAGAGATTTGTGGTTAGTATAATTTGAAGTTAAGTTTAATGGGTATGGGTACAGTAGATTTTCTTGGACTGACTCCTGATAGAGAATAAACAACTGCGCCGTTGTGAACTAAGCCATCAGACTGCTATTCTTGTGATTTTTTGTGTTAGTCTGTATGAGTCCGCATTAGTCTTTAGGGTTAGTCCTTCCAGTGTGAGTGGATATGACTGTAAAACAGAAGCCACAGTCGTTCAGCATCATATGCAGTAACACAGCAGACTGTATTGATAGTTATTTCATCAGAGCAGGACCATAATCTTCTACCAAGTACTTGTTCATTCTCCCAAATTCAACCCAGGCATCAGGAACAATCCTGTGAATGGGAGGATAGTGTAGCAGAAGCACGGTGTGAGTGTTTCTGTCTTCGTCTTTGTGTTCAGTCTCATTTAAAAAGATCAGCATGATTTTGCTTCAGTGCAATTCTGAGATAAAACTGGATGTATCATTACTGTATCTGAAGCCTGGGATCTGAGGGATGCACGTTTTGTTGTTCTCTGTTGATAAGTTTAATGGCATCAGCCATAAATGTGCACAAATTCCTCTTGATTTGCTCTCTTACTTTAAATGGTCTTAAAGAGCAGTTAAGTCACTATATTGTAATATCTGGGAAGTAGACATGCATTGTTACAGCTTGCTGTGGGTGTTCGTCTCAAAGCCTCCATGCTGGCAAGAAGAGAGAAGAGCAGAACATATGAAAATGTAATGCAGAGAGACAGGTTTATTAAAAGCCATTGCAACAGAAAATAGCATCAATGAGCTTGATGACTTAATCTCCTCTCCGCTTTTATTGATCACTTTATTATTTAAGGCAGGATTGATAGCAGGATACATTGGATTTCTAATTACGAGTTGCCACCTTGGAGAATTGAGCCTGTCTGGCTGCTTTGAGATGATTCCTTCCCTTCCTCCCCCTATAAAAAAATGTCACTTCCCAAGGCTGATAAACACTGCTTGGTGATTGGCCCTCAATGGATCACTTTTTAGAAAATGAAATGTCAACCCCTTGGCCTCATATTGATTCTCTTCAGTATCGGCCATAAAGCTGTCAAAGGAAAGGCTTCCTGGAGCCAGGTAGGTGACAGACTCACTGATGTGGGTGCGCACTCAGGCAGGTCTCTTCACCACTCAGGCTGTCTGTTCAGTTATCTCTGCCCACAAGTGTTCAGCTTGGATAAAGACAAGACAAAGAGCAGATGGGCAGCAGGGGCAAGAGGCTGGTTCAAGCACTGATGGGAAAGGAGATAAAAGTATGCTGGTGGCCGTGGCTCCAGAGATGCCCCATAGCTCTGCACTGGTAGGTCTCGGAGGGGCTGTGGAAGGGGGAAGACATAGCAAGATGAATGAAATACTAGGACAGTGAAACTGCTCTGTGCATACTAATGCATGGTCCCTTGCTAATTACACAGCCTTGCTCAATACACAGCTCTCCAGTAGCTGGAAGTAGCTCTCAATAAACACAGATTCTATTTAAATATTCACTATTACTCTAATGATTGTAACCACTTTACCATTGTCATTTAGAGCTGTGGGCTTTGGGGATATTTTATGATGTTCCTACATCAGTAGAAGTTAATAGCAAAATAATTATACTTTGTTCCAAAATTACTTCAGATGAGAAAAAGATTTTCTGTCCATACAGTCCCCGTGAAGAGGTTTTGTAATCTAGCCATGACCTATAAGTTGTATTTGTAGAATCAAACTCGTGCTGTGGCCTGCAGACTTGGCCTCTCTGCATCTGTGAGCCAAGTGTGGGAACTGGGCATATGCTGTAGATGCCCACTTTTGAACCCTGGGTTATTATTACTAATTGAGCATTACATTTCTTCAAGTCATTAGTCAAATCCCAAAATTTGTCTTTACAACAGAATTTGTCAAAGGACTTTGCCTTCAGGAAGCTCAAGCTGTTTGGTTCTGTCCTGCGACCACGGCATTTGTGTTAACATGAGAACTATCTGCCTAAATGTTAGTTTAAACTTACTGAGGTTAAGATGAGCTATGGGTAGAGCAGAGTGCAGGGGGAAACATGAGTGTTTCTAAACCCTGCCCCGCAGGAATGCTCAGTAAAGTTACAGTATCTCTGATAGAGTTGTAAAGGATTTGGGAAAGCACAGAACATAAAGAACCACTTTCTAAAAGGGCCTGGGTGGAGCAAGATGGCCTTACAGAATCCTCTGGTCATCTGAAAGTTTCTGTCAGAAATTCTTCCCATTGATAAATTGGTTCGTTGATCTTCTGCTCCGTAAACAGCGGAACGTGTTTGCCCACGCTTGGCGATGGTGTTGGATCAGGTGTTCCATCAGCCTGGTGCCGGAGCACTGCAGCACCCCAGCCCCTCTTTTGTCTGGGGAGGAGGAGGTGAGAGCAGTGGTGCGGCACTGGGTCCGTGCTGTTTCACCTCGTTGCGTGCTAATACCCTCTGTTGTTGCCTCCTCTTCATCGCCAGCCCCCACCTGCAGATCTGCCTGTGTCTCAGACCCCACAGCTTCCGAAAGTTTCTGTGTTCTTTTCCTGAATACCAGCTATTTAATCACCACTGCCAAAATGCCTGTAATTATGGGGTTCAGATCTGCGACAAAGGCTTCTTTCTGCCGCTCAGGTGAGCTGCCGCGAGAGGCAGTTCCAGCCCCGCAGCGCAGGGTCCCCGGCTGCCCCCAGCCAAGCAGGAGAGGTCAGCAGGTGACACAGGGAGAAGTGGAAGTAGGTCGTTAGTTGGGAAGGTATTATTTGAAGTTAATTAGCTACAATTATATTACTTGAGCAGTAATCCCTTTGTTTCTCTTTGCTCTTTGCACGTCTTTGGGTTTTAGTGGGGAAAGGTTTTTATCTGTTAGGTGTTTTTTATCTGTTAGGGTGTTTGTACCTTTTTAAAATAAGATAAAAAGCATTTTTTCATACTTAAAATTCTTTCATGCAAAGCCTGTTGGTGTTTCATATTTCTCATCTGTGCTTGAACATTAATAAAACGAATTGGAAGGGGTCCTGCTTAAAATGCAGAATTTCTTTCCTTTTTTTCTTTCCTCTTGGAGAAGTTGCCTGGTACCTGAAACCATCTCTGCAATCCCCTTAGCTGAGATGGTCCCGTATGGCACGAGGTGAGATTTGTGCTGCCTCTTCCTTCTTACTTGGTTCAGTAACTGGGAGCAGAACACAGTCTTTTTGTTTAACTCGGCTCTGTTATACCAGTGCTGGAAGTCCTCAGGCAAATAAATGGTTTAAATTGATGTTTGGATTCAGTGTGGTTTTTAATAATGCCGCTCTTGTGATTTGGAGCCATTTGTGTTTAATTGACTTTCATCAAGAAAAGAAGCTCCCAACCATTTATGGTTGGATGTGTACCTGCTTTTTATGACTGAACACAAGTGCTGTCGATGTTGTTGGGAGTTACGAGGCTTGGTTCAAAGATCAGGTAGTCTTCACAAGTCAAACAGGATTTTTTTTTCCCTTCTGTTTCACAGTTAATTTATAGTTTTTATTATTGGCATGGTATGTTTACCACCCAGCACTAAAAGACTCTAAAGACAAAGGCTGGGAAATGTCCTTTCAGCTGACAAAGATGGGAAGCTGCCATTCCCCTCAGGCCAGGTGCAGGGTGGGAAGGGAGAGGCTTTCTGCTAATAGGCAGCAGGGTTTTGCTGATGGGAGGAGAATGGTGAGACTCAGGAAGATTTGCTGCAAGCCAGGCTCTGTCACATGTTTCCTTCCTGTTATCTGCAAGATTTTGACACCTTTTAACTCACGTCTCCCAACAGGTTTTTTCTCTCACTCACTCCCGTTTTCTTCCTCTACCCATTCACCATTTTCAGACCTTTAACCCAGTCTCACCACAGTGTCCATGGCAGGCCTGGTCGTCTCCTGCCCCATTCCAGACAGCGGATTGCACATCGCAGGCAGTGCCTTTCTTGCATCCTGTTCTCCAGGCTTGATTTCTACTTCTTCCTTCCCTCTTCTTCACACCAGCCCAGACACTTGCCAGTTAGCTAACCTGGGTCTGACACACTGGGAGACTTGGGCTTCCACAGGAACAGACAAACTGTGGAGTAAGCAACGATAAGCCCTCGTCTTTCAATGTCTGTTCTTACATCTGGTTCTGAACTTTCAGTGAATGATGGGTAGAAGCCCAAATCAAGTCTCTACATCTGCTTACCATTAGATTCTAGGGAACTTCAAATACATAAGTGGATACAGTGTCATCTGTGCAGGTGTAGAAATAGTAATCTATACAATGAACATACTATACTACAATATTGTCTCCAACTCAGAGGGTTAGTAAAGGAGCTCTGCCATCAGGAGCTCTTCGCCCCCTTCAATTATACGGTGATTAAAAGAATAAACAAAATCCTTGGAACCTGCATTTTTGATAGCCACGGGATATTTTTTGCTGCCATCCAGATTTCTCTGCTAATAGACTGTTTCCAGTTCTAAATCTGCAGTTAGATAGGTGTGTTGGTATTGGTATTTGCCTAATTATGTCTGAAAATCAGTCTACCAAAACGCTTCTGTTGTAGCTTTTAAATCCATATAGGATAGGGCTAAAAAGCAATTTGACCGCTTTTTGCACAGAATTGCAAATGCACGTTTGAAGAAAACGTAGCCAAAGCGCAAGCTTTCTTTTCTTTCTTTAAATGCTGAGATGCAAATATGGAGATTTGTGTTTCCCTTGATGCTTTGTTGATGCAAATAACACTTAGAGCACTTTGAGCAGAGGAGTCTCCTACGCTGCTGGTAAGTGTATGTTGTGTAGTGGGCTGTTGTAGGGTTGGATTGCTGCAGAGCACAGGTCGTGGCAGGTGCAAACAGCTCAAGTCTGAGCAGGTCAAGACTGAGCTTGTCTCAAAGAAAGATACTTACTTTGAACTGTAATGCTCTTTTTTTGTTCTGACAGGCGCAGTAAGTACAGTAAGGCTAAGCAAGAGGCTGATGAGGAGAAACATTTGAACCAAGGTATGAGGCAGTGGTGCTTGAGTGTTTTGATTTGGTTCATAAAACATGTACCATGTTTTAATGCTTCAGAAATAACAGAAGACATTCCTCTTCAGATGAATATGTCTCCATTTTCCTCTCTTGCAAACATCCTTTTTCAAAACTATGCACTTTAGTAACAGGGAAAATAGAAGTATCTGGGTAAAAATTTTGGAAGAGACAGGAGAAAGGTTCATCAAGTTTTTCTGTTGTTCCGTTCCACTGAAAGATATCTGTTCTTGGCTAGTGGTATCTAGGCATGATTTTTCCCCACAGTACTCTGCTAAGGCAGTTTCTGGATGGGCCAGAGTCAATCCTGCAGGAAAGGAAATGTCAACTTTGCTACCTTTTTTCCAGGGCTGAATCCTACTGTTGCTTCCATCTCAGTCATCCAGGTACCAAATCTAGGACCTGAGGTCACAATTTCTTGGCTCCCAAAAGGGAATGTGATGTGTTTTATTCTCACAAGTCCATAGACAGGCTATTGGCCTGTTAGTGATGGCAGTGATTTGTGAAGCTCATTTATTGGCAAAAACCTGATTCTTTACATCAATATTGGGAAACATTAAATGTTTACATAAAAAAAAAAATCACATCGGGGAGAAAAATCCATTAAGTCCTGTCTTCATCAGTCATTCCTGGCTTACAGTACATTTTTATTGTATACTCTCTTTGCTGTTGTATATCATTAAGGCTTCAGTCTCATATGCTCTGTGTTCAGCAGCATGTAGATCAGTGATTTCAAATAAAACATTTCTGCCTTGCAGGTGTTAGAACATATGTGGATCCTTTTACATATGAGGATCCGAACCAAGCTGTGAGGGAATTTGCCAAAGAAATTGATGCCTCCTGCATAAAGATTGAAAAAGTTATTGGTGTGGGTAAGTGCCAGAACTTCTGCATTTTTTTCTGTAAATATAGTTTTGAATTTGCTTTTAGGAAACATGGGATCCTATGATTTTTGTATGACAGTTCTCCCAAATGAACTGACATAACAGTTTGACAAAACAAGTCTGTGCTTCGTGTTCATGACCATGGATTCTTGTGCCTTTTTCCTTAAGGGGAATTTGGTGAAGTATGCAGTGGACGTCTCAAAGTACCAGGAAAAAGAGAGATCTGTGTTGCTATCAAGACTCTAAAAGCTGGTTACACTGATAAACAAAGGAGAGACTTCCTGAGTGAGGCCAGCATCATGGGACAATTTGACCACCCCAATATCATCCACTTGGAAGGTGTAGTTACTAAATGTAAGTAGGTCATTTTCATGACAAGGCCAATTTGTAAGTCACTGAGAAATTAAGTCTGTGGTGGTGTGGCTGTTTTTTTTTTTTTCTTTTTACCCTCTTTCCTGTGAAATGACAGATGGAACAGATCCACTGATAGCTAATAGGAGGAAATCAGTGCAGGACAAGTCATTAATCTTGTTGTCAGCTATAAATGGGTTTATGGTTTCAACTGATACTCTATCTGTAGGCAGCTTGTACAAGATTTTGTAGGGGGAATTAATACTGCAGGGATTGGCTTTTTTTTTCCCCTTCTTGGTATGCCAAGCAGGCATCTTTCACATCTTTGCTAGACTGAGCTGATTGTTACAGGATAGGCAAAAGCAGATGGTGAGCAAAGAATTTAAAATGGTTGGGGGAAAAATACCAAAACAAAACTACAGAGTCGTATGTTTAAGGTACAAAGCACAGATGTAAGGAGCAAGCCTTTGAAATGAAGTAGACTATTTTAGTCTGAAACTTGTGTATTTGTTTTCTGTGATTTACAGGTGTGATAATTTCACACTGCAGAATTTACCCGGCCGGTTATTTTGCTTGTTTGGTTTGGGTGTTTTTTAAGTCTGTTACCATTGTGCCATGTACCCTGCTTCAGAAAGAGCATGACAGTGTTCATTGCGTGCTATTTCTGAGCGAGAACTGAAAATACACCTGTGAGACAGACAGGCTTGGGTATGGCTTGATAAGGGGCCACTGCTATGGTGTAGGTGTTGTCCCTACTCTGACTGCCCAAGGTAGCGTGTTGGCAAAGCCTGGCACTGATCGCTAATCCTAAAACACCCTTTGGATGTAGGGGCTCATGCTCAGGGCAGCAAAGAAAACAGGCAGTGATCTTGAGAGCTGCTAAAGGGTGGAGTTTGTGATGCTTACCTTCTGTAGCTGATGGTGTGCAGGATGAACATGAATGCAGGGTACAAATAGTGTAAGGAATTAAAATTAGATACAGATGAAAAGTTAAAAAATCAAATACTACTAGAAGACCAAAGTATCTCCCATAGAGGGTTGTCAAAGCCATCAACACCACTGAAAACCCCTGTGCCTCTGGAATGTTGCTGGGATACTTACTCTACCACTTGTGTTTCTGGAAGTCTTACTCATTTGTATTTCCCTCTCCTAGTCTGCCTTCTCTGAAAATGGCTCATGCAGTGTGTCGCTGTTTGCTTTTCAAGACAAATTCCGCTAGGCAAAATAGGGGTTTGGGCTAATTTTGCACATCGTTTACTGAGGACCTCCATCAGAACTGAAATTGAAAGATAATACTTTGTTTAAATTTTGCAGGTCTGATTTTCTCTTTTTGTTGTTGTAACAAAGAGAGAGGGCGGTTGTGCTCAGGCCAGTGTTTACTACAGACAGGGGTTTTTCTAGCACCACTGTAAAAGAAAGGTGACAGGGGAATCTTTGTGTTGGAATCTCACCGAGGCTGGAAACCACTGAGCTATTACAGCTCTAGCAGTTATAAATGGCTGTATACATTTGCATAATGCAGTTGCCACTGAATTAAAATGATTTGAAATGTTCACAGAAGATGTGGTAGCCTGACCCGAGAACATTTCATTGCCTGGCTTGCAGTAAATGATGCTTCCAGCAAGCCAGCCAGGTTACCTCAGAGCTGGTGTGTTTGGTAAACAGGGCTACTTAAGAAGACATTTATCTCAATTTCGCCAAAGGTTTTCTGAATGCTGTGATAAATGAATGCATTTAATAAACTGAAAATTAAAATGTGAGATAAATAGTGGTGTAGATCAGGGTTGAGGGAGGCAGCAAAAAACCATGAATACATTATTGGCTGCTAGTCAAGTACTTTAATAATTGACTTACTGATGGTAACTTCTCCTCTCTCTGTTCCCCCTCCCCTACTAAAGAAGTGCCTGAGTAATGAAATTACATGTTAATGCACTGAGTCTTCCTTTCTGCGTTGACATAGTATCTTTTGATTGAGGAAGGTTAATTAAAACTCATTTAGCTGTGTTTGTTCAGTGGAAGGGTTCCGGTCACAGTTGCAAAGGATAAATGAAACAGTGACATACGCACGTTTGCTTGAAGTGTTTTTTCTTTCTACCGAAGAATGCTTGCAAAAGTGAATTAGAGGGAGACTGCTGTTTTACCATATCCTTTTCCTTAAGGGACAAGTACTCAGCCAGGGTCACTAAGCCCTTCATCCAGAACAGGTTGCTTTATGCAATACCATCGCTTCTCTGCTGTGTTCATGCAAATCAGAAAGGTTTCAGCTACCAGACTGGTATTTCACTGGGTGTGCCAGTTTTCATGGGATCAAAACAGTAAGAGTTTTCGTATCATTTGGGAGTGGAAGGAGAAGCAGAAATCATAAAAGGCCTGCAGAAGAGAGGTTAGGACTGAAAAGGTGAAATAAGTAACGATGGATGAAATAAGTGATGTATCACACATAGATGTTGTCCTAAGTGAAACAATATAAAGTTTTCAGTACAGTCAGTCCTTATAGTATGTTGTTTTCTAATAAAAAAAAAGGTTACTTCAAAAACAGAAATCCCTGACAGACGAAGAGAGAAGCATCTTGGTGAAAAATGCATGGAGGTAGAAATGATATGGGAAACTTTCAAAGCTGCAACATTTCATGGTAGGGTAATTGTCATAGCTGGTTTTTCTGGAGCACATACTTGCTGGTGACAGAAGCAAGGAAAAGTTGAGTAGTTCTCATACCTCCGGTGCCAAGACAGGATGGAGCTATCTACAGTCTAGGTGACATGTCCATTGAACCGTTCTTACGCCTTAATGTTCCCTTATTCAGAGCTGCTTCTGGAAGTACAAAAGCAGAGTGTTTGTGGGACGCTGTCTTTTATTTAAGAAGAAACTCTATAGATCCTGTAGCTAAAGCCTAACTGGGAGGAAGGGTTACCATGCCAGCCTGGTGCTGATCATCAGGTGCTCCATTGACTGCAGGTGGTCTTAACAATGCTCACCTTGGGACCAGGCTTTTGCCATTTGACCTTTGATAAGTAACTTCTCTACATCTCCCATAGCTTACGTTTAGAATGGAGATGATACTGGACCTTTTTCTGCAAATAGCTAAATGCTGGATATCCAGCATGATTTAACCCTCTAAAATAATTAGTGTTACTTCTATGTATGTGTTTTTAATTTCAGCATTGTATGACTTTGTAAAGCTCTTAAAGACAACATCAAGCATGATTTATGTATTTGCTGTTGTTTAGGCAGGAGGGTGCCTAGAAAGCATCCCTGTGTCAGTAACATTACATTACATTTCTCTTCAGATCGCCCAGCTTGGTTCTCTGTATTGCAGCATGGAAAGCTGAGTGCTGCTGAAGCAGTATGCCCCACATGTGACACAATTCATTGAGTCATTTGTCCTGTGGTTGACTTCATGAGGCAAATGGCTTAGGCTCATTTATAAATAACGAGAGACACGGGATACAAATTCAGGACAGAGAAAGTTGAGAGAAGCAGCTTGTATTTTGCATTCTTGAATCCAGTTGTCTTGGAATACCTTGTAGCTGCTGACAGCTTCTCACTCGCCTAAAGTGTTGATCTTCCAGAAGAGGCAGAGAGGCCAAAGCATTCACAAATTCCATTTTGATGGAGGAAGGCTTTCTAGTCTGCAAGCAATTTAATTACACTAAAGATTTTCGTCAAGTTTTGAGCAGATCGTTTCGTAGCTCTCAATTATCAATTCGTATATTCCTTAGAGAACAGGAGCCGCTTTAGTTAAAGACCTTGTCAGTGAGTCAACCGAAGGATTAACCTTCCAGATGGGGCCCTTTAAATGTTTCTGTCCTATAATATTTCTTCTCTTGCTTCCCACAGCTGAGGCATAAGCTTGGTGCTTTTCAAATTAAATTAGATTGTGTAAGCCAGGTGTCTTGGCAGTAAAATCATGTGCAACCCATTTTTATCCCATTAACATCGGTGTTCATCAAGGAATTGTGTTTTTCTTTCTGCGAACTCTAGGTAAACCGGTAATGATCATAACTGAGTACATGGAGAATGGCTCCTTGGATGCCTTCCTCAGGGTAGGTGATTTCTTCATAATAAGCTAAGGAGATTTTATACTGGGAAACATTTTCTGGTTTTCATTCTGGCTCTTTTTTGCAGAAAGATACTGAACATTCAGCATTTTTAAAGAAATTGTTTGGATGTCAGAAATTCTGTTTTCTGGTGTTGCTCTTAGGGAAAACCAGAATAAATGTAAGGTGAAAGAATATAGAATAACTGTAGTGTTTAAAATAGCAGGGTCTTAAATCATGCATGTTTAATGGGAACAGTTCTGATTTGCTCCATTTTTGAGAGCATCGCAAAGCTATAGACTCATTAAAACAATATTCATTGCAAACTGGATACTGCATCACTGGAACCTGTGACAGAACCTCTGGGTTCTTACTTTACTGGTGAATTATAGACACTAGTTAGAAGAGTGAGGAAATAACGTTGCATTTTATTTAAGAGAAGATAGGAATCCAGAGATATGCTCTTCGCCAGTTTCAGCAATGACAGTAATGTAGCTTTTAGCTTAATGCTCAGTGATTTTCTTCCTTTCCTCCTATACAGAAGAATGATGGCAGATTTACGGTCATCCAGTTGGTGGGGATGCTTCGTGGCATTGGTTCAGGAATGAAGTATCTGTCTGACATGAGTTATGTGCATCGGGATCTAGCTGCTCGAAACATACTAGTCAACAGCAACTTGGTCTGCAAAGTGTCTGACTTCGGCATGTCCCGGGTCCTGGAAGACGACCCTGAAGCAGCTTATACCACACGGGTAAGGAGGGAAAGAAAATGTACAGTGGATTTCCTTGCCTACATATTGGTTTTGTCTGACTGTGTGGGAGGTGACAGTTTGTTTTAAAGTAATGTCAGTCACAAGTGAAAACCTGTATCACAACTTAAAAATAAACATTGGCCTGGACTCTGTAGCTAGTATAAATTGATGTAGTGTTATTGCTACATCAGTATTTCTTCTCTGAGGATGTGACCCCTGTATTCCTCTGGTTCCTTCAGCGTGCTAGAGTGCGTGTCAGGAATCTGATGCCAGAAATTAGCGCTTGGGCTTCTATTCCTTCTGATATCTATAGACATGCATGATGATTTCCAAGTGGCTAGTCCCACTGAGATTTGATACAGCAAGTGTAGATATGCCACTAAACAAAAAAAAGATAAATCCACTTTTGCCCATCATAAAGCTAGTCATAAATTCGACATAAATAATTTGGGCTGGGAAAAGAGTGAGGCCTGCATTCCCATTTTTTTTTTTCCCATTTTATCTATATTTCAGCATTCTGCTGTTAACTAATTTTGCTAAAGCCATTTTAATATGCTGCATGTGAAATAGTACTGATGCAAGTACTTCTGGCCACAAAACAACGTCCCGACCATTACCAGCATTTGTACCAATACCTCTGTAATTAACATGCACGTAAAAGAAGAAAAGTCAGAGTTTATATAGTCTCCTTTTTTAATTGCTTATTTTCTTCATTTTTAAATATCTGCCATTCTCCATCTGTTGTCCCTAGTGCAGAGCTGGTTTGCAGCACTTGGATTTTGCAGCTTAATCCCAACACATCCTTTAATGGATTCACAGTTCATTACAGGGAAGGATAGACTCATGTAGTATTAAATGCTGGCCAGCCTTGGTGTTTCTCACTCTTAAGGGTGGCAAGTGGAAGAAGCAGAAGTAGTGGTCTGAAAAGCTGTATTCAGGTAAATCAAAGTTTAGACAAACACACAAGGGCAAGACAGAAATGATTGAAAAGCTTCCCTTTGAATTTAGTGAGTGGAGATATAGTATAATGTTTGCTCTTAAGAGTAAGCTACAGGGAATCAATGGCATTTGCTTTACAGTTCATTGTCTTCATATGATATCAGTAATGAATCAGGAAAATTTGGATGAACTCCACTGTACTCAAGCAGCTAAATAAAAAGAGCCTATTGACAATTTTTAGAATGACAACCACGTTTAAAAAATGTCCACGCATCTGTGTCTGAAAGGAGGAATAGAGCTTTTTCATAATCAGAGATGATGCAACAGAATACAATTTTTAAAGCATCCTTTTTTTAAGAGGATGATGTGTTCTGCTCCCCGTTAGTAGTATAACTCATTAAAGTGAGAGTATCCTGTAGCCACACAAGGCACACAGTGCTGCAACCTGATTCACAAAGGGCCTGATGCAAAGGCCAAAGAAGTCAGGAGAAGGACCCTGTTTGATTTCGCTTGGCTTCGGAACAAGTCCATATTAAACACTTGAGAGAGATATTAGAACAATAAACCATTAAGTGTGCACATGCTGCACTCAGTTATGGATCAAAACTATCTAGAAGATTGCTGAGAAAATCCCTACCAAAATAAACTTTATCAAAAAAGCATAAAAGCAAATGAAAAAACCCTAAAACATTTCTTCAGCTGAAGTCGTTCCCCAGATGGAACTGCAGGAAACCAAAAACTCAATTAAAACCACCTTGCGTGTGAGCCTAAACAAAAGGAGAAATCTTTGGCCTGGGATCACTCAGCTAAGGCAAAATCAGATAAACAGGATGGAGTGAGTTCCTTTTAAAACAGTGCAGGACCTCAGTGGCCCAAATCAGATGCCTGAGTGTGTTTATTTGTTTAAAAAGAAGTACTGTAGCAAGAGGCAGCTCTCTCCAACAGGTAGCAAAAGCAGCCTTGTACCATGGTTTAGTGTTGAACTCCTCCCACAGAGGCTGGGAGAGCCCAGAGGCTTGCTTGCCTTCTCACATCTCTGGTAGGATTTGGGGTATTGCCCATGGGAAACACCACAGTATTCATAAATCTTCCTAGTTTATCTTCTATTTATTTTACCTTTTTGAAAAGCAAAGTGTTTATTATCCCATTTTTCTGAAACAGGCCAAACAGGTCAAACAGGAAAGTAAGGAAATAGTAATTAACAGCACATACTTATTTGTTTTGTCAACTAAATCTTTAATATATACATTGTAAAACCCCTGTCTTGTTCTCATGCTTCAGCATAGCCCTAAGCAGAGATCTCTTAGAGGATTGGTAAAAATACGTCTAACAATTTACTGGTTCGCCTCCTTGTGACTAAAGAAAACAAATGGGCAGCATTGCCTCCTGGTTGGATCTGACAGTTTTATGGCAAGAAAAAGAGAAAGTGGATGCCTTTTTAAGAAGGGTTTTGGAATTGTGTGCAGAAAACCATTTTGTATTTTTAATGGCAGTGTAGATCAGTGTTAGCCACGCACATTACTGGGTCAGTGACTCACTAGTCTGTGGTTCCTTTTATTTGTGACAGGGTGGCAAGATCCCCATCAGGTGGACTGCACCAGAGGCAATTGCCTACCGTAAATTTACATCAGCTAGTGATGTGTGGAGCTATGGCATCGTCATGTGGGAGGTGATGTCCTACGGAGAAAGACCTTACTGGGACATGTCCAATCAAGATGTGAGTCTCCTGAGCCTCTTGCTTTTCTCTCCCTTTCTCCCCTCTGCCTTCATCTTTGTCCCTAGATGTCTGCTGATGTGTTTCTGTGTTATCTGGTATATGGTTGTAAGACTTTTACTGGAGGTTTTTGAAAGGATGTCATGGGTGGTAGATTCCTGTTTTCTCAGGGAACCTGTCTGGAGCTAGGACTTCCTTTAATACTTCAAGTCCGGTCTATGGTTAGGGAATAGGGGATTCTCAAATTAGGGTCTATAATTTGTGCATGTATCTTTTTTCGTTTCTTTTTTTTTTCTTTTTTAATTTTAGGAAAAATATCGTATGAAAAATATGTGAGTACTGTCTGGTGTTCTCTAATGTCTTCCTAAAGTAAGAAAGAAGAATGGAGGGAAGGGAAACGTGTATTTAAACCGTCAGATTGTAATACTGTCAAGAGAGGGAAGATTTGAATGTTGATATTAAATCTCAACTTTATTGAAAGTCTTTAAGAAAAAGCACTTGAATTTAATGGGGCTTCCTATTAGTTAATTCTTCAAACCCCACTATGCTTGTAATTCTTCCAGATGATTTTATTTCTTGTAGGATATCTAAACCAACACATATGAAACCCAATTCTGATTATCAGTCAGAGCATCCTTGCGACAATTGCATAGCTGCCCCCTGAGGACATTAAAAAGCAGCTTTCCTAAATGACCATTCTTAAATTATGCATGTCCTGTTTAACTGTACCATCTGGACTACTTCAGTGTATTCCAAGAGGGAGCATGCACAATGGCTGCTATTCCAGAAGAGTATTTAATAATGATGCTAATAAGAGCTTTTGCTAATAGACTTTTTATTAAATGAAAAAAAAAATCCCAGTGAAAATGAGGCATAGGTTATCCATAATGCATTTCCCAGGGGATTTACAAACATATAAAGGAAGAAGAAAATGTTAATGTGAATATATGGTCATGGGAGTGGTTAAGTCATTTTACAAGTCATCTGCTTTCTTATGTAGAGCTGAACATTTTCAAAGAGTGTCTAGATGCGGATGGCATTTAATCTAAACAGGGGATATAATTTTAATTTCCTTCTGATGTGAAATGTCTCTTCTGGCACCCAATCTTGCCTTCCTTTGCTAACAGGAAATCATCAAGACTTAGCAAGAAAATAAAACACCAGATGTGTCTCAGTTATATCAGGCATGTCTACATAGCAAAGTGGAGCTCAATGCCACAGACGCAGAGCTGGCATATTCGGCTGGTACGCACTGCTAACGTGCGGTGCTAGACCGTGTCAAAAAGCTGCCTTGAACAGGACAGTGAAAGCCAGTATTACTGTCTTTGCGTGCTCTTTTTGGTACATGGCATAGCCATACTACTTTTTTTTTCCTTAATGGTGGTGAGAGCAGTGCTTTTCACAACAAAGCAGAAGTGGATTTCAAATTATTCCCGATGTTTGTTGAATCGAGAGAAATCAAAAGGATCTTCATACTTTCTGGAGCAGTGAGAGACAGTTTGTTTGTGGGCACTGAATAGCTGCTAATAGGGCCAGCATATCCCTTGCCCTGTCCTCCCAGTGGATTTTAGCCACTAATTGGACAAGACCAGAACAAGGGAATTTAGTGCAATTCAGTCTCTGTACACTCTTTGTCTCTAGTCTCATGGTGAATGCTGCCAGCAAAGTCATATTGATTAATTAAGATCTGAAGGCTTCTGGGCCATATCCCTGTCATATCAGAATTGAGTCCTGGTCACACGTCATTCTCCTAAGAGAGCTAAGAAGCCATCAGAGTACTGAGCTCCGGAGCCCTTTTTGAAGGGTTGGAAATGACTTCAGCTTCTGAGTTTTTCTGGTTTCTATTAAATAAAAAAATGCATGCTTAAGCTGCTGCTGTGCTGGACTTCTGTAACTTTCTTGATAAAGCTGCACAGAAGTGTTCCCATCTCTGCATTTCGTGGTTCGAAGCATATGATGGTCAGAGAAGAGGTTCTCTACAAAGCCTGTATTACTGGTAGAGATGAGCTAGACCAGGAGGATAGGGTTGAGGGGATGATCTGCTGTACCCTAAAAATCATGGAGAAAATTCCATCTTCAACTTATCGCACCCAAAACTGACAGATTTGCTGTAGAGCTATTGCTTCTCCAACCCTCTGTCTAACAAGGATAGTTGCTTAATTCTAACAAGGCAATTTTGTCATCCCTGCATCCCATGTACTCATCCCATGTACTCTTTTGTGATACATTGCGCTGTTGTATCTATTGTCTGCTTTGGATGATTGTCTGCTTTGGACGCTCTACCCTTTTAGTTTTGAATTGCCGAGGAGAAATGACAGTTCTGAGACCACCAACTGCCCGAGTCTGAGTGCAGTTTTCCATGTGGTTTCACTTAATTCTGGATTTGTTTCCATGCTTTGGATTGCCCTAGGATAAATGATACTCAGCTGGAAGATGTGAATACTGTCTGATGTTCTCTAATGTCTTCCTAATTGTGCCATTTGTAGGTTATTAAAGCCATTGAAGAAGGGTATCGGCTGCCACCCCCAATGGACTGCCCCATTGCTCTCCATCAGCTGATGTTAGACTGCTGGCAGAAGGAACGCAGTGACAGGCCTAAATTTGGACAAATCGTCAACATGCTGGACAAACTCATCCGCAACCCCAACAGCCTGAAGAGGACGGGCAGCGAGAGCTCCAGGTCAGCTGTGCTGTCGTAATGGTGATGCACGAGGGAGCACAGTGGAGATGACAGGCAAAGCTGCAAGTCACCTACACCTCTGTGCTGGGATTAAAGCATGCCCTGTAGCTCTGCAGAGCCAGACTGCGCAGCAGACATTGCACCATGCAGAAGAGTCAGAGGGGTCGTGCTGGCACACTGCTGAACCCCACTGGGGACCCCGGACTCTCCTGGCTCTGTGAGAAGGAAAACTGAATGAAAAGAGCTGTTGCTGTATCACACCAATGCTGATCAAAATTGGTAGCGTAGTCTTAAGCATGTCCTGAAAAAGTTCTGATACAGGCAGGCTCTGTTTGAAGACAAAGTTTGCAGCCTCTTTTCCTCCTCCCCTCTAGTGAAAGGGCTTGAAGGGGTAGCCTTAATGCAGCGTAGCTAGCAGGAGTGATGTGGTTTTCTGCAGGAAAAGTACATCATCAAGTTTTATAAACCCTAGGTTTGTGTAGGATTTGCAAATGAGCGTTACGGCATCACAGCCAACGCCTTGCGGGCATTGGGAAGGTGTGGATTAATTTTTATGTGAATTTGAATTTAATTTTGTGGAAAGCCAGTTTCATGTCTCCACTGATCCCGCATTACATTTGTGTTTTGTTTTGTTTGCTAAGCATGGTATACCTGGTACGTGCAAAAGAAGAGCAGTAGGAAGGAAACTCCCAGAGTTGTAGGTTAAAACCAAAATGTCTTTGTTGGGGCAGATCAGCAGTTTGTTTAAGCTGATGAAACACTGCTGAAGTAATAGGAGCTTTACTAATTTACACGAGGTTTGTTGTATTTTTTTCAAATGTCTTTGCTTTGTCAGGTAAATTTGCTTACAGCAAATATGGAAAAAAGCTTAAAAGAAAAGAAACGAGGAATATAATGGGAAAATATCTTTAGAAGGGAAGGTACAAAAATATCCATTGGGCAATACAAAATTAAGATTCTTGAATCAGAGAAGGAATAACAGAGGTTCTGATTCAGCCTCCAACAGAACAACATCCTGGAAAAAGCTATTTTCATTTTTAAACTTGTAGGTCCCTTTGTTACTCTGGCTTACAATGTGCATTATCAGAAGAGAGATTATTAATGCTGTGAGGCCACTATCACTGCATACATTCCAGATTGCCCTAACTGGATTGGTAGCCTGGCAAAAATGTATCCACCCTTGAGGCTTAAATAATTTACATAGTGAGAATCACAATATGATCTGCTGTGATAATTTGATTTGAGAATCACAGCATGAACTCCTCCATTTTGCTTTCTTTCCAGTTTACAGGTACTCTCTGAAAATATGTAGATTTTACAGAAGTTAATAGTCTGTTCAAGGTCATTTTGCATATGTGTGTGTGTGTGTGTATGTGAGCTAATAGCCTATTCAAAGTCATTTCATGTTCATGGCTATTTATAGATCTTTATTTTTCTCCTCTTTGGAATATGAATTTCATGTATGCATAACATTATTAATAAATGACTTATACGTTGAGCATAATTGTTTATAATTAGGTTGCCATCATTGGTCTTGTGTTAGATAGTACAATGAAAGTGTTGTACCAAGTATTAGCAGCACATGCTTGGTGCCTTAGGCAAGACAGAACTATGCTATTGCACACCTGATCTTTGGTGATACGCATTTTCAAATAAATGGCTAAAAGGTAGTTGTTTTGGTTAGGTAGTAGTAATTTACAATGGTTTAATGCAACTGTGATTTACAATATACATGAAGTAATAAATGAGTAATAAGAGAAGCAAATTTTGTAAAAATAATTATTCGCAAATCTGTGCAAGGGAAGATGGGAAGCACATTCCACAGTACAAACAAAGATCAAAGCCCGCATGTTTCCCGCCAGTCCTGGCACACGCGCCCGTCAGGAATGGACTGATTAAAGAGGGGATTAACTCCCTGCTGTCCTGAGTTTGATTGAATGCACTGAGCTTGCCTTCAAACCTGGCTAGAAACAGGACTTATCTGAACCCGCCCTGAGTTTTGCCCTCCAAACCAGTCTGGCAGGTTGTGAGCTCCAAGTTCCTTTGCGCATACTTCAGTAGTGTTTCTATAGTTGCTGAGCTGAGGTCTGACACATGCAGGATTGGCAAGGTCTTGCATTGCTGCCTGTGAGATACAGACCCAGTAGGCTGAACGCCTTCCAACATTGCCATCACCTTTGTTTTTTGAAGTAAAAGGATTTTCTATGAACTTGGTCACATCTGAGGTGGAAATTGTAAGTGGCAGTGTGGTTCAAATTAGATCTGAAAGCAAAAATAGAAACCTAAGGTCGAATTCATTCTTAGCAAAAATTGGCCTATTACTTTGCATTTTGTGAAGTTTCTTGCATTGATCTACGTTGCTGTGCAGAGAGCCACCAGTTTCGCTGGGCACAACATCTTGTCCCTACTTTCCCTAATCATTGAGGATAATTGTTGCAGAGACCAAACTTTGGTTTGTGATTCATGATGCAGCTGACACCATTTCTCTGTCCTTTCACTGTTTGGCATCCAGACCTAGCACAGCCCTGCTGGATCCCAGCTCCCCCGAGTTCTCGGCGGTTGTTTCTGTTGGTGACTGGCTCCAAGCCATTAAAATGGAGCGATACAAGGATAACTTCACAGCTGCTGGCTATACCACCCTAGAGGCTGTGGTGCATATGAACCAGGAGTAAGTACTCAGTGATATAACAAAAACCTGGTAAATCTGGATTTAATTGGCCTCTTGCTTTGTTCTGCATATCATTACACTCATTAAAGGAATGGAATGCCTTTCATTTGGACAGAGGATAACTTTAAAATGCCTCCACAATGCCTTCACTTATTTAATTAAACATTTCTGTACATCTGCCTTGCTTTTGCTACGTTGCTTGCGGTTGACTCTTAATACTTTTCTTTGCACTAGCATCTGATTCACAGTTCTCAGCCTCCTGCTTCTCTTGCTTTCCACAGGGACCTGGCAAGGATCGGGATCACTGCCATCGCACACCAGAACAAGATCTTGAGCAGCGTTCAAGCAATGCGCACCCAAATGCAACAGATGCATGGCAGGATGGTTCCTGTCTGAGCCGGTACTGAATAAACTCAAAACTCTTGAAATTAGTTTACCTCATCCATGCACTTTAATTGAAGAACTGCACTTTTTTTACTTCGTCTCCTCGCCCGTCGAAATAAAGATCTGCAGCATTGCTTGATGTACAGATTGCAGAAACCGAGCGTGTGTGTTGGGAGAGGGGCCTCCAGAAATGACAAGCCGTCATTTGAAACCAGACCCGGAACAAATTGTTTCTTGGAACATACTTCTCTGTTGATCAACGATATGTAAAATACATGTATCTATATAAATATAAAGTCACATTCAAGTTTTGATGCTATGTTTGCTGCCAGATACTGTGCTTAAAAAAACAAAAACAAAATTACTTTCTTTCTCCCTATGACCTGTAGGATTACTACCATAGTGTTTTATTTGTGGGTGAAACCACCGTTGTGCATCTTTCACTGGAATGAAGAATCTGCCCTAGGATATTTTTTGCAGACTTGATGCATCACTAATACCTTGCAGAAACCTCAGTGAGAATATCATTTGGCTGATCAGTGCCTGCCAATTAGTGGTCTACCCGTTCATGGGGATGAGACATGAAATGACCCACCTCGTGGATTACTGGGCAAAACTGGACTTCTGGGGAGAATTGGCTGTTGTGCCATGCTGAATCCTACCACTTACAGACATTTTGTGAACATCTTGCCAGTAGTCAGCTGTGACAATCGTGGCTGTGGAGCTTTCAGACTTCTTTTCTCTTTCAAGAAGCAATTCCCTTTGCCACATGGAGAAGGTCGGTGGAAGTACAGTGTCCAGCATGTTCATGGTGCTTTATTTCTTAAACTGGGGGGGGG
>Ga0065711_1036016_pt1 | contig 21547 bp, 9 predicted proteins | sample Hoacrofraction12_FD_59098 | JGI IMG/M metagenome (GOLD analysis project Ga0065711, IMG submission 59098) | Hoatzin crop microbial communities from Cojedes, Venezuela - Epithelial fraction 12 v2 (version 2) | ecosystem: Host-associated > Birds > Digestive system > Esophagus > Crop | place... | reverse complement strand
CAGCCTTCTCTTCTTCAGGCTGAACAAGCCCAGTTCCCTCAACCTCTCCTCGTAGGGGAGATGCTCCAGTCCCCTCACCATCCTTGTAGCCCTCCGCTGGACTCTCTCCACAGGTATTTTTCCCCAAACCATAGGCTTTGCCTAAATAGATTCAATGAAGCAACATTTTGACAATAAGAGAGTGCTTTGTGTTACCAAACTATTTAACTTGTCAACTCTAACCTCACTAGCAACAAATGCACCCTGCCAGAACCCTTCATCCCAGCAAAGGAAACACAAGCCGACTCCACCAGTTACCAAGAACCACAGATCAGCCTGAAGGTACACGCGGCAAACACTTTGTCACTTCTCCAGCGATGTCACCTTTGAGCTCTGATATTTACCAATTTCCTAAAACTAAGCTTCTTTGTTTTTCTTCCTTCCAAAATGGCACAACAACCTCTCAAATGCGTGTGCTGATACCAGCACAAACACAAACAGCTACACTTCAGTCTGGTTAAACTGCAGAACTCTACTTTCCATTTTTTGACTCTCTTACTGAGCTTACACGTAGCTGTCGACTTGCTTTTGGTCACCGGGAGAGCAATACAGGAGACAGATGATGAACCCCCAGGGACACTTCTGGAAGGACATGGGAATATCTAAGGGAGTTTGAGACAGAGGAGATCAAGCTTCACTAGTCAGATATTCATATAAAGCCAGGTCACATTAGTACTATTGTTCATGAAATATTTTCTGCTGTTGTACTGATCTGAGCTGTTAATTGTGGTATTTACAGATGACATCAGTGCTACACCTAACAGAGTCTGTATTTTTGCAATTTTTAACCAAAACGAAACCCAAACTAGTCTTTGTTCAGTGCTTATCTATACTTGTCAGGAGTTATCAAATAAATAATATGAATCCTACCAGTATCGATAGTTACCAAACAAGCTCAAAGGTGTATTAAAGATACACTATGATATATATTTGATCCTAAGACTTTTCAAATTCATGCCATCAAACAGCTCTAACCTGTGTATCCCAAAGAATAATCAGATTCAGAAGATGGATAAAGAGGTATTGGATGAAATTCACAACAATAGGTTCTATATAAAAAGCAATATACTCAGAGATACTAAAGCAAGAATATACTTCTGGCACACTCTTTCAGTTCTGATCCCATGACATCGTATTTTGTAGGCAACATACTGCCCGCTTTTCAACCTCTTGTCTTCTTGTCCTTTTAAGCAAATTTTGTAGAACCACTGCCCAAGATACCATTACCTTCATGTTTCAGACATTTTGCAAAAGGTAGTATCGTACTAATTTCTTCCTGATCTGATAAAAAGATGGGAGGCTATAAATCCGCATTGTAACATGGTAAATGACAGAGATACTGAAAAGTATCTACAATAGTGATTCATTAGTTTAAATCCCTAAGACCAATTTCATTACACTAGTTACAAAAACAGGTCCATGTCTTTCATATTTTGCACAAGCGATCAGTATTCTTTTCTCCTACTTAGCAGCGGACTGTAATTCACAGGAGATGTTTAAATTTAAGAGAAAAATACGTACTGAAAATTTTTAATCCTCTTAAAAATTTTCATTTAAATGCAAGAATGATTACCTTCCAAATCTAACTCCTAATTTTAATTAGCAGAATACAGAAAGATTTCTCCCCCAATGTATTCACTATCAGTGGTGTTCCTGAAGAACTTTGTCCCCGTGAAAGAAAAGCTTTGTTATGTGACAAATCACAGATGTCACTATCAAAACAGAAGAATATTTCTGTGCTCGTGTCTCTGTTGTCCAAAGCTCTACCATGGCTCCTTGAGGAACCTTGATTGTTCTACCCGTGTTATCTACCACACAGCTACCAGAAGCAGCAGCAATAACTTTCACAGGAAAGACTTGGCTGGCCTGTAAATGATCAATTCATACTAAAATAAACATAACTCTGACGGCACTCCAGATGGTCTCCAACAACTCATATGATCAAACTGGAAGGAGGAAAAGGAAAGGATCAGAAAAGAAGCGTTTCAGCATAACTTGCAATCCTTTTCTATAAATCTCCACAGTCACAAATTTCTCTGTGAGCCTCTATAAGCCAACATCATGCAAAGTCAGGAACCATTATTCTTCTAATCATTCTGTATTTCAGAAACTTCATACTGAAAACATCTTCTTTGAAAGGATCTACCTTCACTGAGCCGCAGGAGATGAGAATTAAAATTAATCACATAATTTGCTTTGACTTTTGTGGAACAATCTCCAGTTATGATTTTACTCAAAATGGCGCAGAAAAAAAAAGTTGTGAAAAGCTTTAGATCCTGCAAACAGTGCAACAAAACATGTATAAGCCAACAGAACGCTGTGACTTCAACATTTGTAAAGAATAAGCCTTTACAACACCTCAGCTAATTTGTACTTAGCTTCTTGTTTTAATGCTGTGAAGTGTTGTGGAACGCTGACCATTTATTTGCTTTGCAAGGTAGTCTGAGTACCAAACCAGCAGCAACTTTTAATTTCATTTGCTGATCTGCGTAATACTTTAAAAGTATCTTGATAATTTCATAAAAGCTGTTTCAAGCGGGTTGTTTCCTCAGAATTCACAACATTTTTATATACATTATGCTCTCTATGTATCAATAGCAGATGAACACAAATACTATTTTATTTATTCCTTCCCCACCCTGCCCCAGTTTCTCTTTCATATGCATGTTTCTAAATACACTTGTTCAATGACTGATAAATGTATTAAACTTAGAGGAATCTTCTGAAAACAGGTAAAGTTCAAAGATTATATTCACTTAGAAAAAGGTCAAATTGTTTACAGTTCTACAAAATTAGTGTCAAAGGCATATAAGAAATAACAGATTCAAATAGATGCATGTAATAGCAAGCATTAGATTCCATGACAAACAGTTAAAACAGTAAGAAAATGGATATTTCTTTTCCAGCTAACTGTGAGCACCAAACAGCAAGTCAGTAGTTCCCCCTCTGAGCTTTCATAAAGGTCCTCACCCGAATTCTCTACCTAACCAAGTTCTTTACTCAGTTGTTTATTTTTTATTATCATCATTCAATTCTCAAGCCCTGTACTAAAACTAGGATCAAAGGCTATCGGAGAAAGAGGCAAACAGCACCATTTAAAGTAGCTTTACTTCCTAAAAAACAAATTGACAATCCTGTAATACAAATTTGTCAACTTACTCAGATAACTTACTCAGGCTATTACCTAAAATATATTAAACAGTTGCCTTTTTTTTTTTCTAGCAATGTTCTAGAAAGATTAATTCTTCAACAGCTCTAGAAATTACAGAGAGGCTAGACAAGTGGCAAATAAATTCAATTAAAATGACAGAATGGCTCTAAACCACTGCAGGTGCAATAAGCTTGTGCAATTCTTGCCGGTTTGTGCAAGGACTGGTCAGGACAGCTAATCCTGGTTATACAGTAAATGGGGTCACAGAATCAGCCAGTCTCTACAGCTACTCATTGAAACTTATCCCCCTGCACTAACACTGAAATTACTGATAACCCAGTTCTACACAGCTGAAGGAAGTTTTTCAGTCACTAGATACCAGCAAAAAAACCCTCCCCGTTTTCCAGAACACACACCAGAAAGGGGATTCTTTGGTCAACTCCAGTCACTTGTTTTGGTGGTTCTCTAAAGAGCTATGAACTAAAACTTACATCACATAATTGTGGGGTGAGCTTTTTAAAAATGGCAATACTCTTCTTAACTCGAGCTCAAAACTCATAGCTGGTGGTAAAGTGACTAAAGCTCTTCAAGTTTAAACACCACTAACACTGCAAAAGATTTTACTTTATTTTTAGCCTGTCCTCGGAGTTGTCAGGAAATGGTTGATACTCACACTTCATAGCACAGCTGAGACTTATGCTTTTATAACATTTAAACAGTGATTATCCAATTAACACCTCTTAATAATTAGCATACCTAAACTGACATACAAATAAGGGTACACATTTTAAATATTACTTAACATCATCTTTCTGTCATCTCCTATTGCTAAACATATTCTTCTTAACATCAAGGTTAAGGTTATTATTAATGCAGAACTGAAATTAATTTGACACATAGTGAAAAAGGACTCCAGTCAAGTAAGGAGCTCTTAAGTTCAGCTGCATTTCTTCCACTTTAATGGACCGTTCAATTAAACCGAAATCAGAAACAAAATCAGCATTTTAGTAGTATTAATGTAGTTAGAGAACTCTCAAAATTGGCACATTCTTTCACTTGCCAAATTCATACTCATCCAACCAAGATGCAGCTAAATGAGTGGCAAAGAATGAAATACTTATTTTTTGCAGATTTTCTTTACTTCATAAAAAAGATTTCCACTGTTTCAGATTAGGTTTTTTGATACCTATAATTACACCTTAAATTTATTTTCAGTCTTTCACTTCCAGCAGCTAATTAGCATATACCCAAAATGAAAAGGCCATTAGTCAACTATGACCGAAATTAGTCCAAAATGCAAAATCTGATTCTGCCTGTCCATGCCCCACCAAAATCTCAGACTAGATGATTAATGAAGTTGCAAACATTAATGAATTTCTCTCATAATAAGACGTGGAGCAGGGCGATTTCTGTAGGGTAGCCATCTTTGGCCCAGGAACCGGCTCTACATCATCTACACACGGGAGATATGGAGTGATTGCCTTCGTTTTCGCTGCTTCTTCTCCCACTTCTCCTTCACTCATTAAACTATTTTTATCTCAACCCAGGAGTTCTCACTTTCACTCTTCCTTTCTTCTTCCTCCATCCCACTGCATATGGGAGTGGGAAGTGAGTAAGCATCTGTGCAGTGCTTCGCTGCCTACCAGGGTTAATCCACACGACCTGTGCTTTCCTGAATAACTGCTCTTGACTCTGTTCTCTGTTTCTACCTGAAGGGAAGGTACAGAAGAATGGAAACAGATGATTCTTGAAGGTGCATGGTGACAAAACAAAAAGCAAAAATACAAGAAGGCACTCAGGAAATTCTGAGAGTACAGAAGAAAAACACGAAGGTGGCTGAATATTGCATGCAGTGCCACTGTCACAGCTTTCCTCAGTGCAAAGGTTATTTACATCTCCCCACCATCCAGCAGCATGACGGGAGGATGAGGATAAACAGCATACTAATCCAGGACTATCTTTGTATAAACTTTATAGAGGGCAATGCAGTAAAACGTATCAGGGGAGAAGGGTCGAAGCAGAAGAGGCACGGCAGGTATGATGTTTATAAAAGAGAAATGCAGGGCAAAAGAAGCGACTGAGTTGGGAAAGGATCCAAGTTACAAAGATCAAGCGTGGGACATTAAGGAACTTACAACAGTAAAATGGAGGAATGTCTACAGAGTCTTTCAAATCAAGATCATTATGCACAATTTCCTGAATTTCTTTGCTTATTTTAAATAGTTAACTGAATAGAATTCATAGACATCGGACTCTTCATTAGTCCTAATGCCTCCACCTTGCTTGCTTCCATTCAGTGTTTTCCTCTGACACGTTTCAGATATTCTCCTTGAATAAAATTTAAGTAATTTCCTACTTTGTTTGGCATTATTTATGTAGAAGGGAAATAAAGAAATAGTCATTTCGTAAATCAGTCACTCCCTGGTGATCTTTGCTCATTGCCATTTCACAAATTGTCAGGAAGCAGAGAGTAGACAGGGCAATAGCTCTGGCCTTCCTTCCCTCCCAGGAATCAAAATCCCATCTCGTTGTAAGGCTGGAAGTACTACTGTCATTTCATCACATTGCTTTAGTCACTCTGAAAGTGTGTGTTACATGACAAACAGGGAACAAAGTTGTCCTCCACTGCTTCTAAACAGATTTTAAAAATATATATATATACACACATATATTTACACATACATGTAAAATATAGCATATATGCATGTATCTATATAACATATAACATCTGTTTATAATCATATATAGATAAGTTAATATGTCTATAGGTTATTATAGTAATCAGAATATTATACCATAATTACATTTATAAATATTTCATGCCATAATTCCTTCAAGAAAAGCACCAAATAAGTATTTACAGAGATTTTTAGACTGTTACTGATCAATAAATAGATGGTAACGCTTTCCTACTGCAGATCTTGCAATAAGACTAACCCATGTATCACATTTCTACCAAAAATTCCTCATCTTTGTTTCACAATACAACATTTCTGGAACTTTATGCCATTTATTAAAAATATAAAATCAATAGCCTGAACTTTTTCAAAAGAAGTCATTGATATCTTTCATTTTCTAAATCCTTTATAAAAATCTCATTAGGTCAAATAATGTGTATGTGTGTCTCCAAAAAAAAAAACCAAACTTTAAAGAAGTCAATCACTCAAAAGGCACTTCTGAAGCCAAAATTATGCTCAAATCAGAGCTTTTTAGTAAAAAGCTGGTTTCACTCTTTCCTTCTAAAGAGACCTCTATTTTTGTTCTAATACATTTCACTGTACGTAACACCATAAAAATCCAGCAAAAGCAAACCTAGCTCCTGTGAAGCTAGGGATAAGTTCTAAACACATTACAGAGGCTATCATCATCATTCTAATCTTTTAGACGGACAAAGTGAAAACAGGCACTAATTTGCCTAAGGACTTATCAGGTCTTTGGAAGGTCAGAAGCAGAAAAAGAGCCTTCCAAGTCGTAGCTTAGTAGTCAGTATCATACAATCACTAATAGCATGTGTTAGAGTAATGCACGCTAATTTTATAATTTCATTCGGAGACAGGTGCTAGCCATTATAACACTCGATATCTCTAGTTTTGGAATAGATGTACGTACCGAACACTAGTAAAAGCAACAGAATACAATCTACAATTTCAGTTCTGATATGAATCCACACCTGTTCTAGAGCAGTTTTGCAAATTTATGTGTTTGCATATACACATATACATTTTATATGTATATGCATACACATATGTGTATAGAGACATACATATAAAACATTATTCACACATACATTTTTTTTAAACAAAAGGTAAAACACGACATGAGATACTATGTGTCTACTAACTCTTTCAGCTGTTTACAGCTTTTGATACAGCAGAATAAATTTACTGAAGCTGTCAATGCCACTGAGTTAATGGGTCTTTGAAAAACATTTGAAAATTTAACTACTTGAACCTAGCGTGTTCTCCACAACTGCTTCATAAATGTATAAGACTTGCATACAAGGCAAGACAGTCAGACAAAAGATTTGGTCTGGCACAGAACTGCCTGTTGCTCTCAACTGCATACCTTAATTCTTTCCAGAAAAAACACCCAATACATATTTACAGAGATTTTTGTATTATTATTCATCAATAAACAAACGGTAACTTTTCCTACTTCAGGACTTGCAAAGACACAAACCAAAACAGTTTACACCTAAAATTCTTCTTGTCGTCATCGCACTAATACATACCACAACTCCAAATTGTTCTGGCTCAGCAAGATCATTATATTCATCCTTTAGTTCAGCTAAGGCATTGAGTTCCTTCTGCTCAGGAAGATTCTTCACTAGGTTCTAAAACAAACAAGGCATTATATTAAATTTGTTATATTAAACTAGCTGACACATTAAAATAACATGCTTAAAATACCACAACCTGGAAATGCATGAGGAAATTATAAGAAGCTTATTTTATTTACACAGCTTTAACATTATATAAATATCCAATCAAATCAGTAATTATTTAATAAAGACATCAGCACCTCTGTTAGAGTCTCTAATTTGAAGAATGCCTTTTCTGGATTAAAAAGTTAGACAAAACTCCTTGATGCTGTCAAACCCTGAAGAATTATACTCTATCTACAACCTTTCTTTGCCCTCATGATTGCATCTTGCTCATTAAATATTAATCTAGAAATAACTGGTCTGTATAAAGCAAGACATAACTATCGTAAAAAATAAAAGTCTTTAAACATTCAAAATAGCTGTGCACCAACTTCACTTAAAAACACTTTACACAAAAAAAGAGCAACATCTCAAAACGGTACAGGTCTTCTGGACAGTAAATATACTGGAACTCTGCAAAAAGTAGAACTTGCTTCAAATCGTCTCCAAGTCCCCAGATAAAACTGTATGATTTATTACATGATCTTAACATCTCAAAATACAAATATGCTAAATGTATATAATACTTTTATTAAGGCTGAAGAATATTTTAAGAAATAATAAGTAAAAGTTTAGGTTATATTTAAATTTATATATATATTAGTTTAAAACAAAACAATAATGTAATTCTTCAAGGGGAAAAAGTATACATTTACATTCAAGCAAGCTAGCAAGAGTCAATGGGCCTTTTTTGTTCAAAAAGGTTCATAAATCTTAAGATCAAAAAACCGAAGTGAATTAAAAAATTATGAACTGATATAATTGCACTGTGGCTGTCCACACACAGAGGGTGCCTGTTACTTCATTTCCAATCTTCACTAACTACCTTTGTACATATTAAAGATTTATGACAGGAAAAGTCAAGAAACAAAACTGATGTTATATTTTGGACACTGGATATGGAATCCAAAACATTGCAGTAGCCCGGAGACAAGTGTGATTCTGTGGCATTTCAAAGGGCGGTGAGTTATGGGCAAGCACTACTACCTGAAGAAATCAAAGGGAATGAGTTGGAGACATTTACCTACAGAAGAGAGGCAGAAATTCCCCCAGATCTAGGTGAACACAGCATCCCTCCTGCTTTCCCACTGTGGCTCTTAGGGGAATTTTTTGCAGGGGTAACTGCCTAACCACCTCATAAAAGGAGGTGACCTGTTTCTGTATGCCGGATAATTGATAGACACTTAATATGCATACAGGGGCCAAAGTAGTAGTGCATTTTCATTATTAACTTCTGAAAAATCAGCACGACATTCACCCAGCTCCACAGGTGATGCAATGATTCCTGTACCAAATAACTAAGAAAAAATACTGCCTTCACACAGAAATAATTTTTTCTTCTACACAAACACAGTGGGTCCCAAGGTACTAAAGAGAAAAGCATAAGTCCATGTTCTTCAACAAAAAGTTCTTACTTTATGAAGCCACCCTCTGAAACTTGCATAAGTAAATGGTAGAACCACTGATGGTTTCAAGGTTTACTTCCAATAGTGTGTCTATGGAATACGCAATTCTACAGCATTTTAATCACAACATGTATTTTAGTGAAGGTAAGGTAATGAGCTACAGCTACAAAAATGAAATCTTTTGATACTTTCTGCAACACTAGTCACAGATGTAAAACACTTCAGAACATGCTCCTTGAACTTGAACCTTTTCTGGTTAGGTTATTAGCACACCAGTTCTCCTCCCACCAGAAAATGTGCACTGCCCTGTGCTCCCATAGAAGGGACCTGCACACTGACGCTATCAGCAAACTGATAATGACTGCTTAGGTTTATGCCACAAAAAAAGACTCTGATAAGAAAAAAAGTTCTGGGCCTTTTAAAACCAGAAAAGCAACCAGTGCTACAGAAGCATATTTTTCCATGTATAAGAATCTTTATTGGAGAAAACCTGTACCACTAGAGGTACAGATGTCTTATTTTTAGAACATACCAATCTTGCCATCACACTTGCAATATTCTTATTCGTCAGGAGAATTTGATTACTGATCACTTTGCCCAGCTTGATGAAATAGGCATTAAGGTACAACTTTCAGAAAGGCATCAGGCTAATTTGTCAAATTTGCAAGTGATAAAGTAACTTTATTCTCCAGGCGGAAAGAATCAAATACTCATCTGTCTTAACAAGCAAATATAAAGATAACAAGCAGTCTCATACGAAACATCCCAGTTACAGAAAGGTTTTTACACTTATACCAAGGAGCTACTGAATGTCTCTACAAGCAGAGTTCGATATACTTGACAGAGACAAGCATCAGATTCACCTTGATGTCATACAAATACACTGTAGCCTTGTGTTTAAACATAAGCATGCTTCCTTTCCTATTAACCCAAACCCATGCCCCACAAATTTGTAGTTAAAAACAATAGGAATCTCTAAAATATTCTTGCTCATTTGATTGACTGTTTAATGCTGGTAAAGCTCAAAGACATGAACTAACTAAATAATGTAAGTGTTATTAACCTATTTTCATTAGGTAGACTAATTACAAAATGCTGTCACCAAAAATCTCACTGTATTTATCAGAAATGTATAGTTCATTACACATTAATAAACTTACAGTTAAACATTTTTTTTCCATCAGTGCAGAAATACAAGTACCTACTACTAAAATTGCCTCTTTTTTTTAGCTACTTAATCAAAATATGTTAGCATGCTTGAGTATTTCTCTTTCCTTGTCCACACCCCTTCATGGTTGAGAGCTAACAGATCAACTCACTGTACCCTCAGCTTCTAAGAAAGCGAGTTTGGCTATACTAGCACTGCAGCTCCTTATATATACACATCTATATGTTTAAGTATGTTTACTTTCATGGAATTGTATTCAATAACTGAAAATGAAGATTAAGCGTTCAGTGATCACCTATTCAAATGCTTGTCAGTACTTTCAGAAACAGAGGTTCATAATGTATTCATGATGCTCTGGGTTTAAATAAAAATAGGGTAAATAAAAATGGTTTCCACAAACATAACAAGAAGTAGAAATCTAAGGCTGACATTAAGAGACGAAAACTATCCCTCACTACTCACTGTCACAATGTCCTGGGTTCTGCTAAGCACCATGCTTGACAACTATGTTTACAAGAACTTACCCTCTCAAAGACATGCTGGGAATTGAGAATATTTTTTCCTACAGTGTTTTGCTCAAGGAAGAGTTACAATAGTATATAGTCTACCATGTATTCAAACTGATTAATCAAATTAATTTTAGTAAGTACAACATCAGTTTGAAAAGCAACAAGAAATGAGGACTTGTGAAGCATAACTGAAGAAGCACTTTTCTATATGCTCAATTATGCTATACCTGTTTAGCTTTCCCTGCTTTGATACTTAGAACAAAGGAGTATCTATATATGTGCATTTTTATAAAGCACAAGTTTTGTTAAGCATGAAAGAAAGCAAAGTTTGCTTTGTGAAATCTTTCCAATCAATAGTACTGAAAACTGTTAAACTGGTAACTTAGTTAAGAACTCAGAAGACTAGAACAAAAATAAACCAGAACAGACTGAAGATGAAATAGGTGATACATTCCACTTACCCCAAGACATTTGTAAGAATATCTTTAGAAACACAGCAGGAATCTCTTCCAGGTTACCAGCTAAACCTCCCTGCTATTAGCAGCAGCTCTGCCACGACATTTCCTGCAGAAATGGTCCGATCTCCAAAGCCTCAGCTTTCTGAAGATTACAGGCAGCTGAGTTTCTAGTTAGTTGCATTCATGACGAATTCACATACATTTATTCTGGTGTTAACATTGCCTTTTACTTATGTAGCTTCATTTTTCTCCCCAATGCTTATGCACATCAATCTTCCCCCCACATCACTACAGTGTAGTCATATCCCCTCTCAGCTACTTATATTGCTAAGCTAATCAAGCCAATCTTTTCTAGCTTCCCTCTGTAGACGGTTTCTCCATCCCTCAATCATCTTAAGTAGTTTTTAAGTTCAGCTTCTACATTTTAAATTCACTTTTGAGAAACGTACCAGGTATTTTAGAGAAGGTCTTAGAATTGCATTATTCAAAAGCATAACAATTATCCTCTCTACTGGAAATGCTTGACCTGATACACCTTGCAATCGCCTTTGCCTTTTTTATGGTATACTGGGTCTGGCTGGGATGAAGTCAAATTTCTTCATAGCAGACCATATGGTGCTGTTTTGACTTGTGACCACACCAATGCTTTAGCTACTACTGAACAGTGCTTGTGTAGCTTGGGGGCCTCCTCTGTTTCTCATCCTGCCAACAGGCCAGGGGTAGGCAACCTGCACCCCCTCGCTCCGACAAGTGGGCCAGGATCAGTGCTTGGGACCGGACCAGGGTAAACCCTCCGCATGCAGCTACACCACAGCAGTAAGTACACTTGTTCTGCTGAGCACAGACTCGCTATGGCTGCTCCTCAATCATTTCCTACTCATAAGCAACTATTACAACATTAGCTTCCAGCACTTTACAATTAACATGTAAGATCATGACCTTATACTTCAGCATAACTTTACATCGTATTTCTATTAATCCAGGTCTCAAGATCTCTCTACATTTGTTGCAGAAATAACTATACCAACATGAAACTATTCTGCATTTGAGGTATTCAATGTGGGATTCCTCTACCTGTTGATTTTTTATTTTACCAATTCTGTAGGCTTCTCATTCAAATCCTCTGATGTTCCTGATCAATAAACATACAGTTAAAACTTCTTACTTATTTCCAAATACCATATATCATGTGCTTAAGCTTTTTTACTCAGTGGCCAAAGATAGTATTTTTAGCAACTTAAATATTATGTATTAAAAATGCTTTATATTTAATTTTAGGGCCCATACTCAAAACCAATCATTTTCATAATGACACAGCCTGAAGCAGGACATCTTAGTGAAATACATCAAAGTCAGACTGGAAATAGTTTCCCATCAAATGGGAGCTTCCAAAAAAATAATGCCGCAGCAATCAAAAAAAAAAAAATCAAGGACGATCCTAAATGAAATATGAATGAGAGTTTTGGGTATCCAGTCTATATATTCAGACACATTAGGTTAGGCGGTATAACTCTCAGAATATGACACTATAAGAAAATATAACTGTTTGTAGTGCTGCGAGTCCAATAGTTTGAGGTCTGTAAGAAAATTGCAGCCCTTCCTTTAGTGCCTCAAAAAAATCAAAACTCCAGAAATGTAGGAAGGCCTTGGTGACACAAGAAAAACTGCAGACAAAGGACAAGCAAATTCATTTTGAGAAATTCAATTCCATTTACACTGTATGTTTTGCAACATAGTAATTTTGTTAAAAAACACATTATTGTTAAAATTTGAAGAAGTTATAAATTATCTAACTAATTATGAAAAGACTAGGCAACTCGATCTAGCCCACTGTCCCTGGAATAACCATTTTCCAAATCCAAGAAAGGAAGAAGAAATCTAGAAAGCCTTGCTTGGGGACTGGGACACGGTTGCAAGCAGGAAGGAGTAAAGGATAAATAGAGGCCCAGTATGTTAGCTAGAATGCCAGTCTGTATGACATGAAAATAAACGAGTTCAACACCTGTACCATTGCTGTGCTACACCTGTACACCATTTTAGGTTTACATGTTTTTCTGTTGCACTCTGTCACTCCCCGAAGATCATGAGGGGCAGCATACACACTTGCTCTCCTCCTGCTGTGAGGAAATCTGAGAGGGATGTAAAGAAGCTGTATTCCATACTTTCTTCTCTCCAGCTAAGAGATTTTTGGACTCAAAATAAGACCAAACCAGCTTGAGACCAAGTTTGATTTACAGACAGTTTTGGGGTTGTAGCAGTATCCTGAAACATTCAGGTAGTTTCATCTATCACTAGTGACAAGCAGAGTTGTTTCCACAAGAAGACTGATGAAACTTCATTATCCACCAGCCTAAATCTGGTAAATGCTTGTCTTCGAAAAACTACAATTATCAGAGATTTCCTTTTGAAAGAGAAACTTCATAAAGTCAGAGATTCAAGATGACTTCTGTTAACAGCGTCTTTTTTAGAGAGTTTTACTGCTATCATCGACCGTATTCAAAAATAGAAGTGAAATAAACAAAATGGTAAACACAGCTGATAGTTTTGTAGCTGATATCCAGAAAACTCTGCACTGTTCTCAGTTTTGTACTATTATACCTTTACAGCATTTTTATGTGCAAAACAATCAATGAACAAAAGTAAAGGCATTTTCAAAGACACATACCTGAATCAAGGATTCACTCAGCTTCTCTTCATCAACTTCTAAAATGATATTTTTTATTTCTTCATAAGGCAAACGGAAAGAACCCAAAAATATTGCTGAAATACAGTAATAAATAATTAGATTCAAAAATGTCAAAAAGATTGATATAAGAAGGCAGTTTCTAGCAACTCAAAAATCACATCTTCACCCAAATTAAGATGATTCACAAGGAACAAGTTTTCTCTATAAAACAAAAAGTAGATGAGGCACACTACTGCAGCTGAACTTACAAATTTTACTTCTCTAAGAAATGAAGCTATGACAATGTTTTTAACCATTTAATCAGTCTCAGTTGCTCCTTAGCAGCGTTACTTATCTCTACCAATAACGTCGTATTTTTATGAATAGCAACATACCTGCATTACTATTTAAACTGACTTTACTCAGCCACTAGAAGACTTGAGCTATTACTTTATGCTTTCATAACGATGTATGAATAGCTGTACTGTATTTACAATTGGTCGAGTGATATTTACATGACAATCTAGCAAAAATTCCTTGGCAAAAGGGTAACGAAGAGCTGGGCAAAGACAAAAAAAAATTCCCTAACTCTACCAATTTTTAGGGCACCTAAGCTTATACAAGAGACAACGTATATTTTATACCCTTCAAAGATGGGAGTTCTCAAAGCAATTTGATCTCAGGATATTATAACATATCAACAGAGCCTCATGCAATAAACTACAAAGTACTCCTAATACAGATGGATTAGCACACCATTTTAATAAGGTGCTATATATCCAACCTAACTACTACGGCTGACTTTCCTGCATTCATATTTTCAAAACCTGAAGTTTCATATCACCTGTGTCTCCGTGCATTTTCTGCTTAAGAAATTGTGCTCATGGGTGTGGCAATAAACCACACACAGACTTGGTTTTTTACACACTTCATATGACACAAGCATAGATGGACTAGTAACATTCGATGGTATTTCTAATTCAAATTTAACAAAATCTACTAAGTGACTCATTTCCCTCCATAATTAAAGAGAGAAGCAGCAAGTTAAAAATAGTAAGTGCTGGGTTTTTTGCACTTTATAATAGTACTATTTGCACCTAACTTACCCTATTTCGTAACACTTTTTCTCTCTAAAAGACTAACTCCCATCAAGCTCTGTTTCTCTATTGCTCTAACTTTTTTCATCACAAAACACAACACTTAGGAATGGCCTCTAGACTCCAACCCACAAAACCTACCAAGACTGAGACTGCCCTTGTACTTCCAGTCTAAAGCAATTAATGAAAGAATCGATTTTTGTTAAAAAAGAAATATAGTTCATTAGCATTTGTCTACGTCATTATTCCACGTTACTTTTTTAAGATTTCCCATGTTGTACAGTGAATTCAAATCTTATATACGTAAAACATTTCCGAACTTAAGACTCCTGTTCACATTAACCTGTTTTTAGAAAAAGAATATTTCACATTTAAACAAAAACAAAACAAGTAAAACATTTAGGAACAGTCGTGTGCACATGCTAATTAGATATTCACCTAATACATTTCACATCACTTACATAAGTTTTGTGCGGCTTTTCCATCCAAAACTCTTAATTCTTTAATCTTTTTCTTTGACTGACCCATTTTCTTTTCTTCCGATTCTTCTACTGCCTTTTTAGCTGTAAAGAATGTATTTATTAAATTCTGATTCATTATTACAACTGTTAAGCCTAACAGACTAATAGTAACTCAGCTAGAAAGCCATGATAATGCATTTATTAGAATCAGTTAAAGGCAAAATGAACCCACCGCCTCAACGTACTGTAAAATCTCCAAAGAAACAAAGCAAATTTACACAGTTAGGAGGAACATGAAATGAAAACGTTAATAGTACAATGATGAATTTTCCCAACCACTATCAAATTATATTTATACATTTAACCCACAAAATTTATTATCTTCATCTCCAGTTTATTCCATACACCTTTAAAAACAGTGATTTGGTTTTACCTCAAAGCACAAGAGTGCCCTCTGTTGAAATATTAATAATTCAAATATCATCTGAAGTTCTTCATCCAAACCCAGTAAGATAAATCATTTGAGATTTATCACACTACACAAAGGTAGGTCTTCACTAGTTACTTATATTGTCACTGGTAAAGAGCAAAATAAAACTAGAAAACACCACGTATTTTAAAATGAATTTTTCTAATTAGCAAGGATAGCTAGACTTCTATTCAGTAAAGTTATAAAGAAGGTAACATGTTACTGAAATCTTTTAAATATATGCTGATCTTTTGCTTAATTTAACACTTAATTTTCGCAGAATTTTCTTAAGTACTATTTAATTTCACCCATTAACAAGGATTTATTTCCCTTTAAACATCACGTAGCTTATTTGGCACTGAAGGAACAGAAACTTAACACGCTTAACATTAATAACATTAGTTAAAACTTATTGAACATTTTAAGTCATTCAGAAGTAAATGAAAATTTTGAAGGCCAAATTAAGAGGAAATTTTAAGCAGACTAAATATGCTTTTCTTCTCTAAGCATTGTTTTTTGCTGCGCTAATTTCATCAGCATGGGTTTCATTACAGGTGTTTCCCCAGAAAAGATGATGTTCATTATCAGTGTGAAGAATAACACCAAAGTCTCAATTTCAACCTCTTAAAAAAACCAGAACACAGAAAACAGTTATTTTTCTCTTTACACACTTTACCACTAGGAAAACATCTGGCATAAAAGAATTCTACTGGGTGTATACCACTTAATTAGTTCACCTTGGGCATTTTCCTACCAGTGTAAACTAAGCTAGTACAAGGTAGTTCTCTCATCCCCAGCTACCTCTAAAAAGCCTAAAGCAGAAAAAGCTAAACAGAAAAGACGATTCAACAACCATGCAATATTTGCTCTCCCCTTCCCCATCTTTATTCTGCAAGCCTAACTACACAAGTATGACCAGCTTGCTTTATATTTGAAAAAGGACAGAGATATACACCAGCTTGGTAATTGTGCTGGCTTTGGCTCACGCAGAGTTAAACCACAACAGTAACACACAAATAATATTCAAAATTTCCACCGGCACTGACCCTTCAACTATAATGAGTTACAGTTTAAAATCCTGAAGTGACACTCCATGAAATAATCACACCCTCATCACTATTCATTCTCAACTAAACAAGGAAATAAAACCAGGCACTCAACAAAACAAACCAAAAACCACCTAAGAGTTAAAAATCAGTCATCCCATGAGAAGGCAATAAACACTATGAGTTCAAAAGCTACTGAAAAGCCTCAATTTGTGTCTGTTGAGATAGGTGTGAGAACTGATTCAAGACGACGAGTGACCTGTTCCAAACTCCATCTGTTTGAGAACTAAACCCTGCAGATTTCTACATACGATTGTGTCTTTAAAGTATTGAACACCACACACCCTCACAATCCACTCACGGAGTACCTGCACCACTCACCTGGTTTCAGATTGCACTCCTCCGGGGTTGTGAAACTAGTAACCACATTGAGAACACAGAAGACCAAAGTTTTATAACAGGCCATGGCTACTCTCACCTGCTTAAGCCTGAAGGGCTATACTACCATCAGTCATAAATCACCCATTTTATAAACACCTCATGTCTAGGTTAGATTAAAACTCTTCCATTTGGAAAGAGACCAGCGAAGATGTTCTTTCCAAAGGTTCTTATCTTTTCAGGCATGAGACTTCAAAGACTTTACGTTAGCTTCAAGCTAATTCACAAAAAACGTGGACAGATACTCGAATTAGATGCTTGTGTGACTGCAAATTCGCAATCCAGCATCAACAAACTTACCAACCTAAGACTCGTAGGCAGAAAGAAATATTAAATTACTAGAATTTCTCCAGCAGAGTTTGATCCATGCTTGAGATTTCATTAAGCGTCAGAGACCTATCAAAAGCCATGCCCGTCTCTCTTCTGTCAGTGGCTTGCTCTCCCTCTGATCGCACAGTCCACTTAGTCACACTCAACTGTGACAGGACCACAGGTTACAGAATTTTAAAAAGCAATGAAGTAAATAAAAGCCACTTGATACATTCCAGAATCAATATACTATTGCTGACCAACCTTCCAACCCTTTTCAGGTACTCCCTTCACCAGTTTAAAGACGAGACAAGCTTTTTCCTTTGATGCCACAGAACCAGAGGAAGAGATGAAAAAAGGATTTTACAGCAGTCAACATCGGGTAGCTCAAAAAAGCAAAATGAAAAATCAATCTGGAAGCTAAAGCATCAGTATTACTTCATGCAGACCTTGGAGTTGAGTGCTGTGACTACTCACTATGGCACTGATACAGCACTGCCTTACATCTTCATTCAAAAACAGCTTGTTTTCAAACAGACAGGTTTTACAGACAGTAGCTAGAGCTAGTGACAGTCATGTCCAGCTGTATGCAGAGGGGAAATTTCCTTACTTTCTGACCACAGCATCTGGTTAAGCAAGAGGACACTGAAACAAACAGGTCAGCTCTCAGAGTTTGAAGCTTTATTACACAGGGTGCATCTCCTACCCAACTCCCTGCTGAGCTAGCCATCCGCCTTTGAGCGCCCTGCTTCAGTTTGCCTCTCTCGTTTCAGAACACATCATCAGCTTTTTCCCACCTTAAAGGTGGCTTGATCCAAATTCAGCCTTCTAAATTCATGGCTCACCTGTTTCACTTCCCAGAACATACTCACTGATCAAGTTCATGCCAGTCCTCCAATACATTAACAGCCCTGGAATGATGGCAGAATCCTCCAATGAGTGGTTAAGCCTCTCCATGTACTCTAGCAAGTCACTGGTGGCAAAAGTGAGGAATATCTCCTTCACAAGTTCTCAGTAGCAGAGTCCAGAGCCCAGGTATTTTGTCACCACACAAAAGAAGCCTGGTCACCAGCAGACTAGAGTCCAGACTCACGTGGGCCTGTCAGGTTGCCCTCTGATGTTTCGGACCCCCGACATATGATAACTGACAACGCCAATGCACTTCTGTTGTGCTGATGCAAAGTATTTTTAAATCCCCTTCCCTACATCTCTGGTTTTCTTCTTAAAAGTTAATCCATTTTCACACAAATTTACGTAGCTTAATATTTGGACTTATCTGGAATACATATATTTACACACATATATATACACACACAGAGGCATTCATACATATGTGGAATTTTTGTTTTGAAGAAATGGAGAAAATTATACTCTTGGTTGTTTAAAACTACTTCCCCATTCAGTTGGGAAGAAATAAGAAAGAAGCAAGCATCTTTTAAGAAAATGGTTAGTCACTGAAATGACAAAATACCCGCTAATGAATAATTATCTCACACAGGTTACACCTATAGAATGCTTGGGGTGAGTTTACTTTTTTTTTTATCATCTACTTCAAGCAGACAGGAGAGGGAAAGGCAAAGAGAGCCCATATAATAAAGCAAAAGGGGAAAAGGCAGTTTTAATATACGCAGATGTCTCTCTGAAGACCAGAAAATACAGATCTAAACACCAACATTACATAACCTACCTTTTTTTTGTTTAGAGTTCTATTTTGTTAGTAACAACATCTTTGTTTATCAGTGTTGGAGGAAAAAAGCTGATGCAACATGCTGCAAGGGATTGTTTTCTGTTCATCTCACCTTATGCAACACATGTGCAGCTCGAGTGTGTACGTTTAGTGATACCTTCAGCTGGGAACTAATTTAATCCCACAGAAAGTGCACTGCTTGAAACCCACGCAGGGTTTAAAGAAAAAATGGCAACACTAAACAAAATGTTATGTAAGTTTAAAGTACATTAAACAAGACTCACAATAGTCATGGAAAAGAACATACACAAACATGGTGAAATACTTCAGAGACGTAATTAAAAAAAAACATTTTACCAACAGCACTTTTGCACTTCTGTAGCAAGAAAGGTAAGAACACATGGCTCTTGAAAATTACCATTCTGCACTTGTTCATTAATTCAGCTACTGAATGGCACTAAAAGTCATCATGACAATTTTTTAGAAACACATACAATTTTACTTAATGTTACTGGAACATTTTACTCTGAGCTGAAACGTCCAGTTCACATCACCCTCACCCTTTCTTTTTCTAAATAAGCAATGACTACTTTTAATAAAGAATTAACAGTAAAAACTGTCAGTCATGAACATGATGAGGATGAAAATTAAAGGGAGACAAAGAGGAGTACACTGAATTACAGTGTGGAGAAAGCAGAGATTTAGGTGAACTTCAGCCTATCTGAACTTAGTCTCCAATTTCTATCAAGTCCGTACCCACAGTGAATAAATGCCCTTATGTTGCCACAGGAAACTAATGAGTAATTTCATCTTATTTCCATCTAGCTAGTGGCTTACCAATTGCATTTACTAGTATTTTGTTAAATATACTAAATATACAAAAGAAATTAATTCCTTTATCATTCTCTTTACTCAAAAGAAGATCTATGGCTAATATAGGAATATACGAGGAAAAAAGTGTACATACAGTTTAAACGGATGTAAACTATACATACAGGAGTATGCTTGAATAGCTGAAACTATTAATTACACCAAGAAGTTCACAGAAAAAAACCCCACATGATATGACTTGGCAGAACAATGAAATAAGGAGCTAGGAATGCCATTGAAAGATCAGAATATATTTTGTAACACTAAGTTCAGTAAATTCTATTGCAACATAATAAAACTTCTCTAAGCCCAGCTAAACTGATGATATTGGGAAGCTATGGATAGTTTTCTATGTCTGCATTACTTCTAGAGACACCCAAGAACGGAAATACAAGTCAAAAAAAGGGGGAGAAGCAGGAAAGTCAAACATAACGCAGTCTCAAATTTGCACATGTTCTCTTCCCTCCCCAGTACACTGAGTATTTCCATTTGTCTAACCCCATAGCTTCCACACCCTAATGAAACAGTGCAGCAGTTCATGCAAGTCAGGCCTAGTTGGCATAGCTCTCACCATAAGCCTGTGACCTTCCACCAACCACTTATTTCAGTACAGTAGCTGAAATACGACCAACCTCTCGTTCCAGACAGCAGAACAAACTCTGATAAGATTTGCATGCTCAAGGAAACAGAGAGCCAAACTATGCAAATCACCTGCTGATCATCAAGAAGTGCAAAAGTGTCCAGAAGCATCCCGAACAAGCAGAGCCTTGACAATGGCAACAAGTCAGGAAACAGTGGTGCAAACTAAATGGACCAGTGACCAAGGAAGTATTCTGTATGCAGTCCTATAACCTATGAAACTAGAGAATATTTAATGGATCCCAGAGAAAAGACTCTGGGAGATGCTGCGGTTCACACAGCTGAAGCCACAACTTCTCTCCTGGAGCTCATCATGTCTCCTGCGGAACATGGATGTCACGCAGTTCATGAACTGTATAAACTGAGATCCAAGTGGTTTGGTATCCAAATTCATTTATAGTCTCCACACTGTCATTTGGTCTTCAGCTTTGACAAACAGCAAACCATTTCCCCAAATATTTAGAGATAAATGCAAGAGCGTTAACAAAGGCGAGCCATGCCCTCTTGGCAGTTACGGCAGCAGCCGTGTGAGCTCATGTTTGTTCCCAACACCACCTGGCATTCTGCAGTTCACCCAAAATCATTCAGTTATCAGTCCCTGAAGTAAAATTAATTAAGCACTCCTGCTGTCACTCTGTCCTTGCTGCAATCAGAAGAGCTAAGTACCTGGTACAGCATTAAAAAAAAAAAAAAAAAAAAAAAAAAAAAAAAA
>Ga0065711_1036015_pt1 | contig 21547 bp, 21 predicted proteins | sample Hoacrofraction12_FD_59098 | JGI IMG/M metagenome (GOLD analysis project Ga0065711, IMG submission 59098) | Hoatzin crop microbial communities from Cojedes, Venezuela - Epithelial fraction 12 v2 (version 2) | ecosystem: Host-associated > Birds > Digestive system > Esophagus > Crop | place... | reverse complement strand
GCCTGCTGTAGGTGACCCTGCTTCGGCGGGGGGGTTGGACTAGATGACCCACAGAGGTCCCTTCCAACCCCTACTATTCTGTGATTCTGTGATTCTGTGATTCTGTGAAAGCAGAACATGTAGTCAGGGTTAGGGAAGACTTCCAATATTCATTTGCAATTGGTTTACGGCCCATTTGTGCCTTCTGGCAGACACAGAGATGTAAATCCCAGCTTGTGAAGTCTCCCAAGTGTCCACCAAGCCAGACACAGTCCAGCAAAAAGCACAGCTCTGACAGTAAATCCTGTGAGGCTTCACACATGCTGGCAGTCCAGGCAAGGCTTTAAGCCAGGATTCGGTGCCAGACCAGGGCTGGACCCCACCTTCTCCCCACTGGCAGCATCTCCCAACCTCCCAACCAGGAGAGGTGACAAGCAGCTCCCAGGGGACAGGGTCCCACCGTTAATCTGCAGATCAAACCCAGGGGGATGAAGAAGTGAGGGAGAGCTACAGCCAGCATCTACTGATAACTGAATGCAGCATCCCCCGTGACACTGAGCCTCTGCTAACTCATCACCTGCTGCCCAAGGCTGCCTCTCGGTTGCTTGTGAAGTGCTCTTTCTGGCACTTTGTTAAGGCACAGAGTTTTAGTCCAATTTCAATGAATTATTACTTCATTCTAAAATATTTTTTTGTAATCTGTGTTTGTATATGCCTCCCATTGAATTGTTTAGCTTTTTGCTTAACTTTTGGTTTTGATTAACTTCTTTTGAACCTTTTGCATATGCTGAACACTATATGCAGAGAACCCACGTCTTTAAAATCGACATTACATATATTGCCACTTTAAAAGAAACATGCTCTTTGGCTGCAAGCTAGAAATACTGAAACTCTAACTTTATGCCTTCTTTTAAAAAAAATTTAATAAAAAGCCTACTGCCTGGAATAGTTATTTTAAGACTATATATCTAAGAAATTGTTTGCAACTCCAACACAGTGAGGTTTGTTAAGGTTTGGCAGGGGTGGGGGAAGAGTGAGGTTGAAATATTGTCAGAGCATCTGTGAGAACTGAGTCCAAAAAGAACGAAACATTCTCATAAATCTAAGCATTTTATATGGTACATTCGGGAACTTTTATTGTCATTATTGTGGTGGGCAGAGTGGAGAGTACAGAGTACACGGTTTTTTTAAATTCTAGAACACGATCAGATGAGCTGCTTCCTTATAAGAAAGTAAATCACATACTACATTATTTGAATTACTCAAAAGCCCACCAGCTCCTGCTGAGATTAAGCCCTTATTGTAGAGACAAGGAGTAAGAGATAATACCCATTCTTAAGAATTTACGATCTGCATGAGCAAAATGTTAAAGGCTATCAACAACGAAACTATTCCCATTTTTCACATAGAAAGCTATGGCAGTGGGAGCTGAAGGGGTCTGATTTTAATTCCTGCTCTCTGGAGTTCATCCATATCTTTAAAAGCATCCAGTTCTATGTGACCTCAACAGAAATAAGCAAGGGTGCTCTTAGGAGGACTGAGGGGTAATCCCCTGCCCTGGATGTTATGGAAATGCAGTTGCTGCACCTCTCTGTGCCCCAGATGAGACAGGAGCCCTGGCAAACATCAGCTGCAGGTGGGACTTGTCAGGGCTCAGTCACTGTGGTCCAGAATGTATATCGAGATCATCTGTGCATAGGAGCTGCAGAAGCAGAGGTACTGTCCTTCTGTAATCCCATTTCTTTATTCATCCAGGCTGGCCTCTTCACTCACTCTGTTTCTCAGTAACTCCCCATTTGCTTCAGAGAAAGTCCAAAGGCAGACTCAGTACCACCACCTGATTTCTGAAATTATTTCACTGCTTAATTCAGGATCCATAACTTCAGAAAGCTACATTAGAAGTCTGTAAACGTGATCTAGTCGTGAAAGCTCTCTTCATAGTCGGTAGAGAGAAGTGGGCATCGTTACTGGATTATTCATATGATCTGTTTCTTAGCTAACCTATGTTACAGTCAGACAAATCTTTCTCTAAAAGCACCATTTGCTCTCCTGTCATCGTTAACAAGGTCTAGGCATTTGGTCAGACAGAGATATCTACAATTATGCAAAAAAATCTCACCTGCAAAACTTGGAAAGAATGTGCCCTAAGCCTTTCAAGACCTCCAGTTGTCATCTAAATCTATGAAAATACCTTTTAAAATCCAGATATTGATGCCTTAAGGCTCCCCTCCGTCTCTCTGGTGTCCCCTAAACTGTATGCATTTCAGAGATCAAGACATCAAGACAAAACCAGGTCCCTTTCCAGCTGTTCTGCCAGTCATGGAAGAGGACTTCTGGGTTAGCTCAGCAAGGTGCTTGGCTCTAAAGCCGACTTTGAACACTCTGAGACCCCAGGCAGAGGCTCTCCCTGAGCCTGAGCTGAAAGCAGATCTGGAGAGCAGCAGGGTCTCCCACTTCTCTGCTGGAGCTGACACATGAAACCTGTGCATGCTCACGCTCATCAAGCAGTTGAAAAGGCTCCTGAAAGCCTCTTTCTTTACTACGTTGCCTCATTTGTTCACTTTTCTTCCATGCATTTGGAGGAAAGCACAAGAAATCATAGAATAGAACAGAATCATAGAATGCTTCGGGTTGCAAGGGACCTTTAGAGGTCATCTAGCCCAGCCTCCTGCAATGAGCAGGGACATCTTCAACTAGACTGTGTTGCTCAGAGCCCTGTCCAACCTGGCCTCGAATGTTTCCAGGGATGGGGCCTCCACTACCTCTCTGGGCAACCCACTCTAGTGTTTCACCACCCTCACTGTAAAACATTTCTGCCTTATATCCAGTCTAAATCTACCCTCTCAGTTTAAAACCGTTACCCCTTGTCCTATCACAACAGGCCTTGTTAAAAGCATTGTCCCCATCTTTCCTGTAGGCTCCCTATAAGTACTGGAAAGACACAAAAAGATCTCCCTGGAGCCTTCTCCTCTCCAGGCTGAACAGCCCCAGTTCCCTTAGCCTGTCCTCACAGGAGAGATGTTCCATTCCTCTGACCATTTTTGTGGCCCCCCTCTGGACCCACTCCAACAGCTCCATGTCCTTCTTGTGCTGAGGGCTCCAAAGCTGGATGCAGGACTCCAGGTAGGGTCTCACCAGGGCAGAATCACCTCACTTGACCTGCTGGCCACGCTTCTCTTGATGCAGTCCAGGATATGGTTGGCCTTCTGGGCTGCAAGTGCACATTGTCGGCTCATGTCATGCTTTTCATACACTGGCACCCCCAAGTCCTTCTCAGCAGGGCTGCTCTCAAACTACTCATCTCCCAGCCTGTACTGATAGCAGGAGTTGCCCTCACTCTGGTGCAGGACCTTGCACTTGGCCTTGTTGCATCTCGTGAGGTTCACACAGGCCCAATTCTCGAGCTTGTCCAGGTCCCTCTGGATGGCATCCCGTCCTTTTGGTGTGTCAACTACACCACACAGCTTGGTGTCATCTGCAAATTTGCTGAAGGTTCTCGCAATCTCACTAAGTCATTGATGAAAATGTTAAACAGCACTGGTCACAGTACGGATCCTTGAAGGACACTGCTTGTCACCATCATCCATTTGGACATCGAGCTGTTGACCACTAACTTCTGGCTATGACCTTCCAATCAATTCCTCAGCCACCTTTCCTTCCCTTGTCCACTGATCTAGTCACGCCATCATAGAAAGCCACCAGGTTGGTCAGGCAGGACTTGCTCTTGATGAAGCCATGCTGGCTGTCTCGAATCACCCCCCTGTCCTCCATGTGCCTTAGCGTAGCTTCTAGGAGGATTTGCTCCAGGATCTTCCCAGGCACAGGGGTGAGTCTGACAGGTCAGTAGTTCCCAGAGTCCTCCTTCCTATCCTTTTTAAAAACGGGCACAATATTTCCCCTCTTCCAGTCACCAGGGTCTTCACCTGACTGCCATGATCTTTCAAATATGATAGGGAGTGGCTTGGCAATGACATCAGCCAACTCCCTCAGGACTCTGGGATGCATCTCTCCAGGTCCCATAGACTTATGTACGTTCAGGTTCCTCAGGTGGTCCCGAGCCTGGTCTTCCATTACATTGGGAAGGGCTTTGCCCCTCTGGACCCCGTCTTGCAGTCCGTCAACCGGGGAGGGGCGAAGAGAGAGGTTGCCAGTGAAGACTGAGGCAGAATGTTGTTGAGTACCTCAGCCTTCTCCTCATCTGTTGATACATTGAACAGAGACTGTCCAGGGGCTGAATGGCTGAAGGTTTCTGCGGGATTGCCACTCCCAGCAAAGCTTGTGTGCAGAGCATGCTGACAAGGAGAGGTGCAGCCTGCTGCTCTGTAGCTCTGAAACAAGCAGAGGAAAAAAATTCTCATTGCATTTTTTATGCCTAAATTAATGGAGAAACCTTCTGCTCTGCTCCTCTGGAAAATAATCATACATCCATGATACCAGAGGCTCAGCAATACCTGTTACAAAAGTGAACTTCTATGCTATTTTTAAGAACTGAATCAGCTGCTTTTCTATTTCATTGCAAATGTCATGAGCGAGTTATCCTGGAACAGTAATCTCGAGAGCACCAGGCCCCACCTGCATTTCACAGAAAGCAGAGGTTCAAAACAAGCTGGAAAGGAGAGTAGGGATCCCTGGATAAAACAATAAAAGCCCAACAACATTAGTGAAAGCTAGAATAATATTCCTAAAACTAAAATCCCAGAGGGCCAAATTACCGAGATGATAGAAGTGCAGGACTTAGTAATAGAGCAATATTAAATTGTACACCCTTCTAGATGTAATTATTGGACTCCTTTGCATAATTTGCCTGGTAGACACCCAATTACAATCTGCAACAACAGAGGTGTCTCCCCTACTCCGAGGCCAGGTTTCCATATCAAGAACAGGCAAAACTGGCATCACATCCAGTCTCACTCCATGTTCCGCCTCTTTCAGTATACAAGAATATCTCAGAACCGGCTTGTAGACCAGCGTGCCTGTCTGAGCAAGCCTGAGAAAGCTTTCTTCAAGGCAGCTGCTTTTAGTCTCAGAAGCACCAGAGGGTACACTCCAGCAATGCCTCCAGTCATCATTACAAATTTATTGTCTACTTAATCAGCAGAACTGCCTGGCATGCAAGTTAAATCCTAACCCCAATAAATAGGTCACTATCTTCTTGTAGGATCATGAGAATATTAGGGCCTCAAGGAAATGGAAGTACCATCACTAATTTGCAGGTCAGGAATAAAACCCTTCGCCTTCAAAAATGCCACTTGCTTCAATGTCCCTTCTGCTCTCAGCAGTACTACAGAAGTACTCATAACAAGGGGAAAGGCAGGATGCATACAAGGTGATTCATTACCTCCTTTCCCTCCTGCTCAGCAAATCTTACACTCCTGCACCCAAAGGAATCAAAAAGGAGAAAACCCAGAAACTACCAAAGCTGTAAGCTCCATGCAGAATTATCCAGCTATCCCAGACAAACACCACATGGTTTCAAACTTTAAACTTCAAGAAAAAATGTTAGGAAACCTACAGGAACTGTTGTGGGTATTACTGAAATATTCACTCTCAAAGCAGGATAATAACGAAGAAAGCAAGAAAACCAGCAAGTCAGACATTCTGCCTAAGAGAAAATAAAGACATCTTTGTATGATCCCTTTCTCACAGGCAAAGGCAGTAAATGCACTGATTTCATAAGCACAGGTGGTTTTCAAATGCTTGGTGGATATCACAAGCTAATGAAAGTGAATTATGTCACGCAACTTGATGCACGTCTATAGTAAAGGCTGCAAAATAAATTAGAAATACCCAAAACACAAAATGAGGTTTAGCCATATGCAGCTTGACTGAATTTATTTTAGCCTGCTGTGAATAAGAGTAAATTAGCCTTACTGAGCTCCAGGATGCCACAGCTGGATTGCTACCCATCACTGAGATGGTTCATCAAAACCTGTGTTAGGGACTTCTTCACTGCCAGCATAGGTAACTATATACTGCCTGATCTCATCTATAGTAAAACAATAGCAGCTGCCACCTGTCCTTTCTCCCAGAGGGTTGATAGATTTCTCAGCTATAGTAGCTTTACGCCACAGCACCTTATCTGGCCTAATCAAGCAGATAGTGGCCTTTCCTTACTTTGAAAGAAGTTAGCATGGTTGTAGTGTTGACAGCCACATCCGACCTCATCTCAGAGATAGGCAACATGAATGCCTATGGTTTCTACTTGATATAGCCATGTCCCATCAGTATTCAGAAAAAAAAATCCCCTCTAGAAAAACACTAGTCTTTGTTCTTTACTTCCCAGGAACTTTTTGGAGCACAGCTGCTTGCAGTAGTCACCGAGCTTTCCTTTGGAAATACATTTTGACAAAGGGAAATGTCAGTCCATGAGTATCCTTTCTTGGAATTGTCAAAGGGTCTAGGAAGGAGAGACAGAGAAATAATGATTCTCTTTTCAAGAGATCATTATATAACCCTAACGTGTCACGGACAACATGTAGCATGTGAATGTATAACTGAAAGTAGTAGTATATATGTTTTAATATACTCTAATGCAAGTGAAATGCATAATACAAGTGATGATGCAAAAATTTATCACAGAGAATTCTGGTTTCTTCCTACTGCCTTGTTGCAGAATATCATAATAGCAGAGGCAGGAAGAGATATCATCTTGGTACAAAACCCATAGGGCCACGACTCTTACCTGTTTATCCATGGCTAATCTGACCTTCAGTGCAAGCCCTGGGAGACTTGCAGCCCTAAGACCAGCCCTACTCACCTATCTTTGAAAGAGGGCACCATCCCGGACCTCACCAGGGAACGTGACTCATGTTCTTCCTATCATCTCCTTCCCCCACATGGAGGGGAAGTGAGCTTCACGCTACGGAGAAGAAACCTGGAGCAAGAGGTCAGCAAAGAGTGAGTGAGGGGATAAAAGTCCAGGGGCAGCAGGGAGACAGCAGTGCTGCAGTGAATTCTGTGGTCTCCTTTCAATAGCGTTATCCAGTTCCTAAACACCCAAATGCCAGGTAAGCTTGCTGCAGGTCTGGATGTACTTCTGGGCTGCTCAGGCTCAAAAGCCTGAAGCCCTTGTTTAAACTGGGACTAAAATAATATGGTTTCAGAGCTGTGAGCCTCAGGTTGGAGAGCAGATGATGAGGAAGCAAACACAAGCTGATTTTGTGAAGCCTTGAAGGAGGCTGAATGTCTCAGGTCAGTAACTGTGAGCACAGGCAGAGGAGGGATGAACGATTAACCCCCGCTGATGCAATAAGCTGTGTCAGGAACTGTGTTTCTGCACTAATGCACTACAGTGTTTTCTGTACCCAAAATCTACAGTTGTGTTCACTGGATAAACTCCTGCTCTGAAGTTCAGGGGACAGTCACAGCAGGAGGCTTCTCGCACACACTGGGACCAGTTGGCCACTGGAAATGTGTAGATAGACAACTACGGAGGTATTCACCTTCCTACCACTCCAATGTGAACTTTGCCATTAATCTCCTATGCCTGTCAGTGCCTGAGCAATAAAGCAAAGATCAGATTACTTTTCTTCTCATACTTTGTTTGCCTGGGTAATTTAGATCAGATGATTTTCAGGATGATGGTTGCCTTTAAGCTTTCATACAACTTCGAGCAACGTAGGGTTGTGGACTCAGCAGGCAGCTCTCAGTTGACTGCAGTACAAAAATTCACAATAAACCAGAAAGAAGAAATAAGATAAATTTTAGGACATACAGCCATGGCTCTAATACAGAAAAATTGGTTGAAAGCAAATTCAGTTTCTATACTGAACTGAAAAATAGAATAGATGTTAGGTTTGGAAAAATCGAGAAAATATCTTTAAAGAAGCACTTTCATTTTCTGATCCTTTTTTTAAGCACTAGCAGTGGGAAATTGTGCAATATTTTAAAAACTGTTATGTACACCCAAAACAGCAACTGTCCTGTAAGAAAATGAAAAACTCTACATCTCATTCTACAGCAAGAAAAAAATAAAGAATGCAAGTACTTGTAATGATGATGGATTTTTAAAATAAAATTATGAATTAACTCTACTAAAATGTATTCAAGAAGTTTTTGCTCTTTTTACACATAACCATGAGAAACAATTGTAACATTAAAAAAGTACTTTTAACTTTTGCCATTTCATCTTGAAGTTGCAGTCACAGTACGGTTTTCACTACAAAAAATGAAATATATTAATTTCCAATAGCTAATTTTCCAGAATCAATTAAATGCTTCAGAAATATCAGCACAAAGAAAACAATAATAAAACAATAATAAAAATGAATCAACTGACTCAAAAAAATTATTAGCAACAACTTTTATTGTCCAAAGAGGTAAAACATAGTCCCCTTGGTTGAATATTTCGGCCATCATTGGAGATAGGAGTCATAGTCATTAGGCCAGGCAGCGATAACAACAGTATTAACAGATAACTCATATTTACGTCAATTCACTCTGTGCCCCGAGAAAAGCCTAACGTGATTCTCCTCTCTGCAATTCAGTGTTGACATCAGCACTTCAATGGACTGCTTCCAAAGGACACATAAACCACCTCACTTCAGGAAAAAAAGTCTCTCCAGCAATTTTGCTTGCACAAAATAAAAGCAAGCTCCTTTCACGCTGTCCATTAGCAGATGTTTTCTGGAGGAGCAGCAGGAGCTGAGCGTTTGCAGGGCTCACGAGATGGCCCCAGAGGTCACCATCTGGGCTGCGGAAAAGCAATAACAAACCAGAGGCCAAACTCTGCTCAGGTGTCAGCGGGTGAAGTGCTCTCAACTTTCATATGGCAGCATGTGTCGGAGTGGATTCGAGGGAGATGCAGATCAAAGGATTCAGCCTGAAACAAACAAAAATTACACAAGCCTTTTCTCCTCTGCAAAATGGCAATTCAAAGCTTGTCTGAATGAAAATGACTTTTGATCTCTGTTACTTGCCTGGGTTTGAACTGGTAGGTTTTATGCAGAGTTTGCATCTAAGCTCTGTAGTGCTATTTTTGGAAGCAGGGAATGTTTCCAGGCTAATGAGGGCACATACGCTACTTGATATAGAAAATATCTATGTATAGCTATTCTAGGAAATGCTACAGGTCCATTACTTCCTGATGGAGATGTTAATATGAACCATTAAGCAACACATTGATTTAATGCTAGCAGAGAGTTCTCCATTTCAGTACTGCTGTAGGATTTTGGAACAAGGAATTGCTAAGAGATATCACAGCACAGAAGGGTTATTATAGGGTACTTTTAACACAGACTTCTGCCAGAAATGGTGTTTAACACAAGACACATAGCAAATATTTCTTTACATTGATTTCACCTGTCTGCTGGTTCTATGTTAATTCCAAGATGCTATGCATATAAACCATACTTTTTAAATTAACTCCCTTGTTTGTGATTGCTGTGCACAGATTCATGAAGGACATTACAAATATATATTAACTGGTGCCAGTGTGGTTCTCTTACCAGTCAATTTTTAAAGCACTGTGTTATTGAGCTATAAATTCTCCCATAACAGAAACTGTAGGTTCTGACAGGCTTCTTGTGGGACAGTTTTAGCTTTTGCTTGATGAAGTTAATAAATAAGGTAAGTAATAGCCAAAGAAGGTAAGTAGTAGTCAAGAGAAGACTGCATTTGAGTGGGAGTATTGCACTAATAAGCTGTGAACTGCAAAGACCCATGAGATGTTAAGGACTTCATTCATGCTTGCAGATACAAGTGTGACCTTCTCCCAGCCTGGCAGTCTCTAGCTGCATCCTATTCCCCATGGCCTGCTTCAGCAGCTGACCAAAGATACCGGGAGGGTGTCTGCAGAGCATTAAAATAAGTGCCTTGGAAGGAGGAGACATCCAGATATCTTTGAGCAGCAAGGTTGGTATTTACCTGGCCACCAACCTGAGCGGTCCCGCAGGTGGTTAAGAAGGGTGTGGCTGGGCAAGCACCACAGCTGGTGACTGCATGCTTCCCAATGCTCTCAATAGCCACAGGAGAAGAGCAGCTCCAATGCTGTAAATTAGCCCTTGAAATGCTGCATCCCAAAGCATCGCTTCTAGTGCATTTGCAGGATCTTTGTGTTTTAAAAGCATAACAATTGGCTACTGCCACAGACTGGGAAAATGCTCATGCTGCCACTCTGTTGGGACCCTTTTTGGTCACATCCAATTCTTCACACTGAGGTGGGCTCATGAGTTCCTGTTCTGCCTTGAGAGAGCCCAGCATACCATTCTCCCTGCTTCCCTCGCTCTGCTGGGATCTGCGGTGAGCATTCAGCCCCAGGAACAGGGTAAGCCCAAGCCCAGCACCACTGTAATGTGGGCTTTGCACTGCTGCCCAGACTGCACAGCCCAGCCCATCAGCCATGAAGCACAAAAAGTGCCACCACCACTGGGATTCTCTGGTGTCTGATAAGGACTGAGCCCTAGCTAGTTCCTCTGGCTCACCTGGGGCAAAAGGCTGTTGTCTGAGGAAGTTAAACATCTAAATTTCTTTCTAATATGAAACATATCTTGTTTATATTTATTTGACACTTCTTTCAGATGTTTCCAAACCAATAAAATCCAAAGTCATGCTAAGTGCAAGTGAAACTTTTGCTACAAATCAAACAAAATGTTCTCATCAGACCTGATACTGTTTTAACTTTTTCCAATTTATTGATTTTTTTCACACAAAAACTTCCATTCACGCCTTACATTTTTACTGGGTTTTGTTGTTAACAAACCCAAAGATCCCAATACCAATTCACAGATCTTATTCAGCTTTCAAAAAAAAAATTGTCTTTTACACCAAGTAGTGATAAATCAAACTTATATTTTATCAGAACATTTATTATAAACTTTTAAACCTTTATGTCAATTCACTTTTTTGGTTTCAAAAAGATTAATTCCACTCAAGAATAAGTGCTTGGAAATGTGGCTGTGGTATTGCTGCTAAGACTGTTCAGTGTATGACCTGGATGTTCACCTTGTGATGTGCAATCAAAAATCGATGCCAGGAGACAGATTATGAGCCCAATCACCATGGAGCAAAGCTGAAACCAAAATGAAGGACCTCCTGAGTGACGGGGGTTGGAATCTCCCACTCACTTTAGGTTTTTTCACGAAGTGCACTGTTTCCATTTAGCAGTTGATTGGCATTTGCTGACAGCTTTGCTGGAACAGATAGACAGAAACCGGTGAGATATCTGAGGAAAGGTGCTAGACAAGTTAAATTAAGAATAACACCTGTATGAGCAATGAAAACCTTTCATCTTCCCTCATTGAATGTATTTTTTAAGATGCTAATGTATCTTCTCCAAAGAAGTGTGAGTTTGAAGAAAATTAGTTATTATAGCACTGAGATTTAAAATACTATCTATGTGTTAATATTTTCATTGCTCAAGCTGAAAATTCTGCAATAGGCTGACTTGATAAACAAATCAAACAACTGTGTTAAAACATGGGCACAAATACTCAGGATATACTAATTTTCACTTAATTCTCCAAGTCTATTAGACTTGTGCCAAGTTATTTGACCTCAGTGGAATCTGTCAAGCAGTATGCATTCTGTCCTTATCGTCTGCATTAGAGAAGTGCTAGAAGTCATAAGCAAAGACAGAGCATGAGTGGTGTGATTCAGAGAGTATGAAACTGTCTGAACTTCAAAAAGCCATAACTCCTCGAGAAATTACACAGCAAAAGAGATGACACAAACCTTCTCTGACTTCAACATCTCCATAGCAGTCACCTGCTTGACTAAAAGCCCCTAAATCGGGCAAATTAAATTCCCCTTTGAATGCTTCAAAACCACCTTCCCATGTGTATGGAAATGTAAGTGTATGCATGTGTCTGAATGAATGTTTTCTCTGCAAATTCTGCATATTCCTCCTCCCCAGCTAAACTCTTAAAGAAACCTTAATATATATAAATTAATCTTGGCTAAGTGTTATTTGAGATAACAACTGGACAACATGATCTATTTCTATGGCACCACAAAAGATTGGTTTGTTTAGAAAAAAATTGTATCCTTGTTACCTTTGACTGTTGACAGGTCTAAGGAGCTGCTTCTACAACAAAAGTGCTTCAATGCATATTTAAGGGTCATGGGCAAGGTATGATGAAGGATGCTTTTGCTATCACACTGTTTACTGCAGAACACTTTGAGCTCAACAGTAGATTACTATCTTCGTATCTTCGATTTGACCCCACTCAATAATATTTGGTTCACTTCTAAATCAGAAAACAAAATCTAATTTATACGACAGTAAACACTGCTATCATCTTAGCTCATGTTGGAGCCTTTGATGAACATAAAAATCCACTGAATTTTTATTATTAGTACAATTGATAGATATGGGATCAAAATAGCTACCTTATATGGGAGCATTCTGGTCAGTGATGTCTCTACTTACTAGCTTAATATCCTAACGTAAATCTAATTAGAAGTGCAGATTTCATACTTCTGGTCTGAACTTGGCACACATTCATTCTATTGCAGAAATACAGGGAAAGACATTTGACTTTGTAGATCATAGAACAGAATCATAGAATCATTAAGGTTGGAAAAGACCTCTAAGATCATTAAGTCCAACCGTCAATCTAACTCCATCATGTCTGCTAAAAGATCAGCGGATAAGGACCTGCATGGTCTGTGTATTCGTCTATCTATTTATTGGATTAGCAATTCTGCAAAGTCATCTTCTATCTCAGCTGGCTTGATGCCTTGTTATTCACAAAAACAGAATTCATGACCCTTTCATTTACAGGATTTTGCTTCCTGTCTAAATCTTAAATCAATCCTGTTGCCTCTGAGCACTGTACATTTATTTCTAACATTTCTTCTTGAATTTGCCTTGAATACCACAAAGTCAACACTGCTGACACAAGCAACCTCTTTCTATATCAGTTTCTGAAAATAATAGAAACACACTGTCTAGAATAGCTTTCTCCTGCACGTGTACAGAAATCACTTTGGAGTTTGCCAGCCCTTCTTATGCTGCACAATTTCTCAGTTCACCATAAATCCCAAGGCTTTTAACATTTCCATGCAGGAGTAGGATGCTTTTAATCAGTTGTGAATCCAGTCAGGCTGGGAATTGTGGTAGCATATGGCTTTGAACACTAACAATACTAATATACATAGGTCAGGATTGAACTTCTAGAGAGCAACTCACACTTTGAAGGAGCGTGAGCCGTTCTTTGAAAGTGTCTTTCACTGACTGTAAAGAGCGCCTGGGTCTGAGATCGTGCAGGCAACCACATTGCTAATTTGGAGGTCTTACTTAGGCTGTGACAAAACCAGTCCAGTACCAACAATGTTCTCATGCAGCAAAACTATAATTCTATCAAAAGAGATTATTTAATGAGTTTCTAGTAAAAATACAAGTTTGTGGGTGGAGGGGAGCAGAGGGAAGGTTGGATGACTGTGGTCCTTCCTGCAGAGATGTGTCTATGGTCCATCACCTACCTTCTCAGCGTGTCCTGAGGAGCAGAGAATTGCCCTCGATATCTCAGTAATCTTCATGTCTCTTCACTGATGTCCTGAGTCTACTGAAATACAACATTTCGGGGCTTCAGCCTGTTGTTACAGGATTGAGGAATGTTTTCCTTCACTGAATAGTTGGTTTGAGATACAGAGTTATTTTTCTTCCCTTCTGCTATGCATCAAAAATTTATCCCTGCAGGACGGAGGATATTCTTACTCTTTTGTTCAAACAATGCTGAGGTTTGGGAAAGAAATGTCCTTTGTGACAGGTTTGCAGAAGCCTTGGGAAACTTCTGCTTTTTTCTGAAATATGGGATGGATTAGCAGAGCATCTTCTCCTGATGATTCTGTAAGAGTTTTGTAAACAGTCTTTACTCTCCTGCTTAGAGAAGTTCTTTTCTCCTGAGTTCTGATAGCCTTCAACTTTTTCTTGCACCCGAGAGATTTTGGACTGCAACGTAGGCCTCAAAAGCATAGGTGAGTTTCGTGAGCTTCCCTATAACGAAACAAAGATTTGCTCAGCTCACTGTATCAAGGGCTGGCTAATCTGGGGTTTCGCTCTATCTTCAGAGTCCTGTTCACAGACCTCAGCCTTATTCATACGGATGGGTGGCTATCTGTATTAATAAGCAGCAGTAACATACAAGAGGAGGCATATAGTGATTTCTTCTGTACTGAAAGAGTGATAACCTCCATGAAAGCAAATAACAGTTCCAAAAGGGACCGGTTATTAATGTGTCAGAAGAGCATACAAGAAAGATGGGATTATTTCACATTCACAGTCTGTTTCTGCCAACTCAAGCCATATGTATGCAGATCGTAAAAACTCAGTTATCCTGTTTATAACCTCAGTTCCCTTCCTTCTGGTAGTCTGGTTCCTTCTGAATTCTTTGCCTCATATTTCCCACTATTTAGGAGATTTCCCAGCATACTCTCCTAGTATTTTTAACATTGACTTAAATGGAGCCAGGATTTCATGAACAGAAAGATAGTTATCTCCAAGGATGGTATTGCCACTGGCGAACCCCCAGGAGACCTGGGTAAAGGGGCTGCACAGGAATGCAAGGCAAAAAGGGGATTTCATAACTAAGACTTTACCTCTGCAATTCAGGGAAGAAAAGATGAATTTCAGCTGTGGAATCTATACAGATAGAAGCAGTCATTTAAAAGTAACCTGCATTTCTTAGATATCATCCCCTTGGAGGAAGCAGCATCGGATGGGACAAAAGACCCACGACTTCAGTTTCTGCACTAACAATTTACTCTTGTGTATGAGACAATGAACACATGCCAACACTAGAACTCCAGAAGAAAGTGAGCTGCTTGCATGAGCTACTGCAACAGTTTAGGATATCTGTGGTGTTATTTCTGGAAGCTGACCTCTCTACTTTGAGTCACACTTCTTCCATTTTCTGCAGTGCTGAAGGACTGAATAGCCTGAAGCAATGGTGGAGCAGGTTTCCATTCATCTAGATTCTTCACACTACTTGTCTTCTGCTCTGTTTCTCTTTCATATGGAAGTGCACACCAAGGACAGAACAAAAGCAAGCAAGTTAACCGCAAAGGTCACTTGATACAAGAGCGTAGCTTCCCAAGTCTTCACTCCGCAAGAAATGCAACTGGCTTTGCATTTGTTGTCACAGTGCGACAGTCTCTCCTCTTATGTCCGCAATTAAAGCATGCTTGATAGAGGTTTTCACATGATAGATTACTATTTCAATTCACAGGGCTACCTTTTAGAAAAAGAGATTGTTTCTCTTGAAAGCTACGTGAATTTTATAGGTTAAGAAATGCATTTTTAAGCAAATTACATTTTAGTGTAAGTTTATTATAATTTATTATATTCTTGTTTGTAAGGCATTTATTTAATACTTTAATCCCTTAGTGTCTAAACATGCTTAAAATATTGACAAGCTCCATGACCTAGTTCCATTTAGAGGATGTAATGCCTTATTTGTAAAGCAGGAATCAGCATAGAAAATGTCATCTTGTTTCAAATGAGCAACTGAAAATTGGTATTATAAGAAGTAGGAGCAGATGAGCATGGTAATAGGTGGATGATTGGTACAAGTACCTGGAATCAAGGAGCAAAATAATAGCCCAGTAACCTGAAAGGTTCCTCAGAAACACTCCCACATAGCTTCTAAGTTTGTAGCCCCCAGAACGGAGGAGTAGCTGGAAAAACTACATAACTCCAGCCAGTTCAAGCTTTCTAGAGACTTGCAACAACTGAAAGTCTGCTCCTGAAGTTCATAGCTGCTCTAAAACAAACCACTGCTTTAGAAACATCCCTGTCTGAAATCCTGAAAAATGAATTAGCTGACATGAAGATTTGAATACAGGGATTTGGGGGGTCTCCTTGAGATTTTGCAGAAATAATGCAACTAAATCCAAGCAATCCTAGTTTCACTGAAAAGAGAGGTGCGTATTTTGGAGAATTTGCAGATGAAGGAAAAAATACAGGATAGCTAGGGTGGGAATCAGGACAGGCACTTCTATGGAGGTGTCTATAGACAGTTGACTACTAGCTTTGGAAGTGTCTGAGCAACTTTTATCAGCGGCACAGATCTCAGCTTCATTGCTTAAATGTATCTGTTTAGCACTATTTGACACATGTGTGGGTATTGAAGCATTCCCACAGGTCTGCCAGATATGTGAAAGGACACACAGGAGACTGAAGCCCGTCTGGAGACGTTGTTCTTGCCCTTTGGGCAGTTGAGACAAGTCTCTAGCACAGCTGCAGGCACTTACATGTAGGTACCAAGTACTGGTGCCTATTAATCCCTCCAGCCTTTGGCAACTGAAAGCTTAGGGACTTCTCAGAAGGTAAGTCGTCCTATGTGCATGAGGGTGGGATAAACTGCCCTTTTCACTGACTACAGAAATTAAATGTCCACACACGTGTGACAGGATCTATGGCAGACCTGAGTCCTTCTGGATGAGGAGCTGAACTAGAGCTAGTACTAGACACCATGCAACCAATGTAACCAAACCTTACGTGTCTAGCCCTCCAACTACCTAATTTAAGTAAGTTTGATCTCTCTCCTGGACATCAACTAGCTTAACCATACTCAACAGATGAGGTTTTTTTTAATTTTATATCAGTCATATTCCTTGATATTGACTCAAACCCTAATAAACCAAGCAAAGGCAGTCCCCTACTCCATTTATGATGACAATGTGCACACTGCCTCCATGCAATGTTAACCAGTACTATTAAATACCACAGCACTACTAAATTATCTTACTTCCACGGTCAGGTGGTCATCTCCAAACTGCCTATTTATACTGAGATCCAGATCAGTCCAGTTCCCAAACTGTATCTAGGATTAATTTTGGAACGTACGTTTTTGGCCTGGGCTAGGAGTATATCAGGGACCCTTTGAACAATTCAGCAGTACTGACCATCACACTCCGTTACTCAGGATTGTGCCCTGAAGCCTTTTAATTTTCTTGTATGGATATGCCTTTGAGTCCAATTGTGATCTACACCAGTCCCACATACTCCTAATTTTGCCACGTACTCAAAAGCACACACTACTCTGGAGTCTCTGGCAAGTACTGGAGGTGAATAAACGTATCTGCTCACTTCTATATGTTGTGCTGTAAATGAAAATAAAGTTGTAAAACTGTCATTGTTTGCTGAAGACACATGCCAGTAGCTGGCTCATTTTCAGCAAAACTCACTTCCTGGTATTCAATTAAAAAAAGAAAATGACTGCATTTTAAATGCACTCTATTTTAGAATTTCTTAAGCAACCTCAAATTCTGTGGCAGTCATGAAATTTACTTTCCTTATTCAGATATTCCAGTATAATCCGTTCCACAATAAATTCATTACGTATTATTTCCATATCCTGTCCAAGTGAATTCCACTGTGCAGCTGAGCTTTATCGATCCATAATCTGGAAATGCTCTTTCATTCAAAACACTTAAACATGTGTATAATTTTAAATACTAAGGATTATTCACTGATTTCAGTAGAATTCTTTATATGTTTAAAATTATGTGTACTGAAACACTTTGTTGAAAATGGGACAAAATCTCCAATATCTCCATCACTAGTATTCTTTTGCCTGTGAACCATAAAACCATTTTTCATCATGGGCTATATTTTATGTGTGTTCGTACTTCAAATCAGTTTATCATCTCCAGCGTGTTATTCACAGTCTTTGTCACATTACAAAAACCTGCCACTATCCCATTTGAGAAAGCATGCCTACCATTACCTAGTGTTATTAGGCATTATTAAGTATTATTTAGGCCAGGAAACTGATCTTAAAAAAACAAATCTATACCTTTTTTGTATTAGTCTCCTACTAGTTCTGTATTTCACTCGCAAATGCAACTCAAGTCTGACAAGAATAAATAAGCAACATTTTCTCAGTCTTGGACAACAGTATTTTCTTTTGAGTAACACAGCCCTAACTACTTATCTATTGTGTCACAACTTGTAGCTGTCTTAATTTGCAGCGAAGCTGAAAGCTTACACAGACTCTTTCATACAAATATGACTTTCTTACTTTCCTACAAAGATTTCCTATGGTTGTGACCCATTGTCTCTGAGTTTTCATATTCAGATGGGAGGTTAAAATTCAGCCTGAAAGATTCTCCACCCTATTTCAGTATGATGAATTATTTCTCTCTACACATATACCTACCAGAAGAAAAATCACAATGGTAAACCACAGTTCATTAAAAAACTGTAGTGTCAGTTACTTAATGAAATAGACATTATGAAGGCAGGATCTCATGCATTATTTTTTTACAATTTATTTTAACAGAAATATGCCTTTGCATTTTCAATGTGTGATTTTGTCTGTAAAATTTTTACCTAATTTGACTACTATCACAGAATCACAGAATGCCTGAGGTTAGAAGGGACCTCTGGAAGTCATCTGGTCCAATCCCCCTGCTCAAGCAGGGACACCTAGAGAGAGTTGCCCAGGACCATGTCAAAACTAGCTCTGAATATCTCCAAGGATGGAGGCTCCCGAAACTCCCTGGGAAACCTATTCCAGTGCTTGGCCACTCTCACAGTAAAGATGTGTTTCCTGATGTTCAGATGGCACCTCCTGTGTTTCAGTTTGTGCCAGTTGCCTCTGGTCCTGTCACCAGGCACCACTGAAAAGAGCCTGGCCCTGTTGTCTTTGCACCCTCCCTTCAGCTGTTTCTAGACATTGGTGAGATTCCCCCTGAACCTTCTCTTCTCCAGGTCAAACAGTCCCAGATCTCTCAATCTTTCCTCATAGGAATGATGTTCTCGTTCCTTCATCATCTTTGTGACATTTTGCTGGACTCTTTCCAACAGATCCACGTCTCTCTTGTCCTGGGAAGCCCAGAACTGGACAGAGCACTCCAGGCGTGGCCTTACCAGCACTGAATAAAGGGGAAGGATCACCTCCCTTGCTAATACTTTGGCTAACGCAGCTGCCTTTTCCACAAGGGAACTTCACTGGTTTATGTTGAACTTGGTGTCCACCAGGACCCCCAGGTCTTTTTCTGCCAAGTTGCTTTCCAGCTGAGTGGCCCCTGACATATATTAGTGCATGGCACTGTTCCTTCCCACATGCAGGCCTTGAACTTCTCCTTGCTGAACTTCATGAGGTTCCTGTCAGCCCATTTCTCTAGCCTGTTGAGGTCCCTCTGGAAAGCAGAATGACCCTCTGGCATATCAGTCATCCCTCCCAGTTTTGTTGTCATCTGCACTTTCTGAGAGTACATTCTGCCCCATCATCCAGATTATTGATGAAGTTAAACAGAATTGGATGCAGTTTTGACCCCTGGCATACACCACTAGTTATTGGAGTCCAACTGGACTTTGTTCGACTGATCATCAACTTCTGGGCCTGGCCATTCAGCTAATTTTCAACCCACCTTGCTGTCTGTTCTCCTCTGCCTGATACATCACCAGTTTGTCTATGAGGATCTTACTATGTCTGGCAGGTTAAATTACGGGAGTGAAGAAAGTGGGAAAGTTTTGTGTATGAAGAACTGGCCCCACAGCTTCACTGGTGAGAATGGAGTATCATCTCATTCCATTAACATTGGTAAAATTACTCCTGAATTTCATGGAGAAGAATCAGATTTTCCAGACTAACTAGTTATTTGGATATTTGAGTCTGCTGGAGGTCCTAATGTAAAAAAAAAGTTGAAACATTTTGCTAGTCTATCTTGACTATTGTATTCATTGCATTTTATTATGTTGGACCTCAGACTCATGACAATTATTATTTATACCTAGTTAAATACTACCCCATCCTATCTGAGACCCCGAAAAGTCAGAAATGATTCATAATTAGTTATCAAAAATACAAAATCATCTCCACACTATGCGCTTCACAGGCAAAATTCAAAACTCATCTTGTTGATCCAAATTTGTGAAAATTTAAGCAGTATTCTGCACATTCATAACTGTTGCCACAAGAAATTAACATCGGAACATCATTTCTGCAACCCATTCCTATCAATATTTGAATAAATAAAATAAGACATTATTTCTTTATAAGACAAGCAAAATTTTGAGCTAAACAATGAGCTAATTTTTTTCTACTTAACTGCATGAATTATTTACTTGGAGAAGTAAATAATGCTCTCCTTTTTATTTGATGATTTTCTAATTATTTTTCCTAAAACTTTTGTAGCATAATTTTCTTTCACTTCCCCAGCATTTCTTTTTCAGCAGCTTGAAAGATCCAGCAGCAGTTTGAATCAAAATCATTTTTCATTATTTTAAGCATTAAACAATTTTGCTCAGCTTTCATACATCACCGCCATTCAAAGTCTTTAGAAATTGTATCTTCTCAGTTTAATTTACAGGGAAATGGAGACACAAAACAATAAAGTAACTGGACCCACACTAACCAGTAGGTCTGTGGCAAAGTCAGCAATGGCACCCAGGTCAGATACATATCGTTGCGCAGACACTTTCACTAAGACTTTCATTTTTTTTAATTCTCAGGGAATAGTGGAGGGCCCCTAAGGACCATCCTAAGGACTTCAGCTGTGTTATTACGACAGCCCAGTTTAGCTGTGCTGGTCTCAGGAGAGAAGCTTTTGTTTTCTGTGCACTTTCCTGCAGCTCATACGAGGACTGTGGATAATTCAGATGGAGCATTTTTCAGGTTTAATTTTAATTTTCCAGAGAGAGGACAGTACTCACGAGAGGTGCTACCTAAAAAAGCCTGGCAGGTAGGTGGAAATTAATGCAAGTCAAGATTAAGACAACTTAGGTGGCCTTCAAAGGCACCCAGCATCATGCAAGGACATGCAGGACACCAAGTGCTTAGTTGGAATATGTGGCACCAGACAAGACCTAAAGGAAAGTCTTCTCCTTCTGGAACAGCTGGGGACAGATAGGATACCTTAAGGCATCCTAAATGACACTAGACACCCGTGTTTAGAGATCTGTACCACAACCCAGTCACTGGTTACCTAAATCTCTCTAGCGTCTGCTGACTGCACTGACCAGCTCTCCACTGATTACAGCACAGCTAAGATACTGAGAGCCTCTAGTAGCTAAATTTAGGTGTTAAACTTCAAATTGTTTAAATTTAAATTCTGTCTAAATTTCTAACTGAATCCCACCCCTAAAGTCAATGAGAGCTGCCCCTCTGTATTTGTGTCTCAGGTCTAGTGAGGAAGATACAACCACTTATACAAATCATTTCACTTGGCATGCCAACGGTATTTGGAGAAGTTCTAAACGTGACTTCTTGAGAGAAAGGTGTTTCTTTGGTAATGATAATGGAACTAGAATCAGACAATTGTTTGGGTTTGGAGAAGAGCTTTAAGATCACCAAGTCCAACCATAAACCTAACACTGCTAAGTCCACCACTAAACCGTGCCCCTTAGTGCCACATCTACACATCTTTTAAATACCACCAGGGATGGTGACTCAACTACTTCCCTGCACAGCCTGTTCCCACGCTTGATAACCCTTACTGTGGACAAATCTTTCCTAATATCCAATTTAAACATTCTCTGGCTCTACTTGAGGCCATTTCCTCTCATCCTAGCATTTATCACTGTTTTGGTTTCGGCTGCCGCCGGCAACAAAAGCGCCACGCGGCCGCCCCTCCCCCCGCCGGCATGCGGAGGAGAATGAAAAGAAAGAGGCAGAAACTG
>Ga0065711_1005025_pt1 | contig 21548 bp, 11 predicted proteins | sample Hoacrofraction12_FD_59098 | JGI IMG/M metagenome (GOLD analysis project Ga0065711, IMG submission 59098) | Hoatzin crop microbial communities from Cojedes, Venezuela - Epithelial fraction 12 v2 (version 2) | ecosystem: Host-associated > Birds > Digestive system > Esophagus > Crop | place... | reverse complement strand
GCGCCTCCCCGCAGCGCCGGGCTCTGGGAGCGGCGGCTGGCCCGGGGACACGCGTGCGGAAAGTTATTTCAGGTACTCGGCTTGCCCCGTCGCTCCCCTGCTTCCAACTTTGGGGATTTTGGGGTTTTTTTTAATAATTCTGTGAGAGCAACGGGGTTTATTCTCTGTGCTTGGGGTGAGAGGACCGGCTGCGTAAGTCGCCTCGCTCTGTCTCACCAGACCATGACAGACGGGAACCTCTCAAAGCATTGGCTGTACCATTCTCCATTCAGCTGTGGCTTTTAACTTGCAATGTCTCTTAAAAAAATTAATTCACCTGTGTGTTTTGGACCTGGTTCCGCGGGCATGTCTGAGTGACGCCGGGCGTGTACGGTTGTGTTTGTGGAGCGGTGACGTTATTTTTTAATGCCCCCGGGGAGGAAACTCTGCTGCGCTGTGTTTGCACAGCACCTTCCGCAGCCAGTCCTGGTCCTGCCTGGCACTCCCGTCCGTGGCTCCGGTTTGGTGGCCAAATAGCCCTCATGGGTTTCAGCAACACCTCGATGGTGTTGCTGGAAGTTGGCTTAAGTAGACCCATCCCGCCGAACAGTAGACCGCACTTCTTTAACAGCAGGTAGATTGGAATGTCTTGTTTGCTGTGCCTTGCCCTCTTGGTCTGTGTTTGCAAAGCGGAGACATAATTAATAATTGCGACTCTTAGGGTTACGCAATTAACAAGGTACTTGAGATAGCAGTGCGCAGGCTTTTGATCTGGAAAGAAAATAAACAGTTCGAGTATGTCTGGGTTCTCAGAGTGGCGGGGTAGTTCCTCTTCCACCGTCTCCTCACCACCTAGCAGTTGCCCGTACGGCAAGCCAGTGAGTTCACTGTGACACTTCTTCTACTGCCGTATTAGGTAAATCTTAATGGACTAAATTTTCTATCTGGTGATGCTCCAGGGTGAGATTACACTTCAACAGAGTGTACTGTAGTGAATGGATCAAAAGTCGAGCATGTTGTAATTTTGAAGAGAATTTGCCATGTCAGTTGAAAACACATTGCAACTATTTAGGGAAATAGGGAGACACGTTTGTGTTTTCTCTCCCTCCACGCTGTTTTTAATTAATTAGATCGATTAGTCTTGAGAATTCAAAAACTTTGTTTTTTTTTTCTTTTTCCTAGTGGAGGTAGTTGAACCATTTCAATGCATTTCATCTCTCCACAAACCTTGCTGTATTTACGATTTCAGTCCAACATGGTTATCACACCTTTATTACTACACTAGACTTCTATAGGGCAGCACTCCATGGTCACGTAATTACCATTACCGTTTCTGATCCTTTTATAAAACCAGTTGTTATTTATGAGGTCCTCTTAGACAGCTCCGCTAACAAAACACACTTTAAAAAAATGTCATCTTACAATGTAAATGCAAAGGGAAGTGGAGTTTATTAAGAGTATGCAATTTAAAAACAAACCCCATACACTCAACCTGACAGAGCATGAAGGGATTATCCAGACTTGACTCATCTGTGTAGATTGTGCGTTTCAGGCTGACTGCTGAGCTGAGCAACAGTCTGCAGGAGTAATTTCACTGCTGGCTTCTCTGGGTTGTACCAACCTTCAAAAACATTATTGGTATTCCAGAGAAAACTAAGCTTTCAGTCAAGGAGACTTGAAAAGATTGGAGATTCCGCTCAATTTTTGATGAAACCATTTACCATTCAATTTTACATAGGTAAGTCGAAAACCTTATGAGATTTTCTTCTGTGAGCTCTTATACATCGTTCAAAGTCAGCTGGAAGTGAAACGAGGAACTTGCTTGTCTCAGGTCAGTTTTTGTTGTACTCAGAAATGGCGACGGCTGAGCAGCTCCGTGGTCGGTAGAAGGGAGATGTGTGATTTAGTTTGACTTCTTTTGTTACAGAAGTTATCAAATCTTGTTTGGTATTTTCTGCATCAGATCCATAACTTCTGGCTTGAACTGGTATTTAAGCAAAAAAAAATAAATCTGCCCTTCAACACTTAAAGTCTGTGTAGTTTTTTCAGTGGTTGCACTTTATGTTTTAGTTAAAACAGATCCTGATCTGAATTTGCTAGCCTCACCTTCCAATCATGGGTCTCTTCATATTCTGTATTTTAAATAATTCTTAAAAACTGAAGTGCTTGAAAGAGTGTGACGGTAGTAAGAACGGGGAGGGAGTTATAGTAACTGAGAGGAAGATTAGAAAATGTGTGATCTGTAAGGTTATGGCATAAAACTCCTCTTTTTCCTGTTCTTTAAATGTTATCCTGCTGCTTTTGCTGTTCTCTGAAGCACTGTCCCACATGCAGCTAGGAAGTCGTGGATAGGATTTTTTTTTTTAACTTATTTTCCAAGAGACATTTCATCATTCACTCATTTCCGTAGTGTTTGTTGCTATGGCAGCTAGCCAGCAGCCCTATTAGTGATTAAGGTGGCTACACTTCATTTTAATGTCTTGTGGTGCTGGAAACTCTATCTGAGGCACCATAAGAAACAGATGTTGTGCAGAGACTGCAGTAAGTTGTTTGTATGAAGAGACTGAAATGTTTCTGTCCTTGGATTGAAATTATTATATAGTGATGCTTTATATCTCTTTATTATGTATATTTATGTTTAAAATGTCTCCGGTCTTCAAGCTTGCTAAATATTTACAATAAATGTACCACTTCTACCATAGGTTTGAAGCAAGAAACCCATTAGTTGAACAAGCCCGTATTTCTATGCTTGAAAGAATTGACACTTACTTCATTTTAGTTACTAAATTGTATGTTAAGGCTGGAATATAAGAAAAGCAGAGGTGAGACAGCATAACAAGAAGCATAGTCATTTTTTGTACCTCCTGGTCTCAAGCTGTAGTCATTTCCAGTTAGCACATAGATAGGAAATCAATTGTGATCTGCTCATAATTGCCTTCCTGGTAGAGTTATGAGGCATTTCTCTTCCCCTGTCTCTTTTTCTCTCTCTCTCTCTCTCTTTCTCTCTCACTTTCTCTTTCTCTCTTTCTTCTCTTTTTTAATTATTATATTTTCTCTCTCCATATTTTTTCCTTTTCATGTCTTGTGGAGTAGGCAGCTCTCTGGAGTTAGAGGAGAAAAATACGGATATTTTTCACTGTAAAGCTGTGCATCTTTAAATGTTTTTGTGTAACAGCTTGAGGCTCTGTCAAAAAGTGTGTTCCTTACCATGTTATTTAGTGATGAGCAGAAACGGAGGAAGGTTTTCATAACCTTGGGGCTTTCTGCTTAGATGAACTATGCATTTCTCTTTTACCTATCAGGATTGATTACTTTGGGGTGGATCACATTTCTTGTGTAATAGGCTGAGCTTGCACTACCAAAAATTGAAATTGTATTTTGCTTAGTATGAAGTGCTGGGCTTGACACTTGACACTGACTTTCCCATTCTGCAATGATATTGTATTCCCCAGTGAAGGAATTATTTCAGCTTTTTGGTAAACTGAAGGTCCATTCATTCTTGATTCATAGCTGCAGAATGAGAATGTTTTGAAAGAGGAGTTTAATTTTCAGACTTGTACTTTTGCTGTCCCGACGGGAAAGGTCCGGACAAGACCTTTTCAAAGTTTGCCCTGGGGAGTAACGAAGCTCACCCTCTGCAACTGCAAGATTCGTCATTCTGCAAGGCTCACCTCACAGCACACGCCAGAGTACCTCTCCTGACTGCCTGGCCATTTTAAGGTTGTATTTGGTTGATTTATGATACCAGTGTAACACTTTAAAACTTGACCTACGTCATCCTCCTCCCTCGGAGGGGAGATGCCTGTTTGTCTATATATATGTACATGTATATGTGTGTATATGGGTAGGTAAATACAGAATAGAATGCTAGACCATCCTAGGGTCTGCCATCCTTTACATGTAGAAAGCTCCTGTGTGCTCACAAATGTAGCTCCCAATACTGCTTGTTTAGACCAAAGTGATTTAGTTCCGAGTTCTTTCAGGATAAATATGTTCTTTGCATAAAACTTCTGCCAGATTACACAAAGTGTTTAAAATGTATTCTGTGTCAAAATTATAGTTTTCTTGAGGGTGGATAGTGAGAGAACTAAAGCTATGTTTAGGAGGAGGGATTTTACTTAGTAGGAAGTTGATATTTTGAGAAAAGAGTGAGGGGGAGAGGAGGGAAAGACAAAGCAAGTCGTTCAGTGGTTGGGAGTGCAGGAGCGTTTAATGGAGGTTAGTAATCCTCCCAATAGCAGAAATACAGTAATTTCTTTTGGTATGAAAGGAATGTCTTGGGAGGTAGTTGAAAGTTGCAGAGGAGTGCCAGGGATTGGAGAAGTCAGTGAAGCTGGAGGTGTTCAGCAGTAAATGTGATGCAGGTTACTGCAAATACCTGAAAAGCAGTATTTGCAGGTAAAGCTCAGAGGCTTTAGTATTTGTAGGTAAAGCTCAGAGGCTGGAAAGAGTCTTAAATCCTTGAGTCCTTTACTAATTGACAAAAACTGTCATGATTCGTAAATGACCGTTTGTGTGAGCCATCCTCCGCTATGAGCTGTAAAAAGTAATGTGATAAGTTGTGAAATCAATGAATCAGTCCCATCAAACTTTGAAGTTTTGCCATGAGCTGAAAATTTCTGTTGTGCTGTGACTTAGACCTTTTATCTTAGGATTAATGAAATTTGGTGGTTTGGCAGAGAGTGGCTGGAAAAGGGACAAATTGCATTTCCTGTAACAGAGGCTACTTTCCTAGTCTCCTTTTGTTCTACAAACTGTTAACTGAAGTAACTGGATCTATACATCCTCATCTCTGTGCACCATTGTAGTTGGTGCCCTGTCTCTTGGCAGGTCTCTTCAGTCCTTCGTCACCTGTAAAGCTAATGTTCGAGTCACTGAGTTGTCTCATCCTTCCAGCATCAGTGCGTGGCCTCATCCTTGATGAGAGACATTTCTCTTCTAAGAAGTACGGCATCAACTCTTTCGTGGAGATCTCCACTTTAGCTAAGTGGAGGGTCGGAGAACCTCATGGTTTGCAGGAACATCCCCTAAGGCCTTTCCACCTTAAAACATTCAGCTGTTTTGGAAACCTCAGATGATTTCTCCTTCAACAGTAATTCCAATATGTGCTGTTTGCAATGCCAGATACACCTCTGGAAAGGGTTTGTTCTGGCTAGGGAAGGGGAATGGTGTACGAGTGCCCAGGGCTGTGCACCTGAGTTCTTGAGTCTCTGTAGCAGCTGGTTCTGGGGTTGCTGCTGCTGTTCTTGCTGGGCTGCCAACTGAGCTTTTGCCACTCTTGCCAAGCTGTGAGTTGGACTCATTAGTGTTTCTGGAACTGTTGCTGTTGGGATTAGAGTCTGGGTTGCTTGAAGTTGTTGCTGAGCTACAGCCCATGCTTATTGCTGAAAGATTAAAATCAGTTTTCTGCTTCAGCTGTTGTTTCCTCAACCGCTTGTTTGCTTGTCTGTTAATAGCTTTTTATTATAGCTGTTGTGTGGAAGCAAATAACTTCTGGTCTCATGCATACATTGATGCCACTTTCATCTGGTTCCAGCGAAAGACCACATGGCGCATAAATGCATTTAGGTGGTGCCCACTAGCTGGAGTTTGACCTTGTTACCAAGACTCAAAGTTTCAACTTTCTTGTGAGCTGTGTGCTGCCTTCTCTGAATTGACTGTTGCTTGTGTTATAAGTGAAACTTGGTAAACCACCCTTGCCTGAGAAATCAGGAGAAATTAAATAACAGATCTTCGCAGAGATTTAGCATGTGCTTGCACTGCTGCCAGTCTTTTTCAAGACTCAGAATAATTGCTCTTTGGCTTTGAGAAGTTTAACTATATTGGTACCATGCATGGTCTCTCCATAAGCTTTTGTTCAGTATTTGATGGTGGTCTTCCATCTGATTTGTTTCGTAAAACTGGTAGCTCCAAAGTTTTATAAGTCTGTGGAAGCAGTCTGTAGTTCACACAGGACACCTTGCTAAATTTCAGACATTAGTGTGTTACTAATCGGTTACCTTTTGATGTATACAGCTGTTGCAAGAGAGACCGCAGTTAAGCAAACTTATTAGGTGAAAACAAGCATCATCATCTTAAGGCTGATCTTTCTTGCTCTGCATACTTCGTGAGCAGTTTGAATTCTTCATCTGCAGCTTGGATACGCTCCTCGGTATCCCTGTGGGAGCTCCGGAGAGAAAGCGTTTGTAGCAGGCAGACTGAAAATAGATGCCCCCAGTGGGCATTGTAAATAGAGTTTAGTTCTTCTGCTGACATGGAATGCTTTTGTGGAAAGTAAAGCCTTATCCCTTGATAAGTGCAAGATGATGTTGCAAAAATAGGTAATAAGGCCAAATAGGCTGTGTTAGCAAGAGCGTAGCTAGCAGATCAAGTGGAGTGATCATTTGACTCTTTTTGGCACGGCTGGGATTGCATTTGGAGCACTGTGTCCAGTTTTGGTCTTCGAAGGACAGGAGAAGACACTGACTTACTGGAGCAAGTCCAGTGGATGGCTGCCAGGGTGATTAGGGGGCTGGAGTACATCATGTACAAGGAGAGACTAGGAGACCCGAATTTATTCAGCCTTACTGAGAGAAGACTGAGTGAGATCTTATTGTGCTCTTCAGCTGTGTCATGTGAGGGTATAAAGAAGACAAGTGCTCTATTTGGAGGCATACAGCAAAAGGACAAGAGACAGCAGTCACAATTTACAGTGAAGAAATTCTGGCTGGAGGTGAAGCAAAATGTCACCATGAGGATACTTAAACAGTGGGACGGGTGCCTGGGTGGGTTGTGGAATCTCCAACCTTGGAGATGCTCAGAAGTTGGCTTGGAAAAGGCACTGAGCAACCTACTGTAGTTGACCCTGCATTGAGTGGGGTTTTGTTGGTCTAGTTGACCTCCAGAGATCCCTAAATTATTTTATTTAATTCTGAATGTTAATAGCATCACCAGTTCTGAATGAAGTCTTCCGATTTGCATCTGTCATTGTCAGAGCTAACTTCATGACGAGGTAGGACTCTGGAAAGAAAAATGTGAGCTCTGGGGGCTGAAAAAGGCTCAAAATATTAACCTTAATGAAGGAATCTGTGCAGGTACTCACAGGACTAAAATCTAGTTGGCTTTCCAAGTTAAAAAAAAGAAAGGAAGAAAAAAGATTCATGAAGTGAGGACTAAACATAAAGAAAGTTGGTCTGCAATATTAATTTCTACTTTAAAAGCTGCAAATTTCTGAGCTCAGAATGAAGTGACTCTGAGACTCTGAAGACCTACAAAAATTACGTGAAATCACTAACAGATGGTTTATCTCTTTTGGATATATTAGGTTATTAAACAAAAGTGGGCAAGCTGTTTTATTAACGTATAAAATACTAGGATTTCAAAGCCTGGTGTATGTAGGTCAGTGGGGGTGCTTCCTGGTGGTCTCTGTGGAGTTCTGGGATGCAGTAAATCTGAAGAAAAGACAGATAGTCAAATTTTCTTCTGTGTATCTATTTTCTTTCTGTTTATTTTTTAACTTGGATGTGCAGCTACAGTAACCCACTTTCTGTAAGAGCTGGCTATTGTTGCTGCTTGTCAGGTCTATTAAAAGCTTCCCCTGAAAGTCAGAAATAATGATATACTAAGTGTGTCTCGACAAACCACGTGACTATCTCTGTCTTCCCTGATTCTTAACTTGCTAAATCTGGGTTAAAAATTGGACCTTAACGTATTCTCTGGCTCTTTTATCCTGGTAGAGAGTAAACGGCAAGGCTGAAAGTCTTGCAGAAAATCCGCTGCTGGCAGCTCTCTCACAGAAGGCTCCAGTCCAAAATGACAACTGCAGCCGTGTGGTACAGGCACAGGAATTGTCTCTCAAATAAGCAGAACCCTGTGAAGCCATTTAGGGCGACACAGAGCCCAACCAACACCTTGAACTCCGTCCAGGAACCCTGAAGACTATGGAGCTCTGTTGCCAGCAGCATGGCCTGAAACACAACCTGGCCGTGTCACTAGACAGTTTGAGAGGCCTATTTTCCTCTGACAAGCCTTTCAAACTCTTAATAATAGTCTGTAGCACAGATAAAAGATGTTAGGTTGACTAGCTAAGTCTCTTAAATTTGTATTTAAATGAAGAGAATACTTTTTTTTCACATAACCGTGTTAGTTTTGTTAGAGGATTTTCTTCTGACAGAACAAATTTGAATAAAAGTACTTTGCTAAGAACGACGACGTACACTTTGTACAGTTGTAGGCATTGTCTGGCCGCCCAATATTGTCACAGGGAAAGTTAATTAGACAGTTCAAATTTTCATGCTCAGAAAGCATCCAGACAGTGTGACGCATTTTGGAAGTGGGAAGAGATCAAATCTAACGTGCATCGCTGGAAAGTTTTTTTTCTAGAGCTCTTTGAATCTCAGTATCTCGGCTTCAATTCATAAATAATAAAATTAAGAAAGGAATTAAGCAGAGTACCCTCCAGTGATAATCTTAAAATAAATACTGTTCCCCCACTTGTCGCAGAAGTTGGCAGCATGTTCCATGCTGCCCTGGCAGGGGTTTTCAACGTTCTCTGGCTTTGTAAACCCCTGAAAACTTTCCAGTAGAGCTGGGAGGCCCAGCATTGAAGTCACTGAACTGCAGGTAGGATTTTCTTGGGTTTCTTTGGCAAAGTGTATAAAAATAGGATAGACCCTTCGGTGTCTGTGGGCTGGAATTTGAAAACCAGTGACATATGATTTTTTATTTTCTTTTTTCCTTTCTTTTCAAGGATTTTTAATTTAAGTAATTTTCTTAAGGCATTTTAGGCTCTTGCATCCACAAAAACGGCAGAAACAAATACAAGATACTGTATTAAGTACAGTTTTAAAGGAAGTTAGAAAGACTATTAGGCCTACCTGTTGGTGCTAGTGGAAGCTGTTGTATTTTTGCTTATATTTGCATTTTTTAATAAAAAGATTTTTTTGTTTTGACTGGAAACATTAATTGAGGCCTCAGTCTTGAAGGCAGACTCACAGAATGGGGTGGATCTTACACGTGGCTATATGAGAGCAGGGAGTGAAAGGATCTGTCCCTACGAACACAAGCATAGTGGCAGAATTGAACCTTAACTGGCGAAACTGTGGAAATGGTCACATTACTTCTGTGCCTAATAAAGGAAAACATTTCCCTGACACATTTGATGGAGTGCTCTTGGGTGCCTATTCCCCAAAATACCCAAGAATTTCTGGCCAAGTGGCTTACATCCTTTGGAAACAAGACTTCTGTGATCATGCCATCTTGTGTGTGCACACCCTGGTGTATTTGTGCAGATGTGGTCATAGGAACTTGTGTGTTTGTGCTGGTTTTTAACCACACTTGAGTTGGAGCATCCACTTAAAGATGGGAAGATCCTTGAGCCTGCGATGTGTCCTTGTGGCAGAGAAGGCCAGCGGGGTCCTGGGCTGCACTGGGAGAGGTGTTGCAGCAGGTCGAGGGGACAGACCCTTCTCTTTTGCTCAGTGCTGGTGGGACATGCCTAGGGTGCAGCATCCAGTTCCAGGCTCCTCAGTACGAGAGAGACTTGGATGTGCTGGAGAGAGTCCAACGAAGGGCCACAAAGATGATGGAGGGACTGGAGCATCTCTTGATGAGGAAAGGCTGAGAAAGCTGGGACTGTTCATCCTGGAGAAGCGAAGGCTTGGGGAATCTTACCAATGTGTATAAATACCTCAAGTGAGGGTGCAGACAAGTTGGAGTCAGGCTCTTTTCGGTGATTCCCAGGGACAGGACAAGAGGCAATGGCACAGACTGAAACACAGGAGGTTCCTTCTGAACATCAGGAAACACTTTTTTTTACAGGGATGGAACACTGGCACAGGTTGCCCAGGGAGGTTATGGAGATATCTCCGTCCTTGGAGATATTCAAAAGCCATCTGGACAAGGTCCTGGGCACCTGGTTCTAGGTGGCCCTGCCTGAGCAGGGGTGTTCGACCAGATAACCTCCGGAAGTCTCTTCTAACCTCAGTGATTCTGTGATACTGTGGAAGGACCATTGGATAGGGACCCATGCCTACAATGGATATCCAAAGTTAGGATGCTGAGGCAACTACTTTTTCATTATCCTCTTAGGTAAACATTGTGGCTTTTTATTTTGTCACGTGATCAAAACTATTCACTTTCAAAATGCAAGTCTTCAATTCAGAAAATGTATCTCATTTCAGGAGCTGTTTCTCAGTGTGGCACTGACGGGTGATGCCAGTGTTTTTGCAGTTGCAGAATGCAGCTTTATGCTTTCTGTGCACTTGGCTGGTATGACTCAAGCCTGTTGGGCTCCTTATGTAGGCAGACTGTGCAGTTAGGTGCAGCTGCAGGTGGACACCATGTCATCTCATGACAAACAGTGGTGGTCACAGCCTTTGTCTACCCACAGAAAAGGAAAGACTGGATCTGTTTATACCCATGATCAGCAAAAAAGTAATCGCTGCTTATGATAAAACGTAGGGTTTTCCTCTTCTCTTCAAAACGTATTAGAGAATGTCATGATAAATGTTACAGCAGTTTGCTGAAGTCTTGCAAGCAGTCAATGTTGATGATCTAATGGGATTATGCCAGAAAATGTAGACCTTCTAGCCTTCTTTTAAGATGATGGCCTGCTGGAAAATGCATATCTGCTTTTTTAAATTTTAAGGATAACTACAGACAACTGAGTCTTCTTTCAAAGAGTCGAAGAACTCTTTGCTGCTTTCTTTTAGTGCATTTGAAAGTGCATATTTTTCTACAGAGAAATTACACTGCATTTTAATATATTTTATTTAAAGGCTATGTATCCTCTAGGCAAAGCATTACTTATCTCTATCATAATATCAAGTTGTTTTACTGAATTCTAGGAGCTTTTTACTGGTCATTTAATTCACTCCTCTGCATGGCTGTAGAGTGGTGGTGGTTTTTTGTTTATTTTTGTGTAGATACAGTCTAGAGCACTGCTTACCGTTCCTCAAAACTAAGTAAACTTCTTTCAAAGTGTTGTACTTAGGACAGTTTGCATCTTTTCATGTGCTAACTGGAAGAGAAGAATTTATGTTGTATTGTATTTTAAAGATAAGCATCTCCCTTGCAGTTCCCTAGTTCAGCAGTAAATGTAGGCTATTTTGCAATAGCACAGCAGTGAGTTTTGTCTGTAGCATACAACCTTCATTTCTGTTTCATAAGTGCAATGTCATGTGATTGATTTAACTTGTGCAGTGTATTCTTGCAAATGCATCATTTGTTACTGGAGACTTAGCATGAAGTTCTACAATAAAAGATAATGTAATGCTTTAATGGGACAAGTTGTCTTTCTGATTACTGCAATAACACCACTTGAGTTACAGAATCACCGTTCTGTGTGCTTGCATAAAATAATTTCTTTTTAAATAAGGCTATGTTTTCAGTCTGTTTGAAACAACAAGAGTTGGCTGCTACTAGCAGCTTTTTATTTTTAGGGTGTTTTTTTGCCTTTATACTAGTGCTTCCCTAATATCTTCAGCCTACGCTGTCTGAATTTCCCAGCTGCTCCAACTCTCCCTCCTTTGGTCTTTCTGATCCTCCCATGCGTGATTTTCATACCAAACTGGGCAGCAGGTGGGAGCGGACGCTCTGCTTCCCACCCCTTGCCCAGCTGAGCGGTTCACCCTGGTCCTTGTCTCTCTGCAGCATCCCATCACCTTGCTGTGTGCCATTTGGAAATCTCCTGCCATCGTGGAGTCTCTGAGCCCGTCACAGCAGCCAGTTCAGGACTGTGTGCTGGCCTGCTGCTTAATCAAGTGGTATTAGGGGACCTGATGGGCAGTGTAGACGATGTCCCTAGGAGCTATGAAAATAGGGATTTATAGCTTACTGATCTTGCATGACCAGGAATTTGAAGTGCAGTGGTTTGCTATATTTTGCTGGCTGGATTTAACCTGCTGACTCTTTGTATTTTGGGTATGGTAATAGGAGATCACTGCACTAGTCAGGTTGTTGGATTTGGAGGTTTTAGCACAAAAGTAGAACTTGCTTTCTCCATTTGTGCTGTGTACCTTCTGGTGATGCTGCTATAGCCTCTCACGGATGTGCTGGGAGAGCCACAGTGTTTCTTACTAAGGTTTCTTTGTTGGGCTCATCATTCCCAGAATAAAGCCACATGTACTGGTTAAACCTTAACATGAATGCTTTTCTGTCATCACAAGCATGATTTAGCAGGGCAATCTGATACCTAGTAAACCTTGGACAGCCCAAGTTCTTTTAGGGAAGAGCTGAGAAGATGCTTCCAGAAGAGGCAGCTGGTTTAAGTAACTGACATTGTGCACAAGGTAGAATTTGAAAATGTCTTCTTAATTCATGCAACTACAACTTGCTAGAATATTTTCTGGAAATTAAACAATATAATGTCTTCAGATTGTATCTGTTCTGACTTTGGTCATAGTGCTGCAGTGTGGCATTAGCATGAACATTAATATGCAACTAAAGATTAGACCTGGTTCCCTGAAGACATTCACTCGGAGTATGGAGAGTTGTTTGGCAGGGAGGGTATTCTTACTGTTACTGTAGAAGACGTTGAGGGGGCAGGTCTTCGCAAGTAAACTTCTTACAACCTTGTTTTTAAACCAGATTTTTAAGCTAGATCATCCACTTGCCCTAGTTGTGCTTGTACAGCTCGAAGTGCACCACTTCTGTGCTACAGAGTTCTCAATTTGTTACAGATGTGCATAAAGGGTATTGTACGTGTCCTCTGCCAAAACAAGCATTTCTGGTGTTGCAAAAGAAGTGCCTGGCTCTAATCAGTGAGATGCCCAAGTAATGACTAGCCAAATGATCCTGCTTGCATTTACGGGCAGTTCTTGGACGTGGGTGAACTGGGCTGGCTTCTTATTTTGCCTACAGAAGTTTTAATATGCTTAACATTATCCAATACCGGCAACTGAGGTAGTCTAAATACCACAGCAGGGACTGATTAGCTTTTTCAGATCACTGCTTTTATTCGCTGTTTGCAAAGAGGCTTAATCCAGTGCTGGAGATCAGACGTCCCACTGTGTTCGTGGGTAGCTTTCTCTCACTCTTTGTGTTCACAGTGGCAGAAATTAGTGAGGAGTCTCCTCCTGCCTCCAACTTAAAAGCTCCAAAACAGTGGTGCTAGTAGTTGTTCCTAGGGGCGTTTAATAGACAGTGCGGAGAAACTATACTGGGGTTTTCTGCTTTGCAACTTAATATCTGGGCACATGATAAATGCATCAGTGTAATAGCATGATGGCATGTGATTTCATTTACTATGTTGAATCACTTCAATATCCACATAAAGCTTGGGTTCAAAGCTGTGCAAAACGGTTCTAACAAGCTTATTCTCATGCTTTCCGTCTTTTAAATCACAGTAGATGTTTCCCAGCAGATCGCCTGTCCTCCCAAGCAGAGGAGGACAGCTGCCTCTGTGGTTCTCAGTATTGCTTTTAGTCATGTAATGATGCTGAAGTTGAGTAAATCCGCTTTTCTAGTAGTCATTCAGTTGAACATTTGCAAATGTAGAATCCCTTCCTTTTCTGTGCTGAGCTGTCATCACTGAAGTTACCAGCAGTGGCAACTTTTTATTTGAAAGTCCGTACTGCTCCACTTTTTTTGTCAAGCATCAAACCTTGCTACTGTTATATCGCTGAATATGTGTGTTGCGGGGCTTAGTGGTGTTGGAAATGTTGGGCAGTGGGGGGAGGAGTGGACTGGAGTTTGTGTTTCCATGTGGCTTACTTCAATAAAAATAAAAGTAATAAAAAGCTGGCTATGGCCTACCTCCTGATGTCTGTTCAAATATTTCATCGTTGCAAAGAGACAGGAAGATCTTGGCATCTAGAAGAGAGCTGTGAAATGAAAGGGAAAGTTCTGTTGCAAACAAGTATGAGTGACTCCAGAACAAAAGAGCAGTTCGTAGCTCCTTTCTGTCAAGTGCCCTAATGTTTCAATGCCAGTGCGTAAAAATATCCATTATGCCACATATTAATATTATGTGATTGAAGTTTAATCATTTTCGCCTTCCTTTGAAATTATCCACAAGGACTTTGTTAGAGTTGTGTGTAAATGCAGGTTTATTACATTTATTGACTGATGTGCAAAAGTGTCAGGAAATTCAGAAAGTGGTTTCTGAATACATTTCAATGTTTAGTGTGGGCTCCTTTCGTACTGCCTTGCACTTTGTACCAATATGATTAATTTAACTCACAAGAAAAGGGGAATATAAATAGCTACTGATAGATTTATTTCTCTTTAATATTTTTCCTTACAAAGAACTTTTTGTTTCCGTAATAGAAGGGATTATATTCCTGAAGAGTGATATATTTTAATAGGAACTCACAACTTTTACTACTTAAAAATAATTCCTTTCTTTGTTTCACGAATTAGAAACAATGAGGAGAAGCTGAAGTCTGCCCAAGCCAGGTGTTTCTTGTTGGCAGCCTGCTCCCTAATGACTCTGGCTCTCATACAGCAGCTGCCTGCTAGTCGCCTTTGTATGGCCTATTGTTGCTGCACACCCCTCGTTAATACACATGCTGCCCGGGGCAGGCCCTAAGAATGACATCAACTTGCTTATCTTAGAAACCTCCGAACCTGACGCAGGGCGGGGAGGTTGCCTTGCATCTGCCCGGCCAACTAATTGTGAGCGCCGCGGGTCGTGATTGGCTCGGCGGCCGCGCCGCAATAGGTTAAGCAAAGACATCGCGGGTCCATCTGTTCGTCCATTCATTGTTCTGCCTGCTTGCCCGAAGTCTGCAGCTGAAATCGTGTTAAGGAGTTGCTTCTGGAACAGCTACAAGGGACCAATGTCTGTGTGTTTTCCAGCAAACGTAAGTACGTGGGCTTCTGCGCAGAAACGGGACGTTTCGCCTTGCTGGTGTTGCAGCGTATCGGCTTACGTTCGGACATCGTAGCTGGCGTGTGTGTCAGCTGAGATTCGCACGCTTTGGGTGTTTCTTGGAAAAAGAGGGAAAGAAAAACAGTTATGTCTGAAGACTATATACTTAAAGAGCGATGATCTTGCCCAGTATGTTCTGTTAACGAACTTTCAAAAGCATCGGTAATGGTGTATTTCCAAGAATTTGAAAATGGTAGGCAGTAGCCATGAACAGAAAGAATTCTCTGCTAGCCCTTGGGGGGAAAGGGGAGGTTTCAGCTCTTAAGCTATAGATATTTACCCCCTTTTTTTTTTTTTTTTTTCTGGCAAATAAGCTATTATTTACTTTATTTTTGTGACTGGTAGAAAAGCTTCTAAGAAAAAAAAATCAAACAGCTTTTCCATTATACCATACAATGGATGAAATTTACTGCATTTGTGAAAATAGGAAGAGCTCCACTGTGGGCTATCTGAAGATACTGTAGTTTAAGACAGAGCATTAGGATGCTCTCAGGTGGGAGCATGTTCCAGTCAAAGTTTTTGTGCTTTGAAAGGTATTCATAAGTGTGTCAGATCTAGCATGGCTATTTTTATAGTTTCTAATCTGTTTTGTTTTATATTTTGAGTTTAGATGTTAGGCTGAAGAGCAAGCACTGTATACTCTGTGAGCCTGTGTTCCAAGGATCCTGTAAAGAAAAAAACAAAGACCTTCATATATCAGTTGGGAGGGAAAGAGAGCATATAAAAGGGTTAAAAAGAGGTTTGCATTTCTACCACATGCCCTATTGTGTGAACATATGCATGAGTCTATTGAAAGTTTTCAGAAGATGGGCAGGCCACCAGTTGCTGGTCTCCTGCAGTTCCAGTAGACATCTGTTGCCCCAGAGCATTAACCAATCTGTTCAATGGGACATCCTTCCTTTGTTGGATAGAATGATGCAGACAACAGCACTCACTGAAATACAATGGTAATTAAATACATAGAAACTACAGCAGTAGGTATTTATTACATATTCATTATTTTATTTGTATTGTTGCAGTATCTTGATCATTTGGATAACCGATACATTCATTTTTTTTCTTTTCTGATCAGTTCTGCACCCCTTTGTGACAAGTAATGAGTGTTTCAACAAACTGTGATTTCAATATTTTCCATTTTGTGTTTAGAAGACTTAGAAGTCTACCGGTGTGAAAACATGCTGAACTACCTCACTGTAGAATGTATCTTCAGAAACTTTTGACAGTCTTTTGAGAATACACAATTTCTGTTACACTGTGCCACATGACACACTGTTTTACTCCTTGTTATTTTCCTCTGAGAACTAAATTTGCATTAAGCTGCGCTTTTTTTATGCTCAATCGTAAACGCAAAATATTCTGAATACACGTTAAAAGATTAGATGGTCTACTTGCCCACATCCCTTTGAGAATATTTGTGTATTCTGTGAAGGTGAATCAATGAGCTGATTATTATTAATGGTTAGTGGAAAATAGTGGTGACTTCTAAGAAATGGGAGAAGACACTTCGACAGTGTAGTAGCACAGTGCTCATCCAGAGTATTACAGTTATAGTTGATAAATGTCTTTGGCTCAGCAATATAGTAATTTAGGCCTTTAACAGTGAACTTAGTGTGAGATAATGTAGTTTTAAACAGGCTATTGTTTAAAACTTATGTTGTCATAATTATGTCTAAATGGGAAGTTACCCGTTTTATTAACTTTCATAAATACAAATTCTGTTACTCAGCTGTGGTGGGCATAACCAAAAGTTGAACACTTTCTTGACAAGAATATTTTAGCTGATTTTTGTATGTTTGTTTGTCTCTCAGTTGAGTCAGAATTCATAGCAGATATTTTTCTTAGCTATATGGCATTGTATCAGTAAGCATACTTCAAAAACGTGTGTGCATAGTGAGAGTTCCTTGCAAATAAAGAGTGCGGAGAGGTCTTACCTGATGTTACTCCTTGGATAAATGTGACCTTTTCTGGTTTTCGTGAGCTTCATTGCCCTGTATATAGGTACACTAATGTTTATTTGGAATACACATTCATTCACACAGACTGGCTGGCACGTTGCTCTTCATTAACCAAATCAAGAAAAAATAATCAATTCCAGCAGCGTTCAACAGTTATATCTGATTTTCATGGCTCTAATCAACGAATCTCGTAAAGGACGTCATGTTGGAAGCTCCAGAGTCTAGCATTTCTAAGAGGTACTGCTGACCACAAATATGGTGTGCAAAGTTTGCAGATGTTGCAAAAATTTGCCTGAAAATAAATAGTTTGCATGCAGGGTTTAAGCCAAATGCCAGGAATAGGGTCCTGCTTATGCAAAACTATTTCAGAAATCTTTAGCTTTGGATTTACAGTATAAACATCATTTTAACTACCCTTTTAAAGCAATAGTATGAGGACTACGTACTATCTGTGGCAGATTTTAAAGCTGCTGCTCTTACTACCCTTTTTAAATAGTTGCTGAAAACAGTAGAGTTCTGTGCGAAAAAAGCAATTACATGTTAGAGCAAGATGGAGATTGACAGGAGACTTAAAGCAGATGGATGCAAGGCTTATTATGTATACGTTCCCAACAATGGACAAAGCTCAGTTTATGGTCATTTTTCATACGCAGTTGATGTGCAAATCATCTAAAGTATGTTTCATATAATGCCTGATCTTCAGAGACATTCATATGCTAGTGACTTCTTTGAATCCCACTGGAGGGTGTTACGATTGTAGTTGCTGCAAAGCACTTAAACTTCAAGGAAGAAACGCCTGGAGAATGGCTTAAGTATTATTTTAACTAACACTAAAAAAAAAAAAAAAACCAAAAATCCTCTTTCTGATCTGTGCACTTCAAGCTTTGTTTATTCCATGCAGTTAATATGCAACCTCCTCCTCCCCCCTTCCAAAAAAAAATCCCTCCCTCTACTTCTAGTTCAATGCTAAAATGACATTTCACAGTACACGGATTTAGGCAGTGACCCATTATCTCCCTGTATTCTGCGGCAGCGGTACATGAGCCGGCTCAACTTTTCAGTCCAGCTTAGAAGTGTTGCCCATTAACTAGACTTCCTCGAGTCAGAGCAGATTGTGGGGTTGGTGGAACAATGATGTCGGGGCTTCCAGATCGGTTTGGCAGCTGCATTGTTCTCCGAGGGGAAACCAGACGCACTTAAGTCCCGCTCTCTTTCATGGGCTTTTGTTCATACCAAATTATTCTTTCACTGTGCTAGTATTCATGATGGTATGTTAAAGGAGCGCATCCTAGCAACTAAAGGCTGGTTGCTAAGCAGCCTCGCTTCCAATAGGGGTTTCTTGTTTGAGACTTTTTTTTTTTTTAATTTTTCTTTTCGGCATCAGTTCTGTGAAGGCCACAGTGTTGGTTTTTTGACTGTATCCTTTTATTGCGATATTGTTGTGATTTGTTACTAGCGCTGTGCTATCGAGTGAATTATGTTAGTTAGTAAATCACTGTGTGAAAAGCTTCATTTCCTAAATTTGCATTGTGTTTAATCTCTGGTATTGCTTGAAATCCTAAAGCTTCGAGTGAAGATAAAGTAGTATTCCTCAATGCGCTGCCTGAGCGTATTACAGCCCTACTGCCTTCTAACAAGATCAGATCTAGGAAACTTCAGAGTATTTTCTTTCCTATCAGTCTTGCCTGGATTAAGGGGCTGGGAATGAAAATGCTGATGATTGATTTATTTCTTTGTTTTAACTAGAAATGCTTAGGTAAAGTTTTTGCACCCCATAAGCAAAAAGCTCCACCACAGTGGTGAGGTCATGACATTCAACACCTATAGAGTCTGCTTTTACTGAACCAGGGACTGAATTTTTTGCTTGATTCTCTCTAGTCTTAAGCCTAGATGGATTTTTCTTGTCTGCACTCTCATATCTTTATCCCAAGAGGAAATTATACCGTATTTTAAAAACACTGGGTCATTCTTAATTGCTGAGCTGTAAGGGGGTGAGAGAGTTAACATATTTGGAGACAGAGATTTGGGCTGTTCAGGAGACATAGGTGTAATTTGTTTAACTATAGGTCGAGAGATACTGTTTGACATAATGTTTTTTCTCAGTATATCCTCCTTGATGAAATTTGTGTCCATAATGTATCTGTCAAGTTCAAGTGAAGTCTTTTGCCTCTACATCTTGCTTTTCTGTACTGCCTTGCAAGATGGAAGTGTGAAAGAACTCTTTGTTTCATAGCCTTCCCTTAATGTAAATTCCTCTTTTTCATGGTAGCCTTGCAGTACAATTGGTCCATATGGTCCATTTATATCTGTTACAAATAATCTATTTTTTACTTTATTGAAGCAGTTAGCAAAGATTCCTGTTTAAAAGAACAAAGTAAGGGCAAGAGGTAGTAATCCTTGTGGTGAAATGGGTGGCTAACTGATGTGGCCTGCTGATGTGACAATCATATGGAGTCCAGAAAACTGCAACTTTTCTTCTTCCATTCTTCCTGCATGACTTTTATCTATATATTTAGCTTTGATTCCGCACAAGGCTTACACAAGTCTAGTCAAAGAGTTGAAATCGGCTTTTAATTTTGTTGCCTTGTCAGCCTGATGAATGGTCGGTTGCAATCAGTGCAAAGACTTCCATTGGCTTTATTTGCCATTAGATCAATCCGTGTCTGTAAATGCTGTGTGTGTTAGTTATGCAGCACTCTACTGAGAGCAATTAGTCTTTCTTGACTTAATTATCACTTTATAAGGGAATTCAGAAATAGTTTGAGTGTATTCAGTTGAACTGATAGTGTCTTTTAGGGCCAAAAAGTTTTTATTTAATCATGTTTTCTGTTACTAATTCATGTTATGTGTTATGATGTCTTGTATTTGGTTAATAAGCCAGATAATCTAGTACTATGCTAATTTCTTTCTCTTCAACAGACAGTTGAAGGTGTTTAGTTTAAAAAGCTTTTCTAGTACTTGTATTTTTTAACTGCAATTTTTTGTTATTACTGTCTTAAGCTAGAAGTATCTTCGTTTCTTTAAATCATGACAAGAGTTCTTTCTCTGTGTTAGAGTAGGTGAACTTGTAGCATTCGGTTTCCTATTCTTTCATAAATCCATTTCTAGAAATGTTTAAGTAAAAGCATTTGATATACTCAGAAAATATGATGAATTGTTTATCCCCTTAGCTGTGGATGTTCCTTAGGAAAAGTTTTCTCCAAAAAAATTCTTTCCATGGTTGTTTTTTTTTCCTTTTTTAAAAATTCATATTTCTCTGATGGGAGAGAATAAATGCAGTTCTGAGGAAGCAGCAAGAAAATACAAAACAAGTAAGATGTGTAACCTGTTGCAACATTTTTGTTCTCTCTTTAGGAATACGGAACACTTTATATTCAGGGATACAAGAAAAACAGCAAAGTGGAGTCAAGTACATGCAGCAGCTTCATGGGCTTGAAGGATCATCTGGGGCATGACTTAGGCCACCTTTATGTGGGGAGCCCTGGAACACAAATAAATGCAGTTGTACCTTGGTCAATGGCGGAGAAGCCAACGATGGATAAGGTGAATTCTAGGAAAGAAGATGTAGACAAGGAGACATCTGAAGAGACTTCTGGAAGCTCCAGCTGTGACTCTGAAGAAAGCACAAATTCTGATAATGATTCAGAGAGACTGAATAATTCTGCATCAAAATCACATTTATTGCCTAAGACTCACCGACAGCTGTGCCGATCTCCTTGCTTAGAGCCTCATATACTAAAAAGAAATGAAATCTTGCAAGACTTTAGGATAGAAGAGGCTCAGATAGTACCTAAGGAAGTCAAAAAGCCCCCTGATGTGGTGAAAGAATATCAAACCAAACTGGAGTTTGCACTTAAGTTGGGTTACTCAGAAGAGCAGGTTCAACTTGTACTAAATAAACTTGGTACTGATGCTTTAATAAATGATATTTTGGGAGAACTTGTCAAACTTGGGAATAAAACTGAGACCGATCAGACTGTAACTAATGCTAACACTAGTGTAATGCGTGAAACGTCTTCCATAGAGTCTCAGAGGTCAGAGTCTCCACTGCAGGAGGATGTGACAGAGGATGGTGACAACCTGAGGCCAATAGTTATTGATGGCAGCAATGTTGCGATGAGGTATGTGACCATGAAGGTTTTGCTTTTATATTAAAATGGAAGCAATGACCGTGTCCCATTCAAGCACTGATGTTCACTATAATTGCCTGAAACTGTGTGCAGGTTCTCTCACAAGCATCTTCGTCAAGCACACAGTATGCCAATCTTGTAATCAGGCTAGAGGTCCGTAAGAGTTCGGTGGTTTGTACTTGTGGTTAGAACAACCAGAGGTTAATGCACAGCTCCCTGTCTAGGCAGCTATCAAATCTCTCCTTCTCGTTACCAGTCTAGTACTTAAGTGATTTTTAGTGTACTTAATAAACCTTTAGTAGACACCATTGCTATGGGCAATTCTGTATCCAGTTACATAGAGGAGGTTAAAGCAAATGTAAGATTCCTTAAAATTATAACAATAGTAACTTAGAAGTACGTAGCTTAAGGGATACTTCTTCTAGGCTATGCTATGATAACTGGTTATCAGATTTGAAGTTAGGTTTTATTACCTTTGATTCATAGAATCATAGAAAGTTTTAGGTTGGAAGGGACCCCTAGAGGTCATCTAGTCCAACCCCCCCGCAGCGAGCAGGGACACCGCTAACTAGATCAGGTTGCTCAGAGCCCTGTCCAACCTGGTCTTGAATGTTTCCAGGGATGGGGCCTCCA
>Ga0065711_1036014_pt1 | contig 21549 bp, 8 predicted proteins | sample Hoacrofraction12_FD_59098 | JGI IMG/M metagenome (GOLD analysis project Ga0065711, IMG submission 59098) | Hoatzin crop microbial communities from Cojedes, Venezuela - Epithelial fraction 12 v2 (version 2) | ecosystem: Host-associated > Birds > Digestive system > Esophagus > Crop | place... | reverse complement strand
TTTTTTTTTTTTTTTTTTTTTTTTTTACTGACAAACTGTATGTGAGACCTGTTGCTGTTTTGGGATATTTCTAGTGGTTGCCTGTATTTTTTTAGATGAGAACAAATGCTATTGTACTCAAAGATTTACTGTTTGCAGTTGACCTCTTTGCAAGATTTGGAGTCAGTTGCGGTAGAGAGGTTAGAGAAGAAATATATTCCTTAAGAGAAGGAAAGTATTCTGGCTTGTCTTTAGTAAGCAGTAAAGTTTGTTATTGCTTATACTGAGCTGTTATTTTGACAAACTGGGTAGGTTGGTGCGTAGGAATAAGTAGAACTAATTTGGGCATCATAACTACTCGGTGAAAATCAGAAAAGGAGACCAAACGGATGAAGAGGACTGAAGGGGAGGGGAACAAAACCAAAGGCTCACAAAGAAATAAAAGCAATAACAACTTTGCAGACTTTGAGAGGAAAATGTGGAAGTCCATGTTTTCTCAATTAAAAATTTGAGACTGCCAATGGAAACCAGTAAGTGGCTTCCATGTGAAACCACACAGTGGGTATTGTGTTGAGAAATAATTTATTGCTTATGCACTTCATCAGATACAGAGGGCTGAAACGCACTCTGATACTCATATAGTGAAGCACCCAAACCCTGTCCACTACTGGGAGTTATAGAACTAACTGTGAATGTTTCCCACAAGTATTTCCTATATTCTTCAAACTTTGCAAACATAGCAAGGGTCAGAACTCTTATGTATAGCAAGTGGCAGGTGAGTATAGGAGAGGTTGCTGCTATCCATGTCTTACTGTGGTGCAGTTTACTAGTTTGAAGACACACTACTTCTGATAATAAAGGTTTTTTATTATTTAGATTGAGAAGCCATTAGATTGAGAATAATTAGTATGGTGGTTGGTTGGTTTGTTTTGCAGTGGTGTTGATGTTCCAAAGCTTTGTTGCAAACTGTGGGAGTTCTGTTAAAGCTGCTCTTAAGAAAAATTTTTATAGCTTCCTCTACCAAAGAAGACATAGGAAAATTTTATTGTCCTTGTTCTCTGGAGGACCTGCCATGAAAGTAGAAATTGGCACTGTCTTTCTGAAGTTGAAAAACGAGCAGCACTTAATCTCTTCTTGTTTTTATTTTGGTTTCCGTGTTCTCAGTATTTTGGGTTGTGAGCACCCTTTGAGCAAAGGAATGCAGTATGTTAATGGGTTCTTATTTAAAATCCCTGGGCCTGCTTTCTGTGGTGATAAGAGTAAATAATCAGATTGAGCCCTGGGCAAAGTCCAAGTGATTATCTACTTGAATGAAATGAACATCCTTTATCTGGGTGGACATTCTGCTTTGGCTCTGTAGTCAGAGCCTATCTGAGCCTGGAGAAAATCCCTTTACCGACAATGGGATTGTTTTAGTGTTTGCATTCAGTTTACTAAACTGTTGAAAAAGTTTTTCTTCTGTGTAGTACTAAACATTTTTTATCAGGCTTTAATGCATTTGAAGAATTTCAATTCTTGGAGGTAAAGTCTTCATATGCTAAACATACAATATGTAAAATTCTATTTTAAACAAGTTTAACTTGATGCATTCAGTGATCACTCCGGTATTGCGTTGTATGACTCTGTATGAGACACTGGACGGTATTTAGTTCTGTCTCTCAGGTCCCTCTATCTGTATAGACAGTAAGTAATTTTAAAAATACAGTAATTTACATAAGGAAGGACAGTAATAGAGGAAAAGAGTGTGAGAACAACAGGACAGAGAAAGAGGACTGAAGTGTGGGTTTGGGTTTTTTGAAGTATATTATGCATGACTTTATTACAGGATGTAGCTTTAAAGTCTTAGCAGTTCTTCTACCAGATATTTTAGAAATATACAATTTAAGCCTTTTTTTTTTTCTTGGTTGTGCTTTACATAGGTATTTACTCTCAATGTCCCAGATGCATTCTACCGCTGTTATAGTCCAACTCTGGAAAACACAAAGGATAAAGATACATTAATGCAAGTAATGGCTGAACAAATTGTTACCTTATGTGCTACACTAGATGAGAATCCAGGAGTACGATATAAAAGGTGGGGTAAAAACTGGATTGTATGGTGTAGTTCTTTCACTTCTAGGACTTCCTACATCGTTTGGCAATAGCTTGAGGCTACAGTATAGTTTCTTTTATTGTGGATTAATTGTTTTTAATCCACAACTCTGAAATATGGCATGACAGGAATTTGCGAAGTGTAGGCAGAGCAGTGAATTATTTCTGTCTTTATTCTTGTAACAGTACTTACTGTATTCTGTTTTGCTATGAACTGCTTGTTTCATGTTTGGTCAGTAGGGTGGCACTCTAATATGGTGCATTCTAACACACTGCATGCATAATCTTGTAACAGAACTGCTGCTGTTGGTAGTTTTGTGGCTCCGCTTGGCACTAAGCAATTCATAAATTGCTGAGGCAGATGGGATCAGGATTTCTTTGTAGTAGGGATATTGAGGAGAATACCTCTTTTGAGCTTTGCTAGAGGGTACAGAGTAAGATCTCTGAAGCCAAAGTAGGCATCTAAAATGATGCTCAAGAGTTGCATTTTGTAGTGTAACGTTTCTCTGCAAAGATAACAAAGAAATAATTGCTTGACTATTTTTTCTTTTTCTTCTTTCTTGTTTCCTGCCTCTGAGTGAGAATTTTAAGTTCTGGGCCATATGCCAGCTAATGGCAGTTTTTTGGCTGGAGCAGTTTCTACTGTGTGAAATACCTGAAGCATTCAAAGGGTAGAATCGTAATGTAAGAGTGAAAATACATTGGAAATACTTAGAGTGGAGTTCAGATACTGCGTGTGAAACCAAAGGATCAATGTAGGGAGTTTCCTGTTTTAAAGGTTCTGTTTTAGTGTTTTGATGAAGAAATTTAAGTCATTTTTGTATCTTTCCTTTTTCCCAGCGGACTATCTGATAAAGCCAGCAAACTTGCACAGCTTGTTGAAAAAAATCTTGAAAACTACTACAAAACTGATGAGAAAAGCCAAATAAAGGTAGAAAGTGAACAAAAATGTTTGCTTCTTTTTTCTAAGTTGGGGAGGAATAATCTTTGGAGTACGTTTTGACAGTAGGTTCTACAAAACCAGATTTTATTTATTCATAAAGGCAACTAGTTGCCATTTAGTTTTCGTGTATGAAAGCAACTCAGAGGTAGTAACTGATAAGGTAAATCTGTATGTAAGGAAATACAATTTGTATGATCAAACTAAATGTACTTGAAAAATTTGACCTAGGATAATGTAGGGGATGATACAAACCTGAAGAAAAGTGGATAACTTTTGTTTTAACATCACCTTCCATAGGGCTGTGTGTAGAAGGGGCTCTGCTGCAGAGTTGAAATGTCTCCCATTAAGGGGTTTATTGTCAACAAAGATACAGCTTTTTCACATAGATAATATTTTTGAGCTGTCACTGCAGATTAGGGCAGTTGCCTAAATGCAGAATTACGGGCTAAACCATTCTGACTTGGTGACATTCCATTCTGCTACAAAATAAATGTACCTGATGCTACTGCCACTCTGCTAAGCCCCAAAGTGAAACTTTCAGTTGAATGCTTGGAGATTTTTTTTTTTTTTTGTATTGCAGCACAGTATAGATAATCTACTCTGAAATACAAACAATACACTTTTTTTTTTGCGAAAAATCAGTGAGGCCTTTTTGTGTGTGTGTGTGTCTTTTTTTTTTACATTTTTTCTTCACTAGGTGAGCTTACAGAATGCATTCTAATGGGCTAAGAGCACTGCCTTAAAATGAGTATTTAAAACCACTGTGTTCTGGTAATCATTTAAACATTTGTTTCTATTTATGTTGATAAACCCTTGGACCATACTTTTAGATTTTTTTCTGTTATTTTTCCAAAAGTATTTGCAATGCTGTAACTTCATGTAAAGTTAACATGCCTTAACTTTGCACTGTATGTCTGAACTCCACACTTATTTGATGGCTTTCTAGGCTAAAACCCACTCCCAGCTAATAATAATTGATCGTGGCTTTGACCCAGTATCAACTGTACTTCATGAACTCACCTTCCAGGCAATGGCGTATGATCTGCTACCAATTGAAAATGATACCTACAAGCAAGTACTTTTTACAAAAATCCAAACAATTTTCTAGATTATAAAATCTGTGGAATCGCTTAGCTGAATTGCACCATAGCAATATTAGCTGCTTATATTACATAAGTGTTGCTTCACTTACTAGTCTTTTCTCCTGGATTTGTGACTTCCACTTTTTATTAACTTCATTTACTTAAGATTAGGTAGGGTCTAACTGACATTTTTGCTAAGTTTTGAGTCTAACAAATGGCATTTTTTTTAAAAAGCAAAGAGCTTTGTACTAGACTTGAGGCAAAACCTTGGTAGAGCACATTCAGATTCACTACCTTTTCTTTCATTTTGTCAACCTTCTTGGCCTAACAAGACCAGTAATAGAATACTGAGGAGAAGCTTAGTTATTTCTCAGGAATGATCAGTTTTATAGCTCTGGTTATGTAATTTGTGTCATAGTTAAAATTTACATTTCTATCCTAAATGCACACTTAGGTAAGCCACGTTCAGTTTATAAGCATTATTTTATCACTGTTTGGCATAGTGTGACATTGTTGTGCATAAGGTGCGTACTTTGTTGCTGGATTGTTCTGACAACGAAGATCTTGGTAAGGCTTTGCTTTCTGATCACCCGCTACCACAAGTGAGATCTAATCCGATCATTGTTTAGTTAAGCAAACAGCAATGTGCATCCTCTCTGTCAGAAACATTGATTGAATGTTTTAATTGAAAATGTAGAATTCCACAAAATTTCAGATTTGTAGGTATGAAAATGTAGCAGAGTATGTTTTCTAGGTAGCCATGATCTGACTTTCACAATTAATCTTGTAATTTTTAAAATATTTTTCTGCTTTCTGGCCACATACACTGTGTGAGTTTCTGTAAATGTGAAAACCTTATGTTATATGTTTGCTATCTTGCTTTATAGGTTTATTTCTGTTTGTAGAAAAGTAATAGCTGGTCTGTAGTGCTGTGAAGCATGTTTCTTGTGTATGTGAAGTAATTTGTCCTACTTTATCTATATTGTGGGTGAATGGGGCTTAATTTTCCTTCAGAGTTACAAAATGTCTTATAATAGATATAGAAAGCTGCACTTTGCAATCTCAATGTGTATTACTTTGCACACAGTTTGCGTTTGAAGCCAAAGGGAAGCTGACGTTGCAAGCTGACGAGAAATTGAGATGCATGTAAATGTATGATTGAAACTCCAGTTACTGTTGGTTTAAAAGAATGTCCAGAAAATATTCATTCTAGAATTCATCTGTTGCTTTTATGTTCAGAGGTGCAATCTGTAAAATCCTTATGTAATTTATATTGTTGGGCAATAGCTTGGCTTATAAGTGAAAACCGGTGTATGTTACTGCTATTACCATGTGTGTTAATTAAACCATAACAATTAATATTGTAACGAGTTATTAGAAGGGGGGGGGGCAGGGAGGAACCCAAACCAAATGACTGTCTGAATTTTCTCTTGGAAGATACAAAACAGAAGGACCTGCTGGGAAGGAACGGGAGGCAATTCTGGAGGAAGATGATGAGCTCTGGGTGAAGATTCGGCACAAGCATATTGCAGATGTGATAGAGTATGTGAATAAACAACAAAAAAATGTTAAAAATGCAAGTTATAAAAGTTTCTTTGAGAGGGAAGGTATTTGAGCTGTTAAGAAAGTAGGAATACAGGCAGTAGAGAAGATGGTTTGTAGTACAGACAGCATCCTGTTAAATAATCGATGCCAGGAAGAAAATGTACGTTCAAAGTACAGTATGTACAGAGGTATGCAATTTTACTAATATCAATTATTGAGGAAAATGGAAATAAAATTATTTCCTGGGAAGTATCTTCAGATTATTTAAATCTGAAGGGATTATTTTGCATAAAGTACTAGCAAGTTATTGTGTTAAATGACATTACGTAGCTGTCGTGAACAGTATGTTTCACTTCAGTTTGCTTTGTCAAAAAACACTCCCTTCTCTAAAGGAGACTTGTATTTGAAGCGCTTACTTTCATTCAGAAGTTCTTGTCAATTCTTTTCAGGTTGTAAGAAAAGATTTGTGAACTGTGGTGCTGTTGCATTTGAATGTTTCCTTTTTTTTTTTTTTTGCTTTTCAGGGAAATCCCAAAACTTTTGAAAGAAGTTTCAGCAAAAAGAAAAGCAACAGAAGGAAAAGTAAGTTGTTTAATGTATTGTTGCTGTTCCTGGTAATTTAATTATTTTCGTAATCAATCATTATGAAATTGCTGACATCTGTGTGATTCATGGACCTATTGCAGAAATTGAGGCTTATCTAATGGCAACTTTTGGCGGGGGGGGAGGGGGAAGCAAGGCTGCAATGGGAAGGGAAATAAGGATGTCAAATGTTGAGGGGGAAAAAAATTTCAACTTATATCATTCCTTCACAGTTATCGATATCTGCTCTGTCCCAGTTAATGAAAAAGATGCCGCACTATCGTAAAGAGATTAGTAGGGTAAGGGGTCTTTTGTAACTACAACTTCACACTAAATTATTTTGTAATTTTCTGTGTTGTTGAAGTCTAGATTTATTCTGTCGTTTTCCTGTTAAGTGTGCTATATAACTTTTCTCCAAATTAGTATGTTCACCTATTGTAAAATTTTGAGAAGAAAACTTGTTTCCAAGTGTTTTGTTTTAGCCTATAAAAAAACCACTTAAATCATTTGCGTGCTTTGAGGATTGAAGATAGCATAGCAGTTTAATGTTAAAAGGTATCATGGTGGTCAATCTCCAAGTGAAGGGTAAAACATAGAAAATGCATGATGGTACTGAATGACAGTTGAAGGATTGACTCTTGTAACCAGTAAAAATCATAGCTTGATGTGTGTGGTGTTGTTTTTTTTTTTTCTGTCTTCTAGCAAGTTACCCATCTCAACTTAGCAGAAGATTGCATGAGCAAGTTCAAATCTAATGTAGAAAGGCTATGTAAAACTGAACAGGTATGTTTAAAAAAAAAAAAAAAACAACACATAAACCAAACAACAATTTGCTGCAAATGCAAGTTTTTTTTGTTTGCAGGAAGAGATGCTTGTTTTTAACTGATAAAACTAGTGTGTCTCTTGTTGTCTTTTTTTTTAATCACTTTTTGAGGTAGTAGTATTAAAGTTGCGAGATACACAAGGCTCTTACTCTGCCAGTAAAGGAAGTGCGATCTGGCTGATTTGTATAAGGGTCGTCTTTGTTTGTTCAAATCTCCGCTGAAGTTGCCTTACTATGTTCTGCAGAAGGAAGCACTTTTAAAATGCCTGGGAAAAGCACCAGTTAGTGTCAGGCATTACATTATACTACTAATCTCAGGTGCAAAACTAGATGAATTTTAGATATTGAACAGTTTTAAATGTTTAAGAGTGTTATGTGGTGCTACTATAATGCTGTAAATACTGAAATAATTATGTCAAACACTTTTCATGCTGAGTTTAAATTGCTGCAGCTTGATTGTTTCCTGAAACTTACGGCTCCATAAAAACTCATTTTGGAACACACAAAACAAAGTGGGTTTTTTTAATGACTACTCACTAAACCAACTTTTTTTTAATTTAGGACTTGGCTCTTGGAACTGATGCAGAAGGTCAGAAAGTGAAAGACTCAATGAGAGTCCTCCTTCCAGTTCTGCTCAACAAAAGTCATGAGAGCTATGACAAAATTAGAGCTATTCTCCTGTATATCTTTAGTACAAATGGTATGATAAGCTGTGTGACCCCTCTCCCCTCCATGCCCTCCCCACCCCACGTGCTATGGCCTTTAACTGAAGTTTGGGATAGTCCAGTATTTTGAGTTAGCTTAAGCATCAGTGTTAGAGTTGATGGCCAAGTTTGAAAGAAATACTGGCTATCCTGTGTAGCTTCTCTTCTCTCAAATTAGTAGCAAAGATACTATTGATAAGGAATTAAGAGATTCAATAGAAGTGCAGATCCATACAGTGCTCCAGAATCATTCCTGTGCTTGGATGTGTGCAACAGTTTAAATTTTATCCTTTTCACCTAGTATTGAAGCTGTTAGAGGGGGAGCTCCATATCCATTGCAACCTGAAAATGAAGTTAATGGGGAAGAATTTGTAGTGAAGGAAGAGAAGGAAACTGGCGGAATGTGGGTCTGAGGAATCTATAAAAATACTGAGTTTTAGTCTCAAAAATGAACCATTACACAAATATTAACTAAAATATAGTATTATGTTAGAGTAGACCAGCCAAACAAAAAAAAATCCTGGACTAAACAGGCCAGGATGTGTGAGACAAAATTGGTCTTTACAGTCATATAGTAATTGAATTGTATGTTTTCCTTATATCAAAGGAACTACGCAGGAGAACTTGGACAAGCTGATCCAGAATGTACAAATAGAAAGTGATAGTGATATGATAAGAAATTGGAAATACCTTGATGTTCCTGTTATCTCTTCAGTAAGAATGTATTTATTTATTTTGTAGTTTTCTACCCCCCAAGCGCTTGTCTGCAGCTTTTTCAGCAACTCTTAGTATTATCCAGGTCTTTTTTTTTTTTATTTTTTTGTTGGAAGTAGGCAATTACTAGGAATTTTTGTTTTTATGATGTGTGTAAGTAGTAAATCCTTTAAACAATTAACATGAATAATTTTCAAAGTGAGATACTGGTAATGTTCCCTCTAAAATCAGATGGTGGCTTGAGCTTGTTGGTTTTAGAAAATGCCAACTTAGTTCCTTGTCTCTGAAATTACTATTTCTAGTGTATTTTGAATTCTACAGGTATTAACTGTTGTTCTTTGTTATTATTTCTTTAATATTTTCTACTGATTCCCCCCCCCTCCCACCCCCAACCTGCTACTAACTGTGAATAAGTTTCAAAAATCCAAATGCACTATATAATACAACCGTGTTTTGAAAATCTTTTCAGTCTGCTGCTCAGCAACATAAACACCCAAGAAGGGACCGTTCTTCAGAAGAAACTTTTCAACTTTCTAGGTGGACGCCTGTTATCAAAGATGTTATGGAGGTAAGTTTGACCAACTAGTTCATTCATGGGTGCAGTGCAGAAAATTACTCAAGTGAAGAGTTACAGCCAATCTTTTGGAATTCTGTAGTATCTTGAGTTACTTTTGTTAAATATGCCTGTTGAGTAAAGTAATCGCTTCTAGTCTGTCTGCAATATAAAACATTTAGACTGCTGTGTGTTAGTGATGATCCTTATTGGAGGTCATTTTAAAGGTGAAACAAATGCAAGTGAAAGCAAAAGGTCTTTTTGAACAGCTTGTGCTGTGATTGGCAGTGTTTAGTGTAATTTAAAGATCTGGATTTTTTTTTTTTCTCCAGTAGGTCTTTAAACTGTAACTTGGATCTAAACTGTAGATCGGTAGAGGCTGGAAAATGTTGCTTCCAAGAGGTGTAGTTGCTTTGTTCTTAAACCTCTTCCTAAGCATCAGTTAGTGACTGATGTCAGACAGAATAGGAAGTTCACTGGACCTTTGGTCTGACCCAGTGCTGTTATTCATAGATTCTTGGTGACTTTCACACTTTCATTTGTATCTTCTGAGGACCCCAACTTCTCTCATTTACTGCTATAGAGAAATTAAATATGTTAGGGTAGTTACAGATTAAAAGCTACTAGTGAAGTCTGAACAGTTAAATCAATACTTTGTTTATAAAGAAAGCATATGTACTCCCAATTCCTTGTGATAATTTTTAGTGTTGCATGGTATAGCATTTTATTACATAGGGGTGTGGTTCCTGCGATGCTGCTTGTGAGTGTTGTTCTAAGAAATTGCATGTGCTGGTATTAAATTCCAGTTAGACTTAGTTCCTGGAAGTTGAAACCTGGTGGGTTTTAGGTCTACATACTGATTAAAGTGGGTCTTTGTTTTGCCCTTCAGGATGCTATAGAAAACAAACTAGATTCAAAAGACTGGCCTTATTGTTCCCAGTGTCCTCCTACCTGGAATGGTTCAGGAGCAGTAAGGTAAGTTGTTCAATTTCTTGAAATATAATCTACCCATTTCTTAGTATTTTTATCATGTACATCATAAAAGGGTTATAAAAGTACGTTTACTAAGTGGTGCAACAATTTATATAAGGTAATGTTAATGTGTAAAACCTGTATCTTTATTTCATCTAAAACATGCTGAACTTGGTTGTTAGTTTAAGAGCTCTTCTACAGCTTTTTATTTGGAGTAGCTCCATTTTGCTTCAAAGTTAGGAATAACGTTTCTGTATTCCCAGATTGAGAAGTTTAAACCATTGAGCTTTTTTAGTGTGAGGTAGGAATGGCTTATCAGTATACTGTGATTTAGACATAAAGAAGCTTTCATTTTTTCTAAAAGTTATTTCTGCTGTGGTAGTGGTGGTGTCATTCTCAAAGTTAATGACTTTAGTAAGTTGAACTCAATTTCTGTAAGCTCTCTCATTAGGGGGTATGTGCCTGTTAGATACTTGACCCCTGTTGTCAGGGGATGGTTTAGAGAAGTTTAGAAAAGTTAGAGGTCTTGAAATGAGTTCTCTGCTAATGAATGTGCAATGGTGTGTTCCATGTACTTGCACACTGAACTGAGTAGCAATGAGAGGTGATTTTGGAAATGTTTTTTTAGCTTGCTAATTTATACAGTCCTTTTTTTCCCCCTTTTTAATCGCACTAGCTTTTGAACTTTATGAACAGTACCTGTCAATTTGACAGCTTTATCGCTTTTGGTAGTGTTATTTAAATGGTGAGACACCCAAACAGAGAGAAGAGTGTTTGTATCGCAGGAGTGCTCATTGTGCTAATCAGATGCTGGAATTCATAGGGAGGGAAACATACATATCCTAAATGTGGAGGACACACTTGAATTGGATTTTGATTTAACCTGACTAAATAGAAGACAAAAGATACAGATACACAGCCTTAGGAAAATTTTTTTGTTACTTCCACTGTTAACCAAACTGTTGGCTGTCCTTATGTTCCTGGATACGCACTGTGCTGATCAGTGGCGGGAAACACCAGGGCAAGTCCCTCGATGTTGTAACTGGATCCCTGTCTTACAGGCTGGTGAAATTTGTGAATCTTTTAGGCACCTTAGCAAAGAGAGATGAGGACTGCAGATGACTTAATCTGAATCTGCGATTACTATATGTGTGTTAGAAAGTATATTTTAAGAACTTTATTTTTTTGTTCCTAGTGATCTAAATCTTATTTGATAACAGCCAAATACTTTTTTTTTTTTTTGAGATTCTGTTCACATTTGGAAACCAAAAAATCTAAGACACTAGCTTTTTCAAATGAACCTCTCATGAAAAATGCCCCTGGAATTGCTAGCATGCAGAATTAAGCTGCTCTGTAGAAGTCCTTTGTGTGTGAGCTGTGTGTGCAACAAGGTTTTTTGCTTTGTATTTATTTTCCCCCTTGTGATAACTGACTAGTTTGAGTAATATGCTAACTTGTTTTCATTAAAATTCTTAATTATCAATTTGTCTAAATTCTTCTGCCGAAATTATAATCAAACGAACTGTATGACAGAAGTTGTTACTGCTTGTTAAGTGTGGAATTTTTACCAAAATTAATCAGTAAAGCTATATAAATGGCACTTTGATATATTTTACAGTGCACGCCACAAACCTAAAGCTACCTATCAAGATGAGCGAAAGAGTAGTGCACGACTGATTATATTTGTGATTGGAGGAGTTACATATTCTGAGATGCGCAGTGCTTATGAAGTTTCTCAAGCGTACAAGTCCTGTGAAGTTGTGATTGGTAAGCTTGTCTTGCGAAAAGGGTAGTATGTAGCGGTTTACTACATGGGGTTCTGGAAAATGTAAGGACCTTTTTTCTTACATTCCCTAAGTTGGTTCAGTAAACTAGTACTATAGGCAATTTATTTTTTAAAACTATGGATGTAGAAGTACCTTTTCAACTTATCTAGATTGCTTGATGTTTGGGTGTTTTTTTTTTTTGCAACAAGATATTAAGAATAATAAATGCAGTTATGCTCTACAGAAGAATCATCGTGAATTACATCAGAAATACATAATTAAAGTAGCCTGTTATATAGCAAAAAGGATTTAAACAGACCTATATTTCCTTGCCTTAGTGTCCTCACAAACTTTTGCAGCTGACTCTGCTTTACCTGCAGCTACACTTACTACTCTAATTCCTTTTGGAAGTAGTAGGAAAGTTGTCAGACTTGGTGCAAAATGAATCATTTTGGGAGGAAGGGAAGATAAGTGTTTTTTCCTTTAAAAAAAAAAACAACAAGCAAAAAACCTGAAACCAACCAACCCAACAAAATTTTTTTGTTATAGCTCAGTTGACTTTGCAACATATTCTAGTTTTTCTTATGGTTTCTTCAGAGACTTCACACAAACTGCACTGGGATTTGTTGCTTTTGCCCTGAAAACTAGAGCAGTCTCCCTAATCTTACTGAGATTCAGCAGTAAATGCATGAATTTACCAACTGGGGTAGTAATCTCTCAGTTAATACTTCAGAGGCAGCCAATGCTTGCTCCATTAGCTGCTGTGCTTCAAATGATTATTTCCTGTAATGCTGTTTAGATTTAGGTGCTAAAACATTTGTATATATGATATATCAAAACAGAGCTCCTAAACAGAACCTTACCAGAGACTTGAATCCATCTGCAGTGGCAGCTGGTGTCTGGGTGCAGGGTCATCTGACACATGCTAAATTGCTTGAGATGCCTATATTTGGTAATTAAATTTAGTCTGGAGTTTCAAAAAGGATTAAATCTATTTACCACCATTTAAAATAAACAAATAAGTACTCTTCCCTAAAGCAATGACAACCTTGATTCTGAGATCTAGAGTCTATTGCCTTAAAATAGTGGGGCGTGTTGTAGGTGTGTTTGTCGTTTGGGGTTTTTTGGTTTCTTTTCTGTTTGCTGGTTTATTTGGTGGTGTTTGAAGTAGGTTTAATGCTGGTCCTAGTTTTGAGTTTCAATGGAAAGACCAGGACAACAGGAATGTAGTTGAAAAAGGCTGCTTCTTCATCTGAGACTGGTTTAGAAAACCATGTTTAGTGTAGGTCACTCTTCCACTGGAATACCTGGCACTAACCACAGCACCATCTTGTTCAGAGTTGATTCCTGTAGTTTTGTTCGTAATCCTGATTCCTGAGGGAAGGTGATAAGCAGCATTGAAATTTGGCAGTTACTGCAAGGTGAAAACCTTCCTGTGTTTGTGATTCTGAACTTGAAGAATATTAGCCCATTAAGACTGACATTACTAAAAGCCAGGGTTCAAGACGGCCCTGATCTTAAACAGTTAAGAGTTCCCTGTATAATTGTAAGGTGACCGTTCATGGTAGAAGTTCTAACCACTCGCTATGAGAAAAAGAGAGGTAGTTGTGCACTCCCAAAGAAAAATAAGGATTTTCTTTGCTGCTCCAGAGTTGGAGTTTGTTGCAAATTTTTCAAGGAAGTGTTAGCTGGAAAAAGCCAATTTTCTGTAACTGATATTTCTGTGGAAAACTACTGTTTGTGATAATCTTTAATCCAGATGGTTTATTGACTCTAGGATAAAGCCTGTCGTTAACTTGCCCTTTCACAGAATGGGCAGATTTCTTGCAGGCTGGGACAGTTGCATAGAGTGGAAGTGGGCCAGGTTCAAGCCTGTGTTTCAAACTGGGCAGAGCAGGGACTTGAAACTTGTATCCAAAGTAAGAGTCCTCAACTAGATGTCTCGGCGTGTGGAAGAGGGACACTACCTACCTAATAGTGACACTTATATTTATATGATGACACTTTATATGATAACACATGAAAACACTTTTAACTGTTGTGGTTATCAGGTTTCCAGGTACAGTAAAAAACACTGGAATGTGACTGATTTTTTAGAGAGGGAATGTCTGAAAGTCAGAATTTCAGTCTGATACAGTTAATGCTTATGTGCTTTTTTCAGGTTCTACTCATATTTTGACGCCTAAAAGACTACTGGATGAAGTAAAGAGCCTTACTAAACCGAAGGATGTGGTCTGCATTAAGGATGAATAGAAATGGTGATGTTTGTGATGCATTAGGAAATGACAAATAGTATGTACATATTCTTATAGAATTGTCTTTTCTAAATATTGTACTGGGACGCTACATGATTCTGACTAATAGAATGTAATTTAATATTTTAAACTTGCTGCTTTTTGGGGGGGGAGTAGAAGACAAGAGGGGGCAAAAATCAACACGTGTGTTTCTGAGGTTATATTAGTATAGATGGTGTTACACTGTAAGTGCCGTTTCAAAAGGGCATGTTAATTTCTAACAAATTATACTGAAAGTTATCATGATTATGTATAAACTGGCATTGTTTTTGAGAACTGTGAAACCTTTCTGTAATAGTTATTAAAAAGGGCCTAGCTTCTTAGGTAGAGGCTTCAGAAGAAAAATTTGTAAATATGAGTTTATGGTAAATATATTTCATCCAAGAGCAATGGCTCAAACTGTAATATTTTCTGTAAAATAATTCATTGAAAATTCTTTAAATATAGGTAACTGAAAAATCAGAAGTTTTTTTAGAGGGTGGTGGGCAAGGTAGAAGGTTAATCACAGAAGTACTAAGCAGTTCTGATTTCAATAAATGAATGGAGAAATACTGTCAACTGCACTGAAGTACACTTTATATTTAAGTAGACACAGGGATTATTACTAAAGCTTTTAAAAAAAACTTAATTTCTTTATGATTGTGTCTACATAGTCTGTCTGTTTTCTGAGTTGAATTGCCTGTGATATGGAAGTTCCAAAATTTTAAATATAAATTTGCTTTTTGGTGGAGGGGGGCCAGGAAAAAGAAGAGGAAAAGGGAAGCAGCTGAATCTTTCAAATGGCTTGTTAATTTAAATAAAAGCAAAAAGCAAACCAAATAGCAAAATGTGAGGTGTTCAAGAGAATTTATTATTTTCGTCTACTTTGTTATACACTAAGAACCACATAAATTTGTGTTGAAGGGGGATCAAATAAATTCTAAATTGTGTTAATTCTGTAATACTGGTAATGTTTTGATTTGTCTTAGAAAATTATTTAAGTGTAAACTTACTAACCTTTTAAAGGGGTGTTGTTTTGATGTGCCTTGAAATGTTAAGTTTGTTGGATGTACAATCCGAGTGAAATGTCATGATAAAAAATACAGATGACTCATGGGTCTTTATTTACATTTTCCCCAGCTGTAAAGGTATTCTTTTTTTTGTTTGTTTTGCAGAAAGGTGATTTTGTTTCTTTTCCCTTAATTTTGTCCTCGGGTTAATAGTAGTTTAAGAGAACATCTTTGCTAGGTAAGTTCATTGGGAGTTAGTTATAAGGTGAAAAAAGGTCAAATTCCCCCTTACATCAGAGAGGAATGAAATGGGAGAACATTATATCACAATTCTAAAATGCTGCAGGACATGAGGGTAAGTGGTTGCAGGTGCTTAGCTCATGTAGGTGTATATGAAAGCTACTGCATGCTGACTTGATTTTCAGTAGAAATACAGAACCAACACTTTAACTGGTTCATCAAATGTCATGTGCATCAAACTTCAAAAAAATTAAGTAGAAGTATCTAGAATTATTTTTCTGAATTCTATTTTCTAACTATAAATATCACAATAAAAACACAGACTAAAATACATGTTTAAGAAGTGTATTGTTCAGCATTTTCTTACTGAAAATGCACACTTTGCAATCAGTAGTAAATAATTACGCTTAAATTATATGTATTCCTGACACTTTGGCAGAAGAATCCATGTTCGGTGTAAAAGCTATATGTAGTTTCAATTTTTTTCCCATTCCCAAAGCTTAAAAGCAATAAATAAGGACCAAAATAATAATATCAAAGTGTCCTACTTAAGGACTGAAATAATTGATTTCAGTAGTACATAAAATCCATTATACTGATGTTTATTTGTTGCATAGCACTGAAGAAATACTAGCCTGAAATATTGGATTACTTCTGCATGTTCAGCAGTTAGGCTTTCTTGAAGTGTCTGCTTTAGGCTTAAGTGCTGTCACCAGCTCAAAATTTTGTAGCTGATAAATACAAGATGAAGACTTTTGAGTTTTGGAATCCACCACCCACTTTTTCCAGAAGGCAAAGCCAAACATTACTGTAAAGGTGGATTAATAGACGTGCTTCAAGATTCTGACAGCAATATGTAGCCCAAACCAGCTCCTGGTTTCTTAGAGGCTTGCGGGGGGTGGGGGTGGAATTTCTTGTGAAGATGTTTATTTTTTTTTCCCAGGGATCTTCTTGGCTACTTTTTTTTCTAGATCAAGAATGCTTTATCAAGATCAAGAATGGGAGAGTTCTATCAAGATAGAAGTCTCCCCCCCAAAACCTAGTATTTTAGAGCACATGTACGAGGTACACTATAAAGTTCCTGTTTTCATATTATACATCTTAAAATAGACACCTAGCCTGTGCATGTGGACCCAGATTCACAAAAGCACAGATGTTGGTCTGACTACCCTAGATAATAAAGATACATTGCACTTGGAGATACGTATTTCTGAAGTTGAATCTGGTCAAGATTCAGAGATGACCAAGAGGAAAATTAAAGGTAAGGAACAATTTCCATGTTGAGAATGGCTGGAATAGGATGAAGAGGGAAAATTCGATGGGAGGGGTGTGTGATGGAAGCCTTGAAAAAAATCGTGTTAGTGGGCAGACTGAAGAGACAGACACATCACCTTCCTATTCGGTGTGTGAAGTAACACATGAAACTTGCAGTTGTCAAATTCAAAACAAAAAGACCTTTAGCATCTGACACATTGTGTGGTAATGGCATGCTTTAAATTGTTACGTGAGGGGGGGAAATAAACGTCAACATAGATGAGAGAGCGAAAAAAAAAAATCAAAGGCTTTTAGATAAGAAGATATTACTGCTGATTTGGAAGGACTCGGAGCTTTCAGTTTGCCAGAGAATGTTCTGAGGAAACGTCACTATGTGCTTGTCTTAAGTATGTTCTGTCATAGGCATTTGCCGTCAGGCCCAGGACAGCAGGTTGAGACAGTGACCCAGGATAAACAAAAGGTCCAGCTGTTCTTGTGGTGTAGAAAGATTTCTGTGGAAAAGATTAATCTTTTTTTATTGGATCTAGGGAGCCTACAGTAATAATTTTGACTATTAAGTTCATTTGCAGAGTGATAATAGGGACATTCCAAACATTAATCCAGCACAGGGGAGTGAGCCTTTCACTATCCTGTGCTGTTGTCTTAAGCTAAATAAAGCAAAAACACGGATAATGAGCAGAGGCAAATTGAGTTATAAGGACGTACAGTAAGAACCTAAGGGAGAAAACGTTAATGGTATTGTTGACTCTGAAGTGTGGAAGAAGACCTGAAAAAAGCCATTGATTCAGGCTAGTAAATCAGTGGTATACGGCAACAAGCTTAGCTGTCCCTGCTTGCATGAACAGTCTGGATTATTTGTATCTATCAACTGATGAAACCGCTCAGGTTTGCCTGAAAATTACTGTCCTTTTTAAGCAATACATTGTCACCTCTAACTTCAAGTGATGATTTCCATCAGTCCCTAAATATTTTGGAATTGCTTCAGTGAATAGCATCCCTGATAATACAAGGCTGTTAACTATTTGCTTTTAATCACTGCAGTTAAATGGATTTCAGAAGGAGAATAATAGACGCCTTTTCTTCGCCTACTGTATTTCTACATTATTTTAAAATTTTTCCAACCTACTTACCATCAGCTAAAATCTCAAAGCCAGATGTATCTGATAAGGTAAGGACATGACATTGAAGAAACAATTTAATGGTTAGGAATACATAGACAACAAATGGTATTACTCAGTTACTGAGACATGCAAGGAAGTATCTTAAAAACAAACAACCCTCAAGGCAGGCCACTCTAAAAACAAAATAATTACCTATGTTAACTATGACTTGGTATGTCAGCATGATGCTTACAGATGTCTCAGGTGCAGAGGCTCTTAAGCAGCTGCTGTTAAAGTGTGGGGAGACAAAATATGTAGTAATGGCTGAGATTTATTCTCCTCGTTGGGGCTGGAGGGAAACCAAAAGTCAAAAAGTTAACCTTGCTTGTTTAAGCCAATTTTTATTAATCTATCTTAAGCGAATGCTTAGAGAAGGTAGCTGTACAGAGTAGCCCAGGTTAGCCAACATACTGAAGACTTCCAGTGGAATGTGGAATACCAGTATGTTCTGGTTTAGTTTAGTACTGATAGTTACAGAGTGGCTGGCAAAGTCAGCGAAGCTGACTTTCTGATCTTTGTATTTATCATTTCATATTTGCAGAGATACTGAAACTTCAGTATCAATCAGTAAAAACAGTACTGCATTTGAAACTGGGTATTTAGAGCTGTTTTCTTTTAACTTCAGCTAGATCTTCTGAAACTGTTCGTACTATTCGTTCTGTAGCTTTCTTCAAACTGTTTGCTGTCTGTATGGCATGATCCAGAGTAGACCTTAAAATCTGTTGGGAATAATGAAATATAGCCTTGTTAATACTGAAGGTAAATGTTTACATAGGTAGAGAATAGAAAGTGATCTTTTAATTAAGGTTCTGTGTAGCGTTTTCACTTTGAATACATGTTGAGAAGTAAAAATTCAGTTGTGTGATAGACTGCTCCAGGATTCAAGTTGGAAGTATCTGTTATTTCTTTCTCTTTAATTGTGTAGTCCTTTGGACTAAGGGATATTTATAGCTTTCTAAAGCAGGAGCCAGAGTGTGATGCACGTTTGTTGTATTGAGAAGGTTTTCTTTTAGTTTTGATAGTGGTTTGTATGGCTAGAGTGACATTCTTTGTTTTGGTATATGAAATTTAATTCCAGAGGTGAGATCCAGTGCTCCTTTTCTGTCCCTTTCACCATTTATTCAGGGACAAAGTTGCATAAAAAGTCTGTAGCATACTCATATGAAGTAATATACTAATACATAAGCTAAAATACTTGTGTTTTTAACTCTCTCTTGTCTTGTCTTGAAATAGACTAGATGTGTTTAGGTTGTAATAATCAACGTGCTAAGAATGTGCTGTGATGTGGGGATGTACTCTTCCCGAGATAATTGGGTGGCTTTTAATTTTCACTCTAGTCTTACATTTGCATTGGAATAATTTCTGTTCCTGATGCTGATTGCAGACTTGCTTCGGGCAGACTTCTTGCTGGGTAAGTATTGATGTGACAGGATAATTTTATCATGTGTGCTTGAATAGCAGGTTTTGGCAGCCTCAAAGTTTTGCCTAAAGATAAGATACATGAAATAAAATACAAATTTAGTAAGGAAAATAATTTCTAAACTGAGTATGCTATCAAGGTGTGTATGTTTAATTCATAGTTGCAAGTTAATTTTACAGCTAGTACATTTTACATTTAATTGTAAAACCTTCCATTGTAATTTGTGTTACATCTGTATTGCAGTAAGACAGAAAACGTTCCAGGATGCGGAGTCAGGAAATCTCTCAACAGCATTACATTCTTGGTGCTGTAACCTCTCAGAGTGGTCCATGCCATTGATTCTCAAGTGCAGCTGCTGTACTTCCAGACAATTGCTGCTATTGAGTAATGCTGTCAAAAACTGTGGTAACAAAACTTGTCTGAGTTCCAGTCTAGGTTGTGCTATAGTTAAGAATCCATTTTACTTCTGACTCCCAGTGTGGTTTAATGTTAACAACAGTTAAAAGTACGACTGTTACTTATAAAGTTGGTAGCAAACAGAATTGCATCTTAAATAATACAGACTTGCTTTTGAATCTGTGAATGGGCACATTCTCTTAATAAAGTCAGCTTTTGGTTTGGTTTGGTTTTTTACTAAATGTGTCACCTAGAGAAGTCAGATGTTGATTCTTCATTAAAATTAGAAAGATTGAAGAACTACTCTAAGCGTTATTTACACTTGCTTTTAGGGTAAATATTTTAACTTTCTTACTGAGTAAAATTCTAATACACAGAATGCACCACAAAAGATAAAACATTCATCCTGCTTTTTTTTCCATGCTGAAAGGTCAACGATGGCATTTTCTGTTCTACTATATGTAGTTATTGCTACAGCTTACCTTCCAGAAAGTCTGTTTAAATGTTCACATGACTGTTTATTTTTTTGAACCTTTTGAGTGGAGATTCTCTTCTGTGAATAAGCTGGAGTCGTTGATGCCATGTTCAAAACAAAAGCCCAAAAAATTAAATTTTCTGTATATTTAATGTAAATTAAACATGCTATTTAGCATAAATAAAAAATCAAGTAACTGTCACTGCTGAGTGAAACTTCAGTATGTTTAAGACTTTTGGCAAATGAGGACAGATTGACCTTTTTGGGTTTGCTGTTGAATTTAGTTCTATGGCAAATAGTATGCAGATTTATATTCCTTTTCATATAGTGAAAGACTGTAGGGGGAAGCGTAGAGTAATCAGACTCTCATAATCCAAATAATTACATGAAACTACTTTGCGTTACAGTTCTACAGTATTCATATAGAGAAGTAGCTAATTTATGCTTTCTTCCCACAACTGAAATTTTATATTTTTCATGTGCAATTTTTTCCTACAGTATAGAGAGGAATCTGAGATAAGTGACTTTAAAAGCTAGACATTCAATATTTAGTTTTTTTTTAATTAGGCTTTCCTTGACTTTGATGCACGTCACACAATTTGAGTGTAGAGCTGGAATTTTCTTTAGTACTTGTTTACGCTACATTAAGTAACAACTAAGACTGAAAAAGTTGGCACGGTAATGCCCAATTTTAATATTCTTCCATGTGGCACTGCAACATTACATATCCTTGTCATATATGAAACATGGAAGGGACTCCGCCCATAAAGAATGAGAGAAGGCTAAAGCTCTCGTGCATGGGGATTAAACTTGGCTAGGTGTGTTAAAGTTGGATTTGCTGATCTCGCTCTACAAGGTCTATACACATCCACTGTTTAGCTGCAGTGTTACTGATTGATTATACTAAATTACATTTGGCCTGATCTATGTGCAGTGTGGCTTTTGCCCCTTAAAATCTAGCTTGTGGTTGGTAATTATTTCAGTAACACATCATACTTACAGGTTGAACCAGAACTTTTATTTCTGTGTGGGGCAGAAGACTGAACAGACTCTTTGTAATTCTGGAGTGTAAGCTGATCTCTGCCTCCTCTAGGGCATCTGTATCTACATCCTGAAAACAAAGACATGTTGCTTAGTAAAACAAACACTATAAAGAAAAATATTTTGTGTATCTTTTAATATTTTTGTAATCATTATACCTTTTCTCTCTACACATAATCTTGTATTGAATGTTTTGTAACTTTCAGTTTCACAGTTCACAAGTTCCTCGCTTTGTGACTCATAAGAATCATAGGCTGAGACATCTTCTGAATCGCTGCCTAAAATTAAAAAAATACATTAAAAAGGTCTGAAATATTAGAAATTTTGGCCTGTGTACCTAGGTAATTATTTGGCTTTCAGCACCATAATTTCTGAGTCCTTCGCTGCCATTAACACTACTACAATTTGAGAATTACTTTTTCCTCCATTTTACAGGTGGGGTTTGAACTTTAAAGATTGTCTTTCAGCCTTGACTAAGCCTCAAATGTAGATTTTTTTTTTTTGG
>Ga0065711_1006863_pt1 | contig 21549 bp, 21 predicted proteins | sample Hoacrofraction12_FD_59098 | JGI IMG/M metagenome (GOLD analysis project Ga0065711, IMG submission 59098) | Hoatzin crop microbial communities from Cojedes, Venezuela - Epithelial fraction 12 v2 (version 2) | ecosystem: Host-associated > Birds > Digestive system > Esophagus > Crop | place... | reverse complement strand
GTGGGCTGGGCGCCCCGGGCTCCAGCTGGGGTGTGAGCATGGGGAGGCTGCTCAGAGCGGCTCTGCGAGTGTTTCGGGGGTGTGTGAGGGTTTTGAGGGTGTGCAAGGGTTTTGGGGGGTGTGCGAGGGTGCTGCAGCCCCTGCCCCACGCTCCGGTTGGGCTGTAGCAGAGCTCGGGTGGTTGTGTGAGACGGTCTGGTCGCTGGTGCTGACGCAGGGGTTGTTTTTGCAGGGGTGATCCTGTCCTGTGCACTTCTCTGAGGGGCTGTCTGTGCCCAGGCTGGTATAGATGGGTTTGTTCGCGAGCTGGGATCTCACGGTGTCGGTGGGTGACTGTGTCACCGTACCCTCTGATCCGCCTTCGTTGGCTTTGCAGCCCTCCTGTCCCATTGCTCGGCTTTCCCCTCCCGTGGGGAGCTGTGATTTTAGGAAAGAGCCTCCTGAGCTTCCAGGCTGGGGAGGCTGGTGGTGACCCTGCGAGCCCTGGGGCGTTCGCTGATGCTTGTTGCTCACTGATGTTGGCTGGTGGGATCTAGCAGCACCTCCCACCACCACCAAGGCTTTGTAACGGGTGGCAAGGCTTTGGGGGTTGGTGTGGGCTGCCTAAGAGGAGCTCATTAGTGGCTCCAGAGGCTTCGTGGTGAGATCAGAGCTTCATCTCCAGCCCTGTCTGTCCTTCATCACTCACGGCGTTAGAAATGTTTTAGAGAAAGGTTTCCAGTCTGCTGGCTCGAGGCTCGCTCGCTTGTCTGGGTGAGCCGGTGGTGAGTAATGGCTGGTGTGTGCTCCACAAGGACCTGGCCGTTTCCCGTGAAAGGCTTTCAATCATGCTTTCTCAGCCCCGTGGCCACACAGTGCTTTAGCCTAATTACAGCAGCGCTGCTTAATACACTGCAGCCACCAGCAGAAGGGGACTTCGAAGCTTCGACCGTGTCTCCTGGCTTTCACTGCCCACCGGCGAGGTCTGACGTGCCGAGGAGCACCAGGTCCTCCCTGGTGTGGATGTCACCAGCGAGGGGTCCTGTTGCCCCATCCACCCCTTCCAGGGTAGGACAGCAGCATCACCAGGACATGGTTTAGCAGGCGTGATGGTGTTGGGTTGACGGTTGGACTTGATGATCTCGGAGGTCTTTTCCAATGTTAATGATTCTAGGATTCTGCCTGTAGCTGGAGATTTGGGTCCGGGCTCTTGGGTCCAGCAAAGGAGGAGGAGAGCAAGGGGCACACCGGCCGGATTTGGATTCATAAATAAGTTACGAACAACTCTTTGGTCCACCTGCATCTCTCGTGCTGTCCTTTCCCTTGGCCAGCCATGCTCACTGGTCCCGCAGCTCAGCGTCGGTGCCTGGGAGCACAGCAAACATGTTACTCATGGAGCAGCCAGGCTGCTTAAGAAGCTAAATTTATTTCATTTTCTAAACTGCAGCTGGGAAAAAATAAGGAGCCATTAGGCTGTCAGTTGTCAGAGCTCTACAGGAGCATCAACACATCGTGTTTTTCTTTACTGAGACATTAAATGTGTCAAGACCTGTGATGGACTGTCTGGATCAGATTCAGAGGGCAGATGGGATGGCGAGCCAGGGCAGGATGGCTTTCTCCGCTCTGCCAGCGCTGCCGGGCTTTGTGGTCGTACAAGCCTCGAGAGTTCTCCGAAATGTAAAGGCCAAGTCCTTCAGCACCGCAGCCTGCTGCCACGTGGATATTGTCACCTTAATGGGACTGGTCACGCGGGTACCTACGGGGATGTCGGCGGGTAACGGCGAGGCTCGGGCGCTGAGTCCCGTTGGCATCGCTGGGTGAGGCAGGACCGCGTGTCTCTGGTGCAGCACGGGGGTGGAGAATTTGGGTGCTGCCCTGGCCAGCAGACGGGAGCGTTTCTCCCCGTTTTCTCCCCATCAGGAGGTTAATGACTGCCTGACCACGGCAATATACCGGGGCAGCGAACTGGCAGGGAGAGAAGTGTGAATGTCGGTTTAATTATTTTCCAAAGCGTAACCAGTCTTGAGATTTTTATTTTTTTTTTTAAGGAGTCTCTAGGATGCCCAGAAACCTCCCAAAGCCTTCAACGTCGCAGAGTTCTCCCGAATGCAGTGTTTGGTCTGCGTGTGCATAAGAAGTATGGCAAATATTTTATTTCAGATGCTGGCATATTTGCACTGGCACTGACTGCATTACATGTGAGTGATGAAAGGCCCTGTATAAATATGGTGTTTCCATCGGTATTGATTGCATTATGATTGCAATTACGTTTGCAATGGAGCTGACTGTATTATGTGTGTCATTATATTGGCAGTCGTCATTAGTGCTTGCCTGTGGCCGCTTGCTTTTTCCTCGAGTCGCGTCTGGAGCGGGAATTCAGCTGTGGGGGCCGAGCGGCAGAGGCAGGGCTGGCTCAGGGATGCTGCGCTTGGCACCTGGCGAAGCCGCCCTGAAGCCGGTCCAGCAGCACCCACCAGAGATGCTGGGGAGGTCGGCTGTCGGTGCACGCAGGACGTGCCTGCGTGGGTTCGGGACCCGAGCAGGTGACCGGCTGGTGCTCTCCCCGGTGTTACTCCTTGGTACCTTCAGCTGAATGTCCCCTCACACGGGGGGTGGCACTGCGGTCCCTCCCGGGCCATGTGCGCAGCGGCTAAGACCTTTAAAATTTCAAGATGCCGTTCAAAAGTTCCTTCTTGCTCTCCGTGCTGACCTCCTCATTACAGGAGTAATGGAGTAAAATGTCTGTGGAGTAAAATGTCTTTTCTTCTTTGATTCAACCTCTGCCTCTTTTTTGTTTCGTGAGAAGAGGTGCTGTGGGCTCAGAGGCGGTTTATGATTTTTTCCAAGTCAATATCCCTGCCTGCTAAGAGCAAGATGTAATCTGTGTGTGTGTGTGTTCGCAGGGTCACGCAGAGCAAGCGTCAAATTCCTGGCACGGGAAGAAAGGGATGTGCATTCCCCAAATGCAGGCAGGGAGGTATGGTGTTGCCTTTTTCTGTCCTCCGAAGCTCCTGAGAAGGATGCCCTTTGCTACCGTGCCCTGGAAATGTCATCCTGGACGGGGAGGGAGTTCTGTGCCTGCTCCTCGCCCGAGGCTGGGCCAGGCTCTGTGGCACATCGATTAAAAGCAGAGGCTTTGAGCTCAGGAAGGGTTTTCCCTGCCTGGGCGAGTGTTAATGGGAAAGGTTAGAGGTATGATGGGGAGCGAGGACCGGAGCGAGAAGGGGCAGACGGGCAAGCCAGGGGGTAGGGACGATAGGAGCAGGTGAGAGGAGCAGGGATGTCAGTGGAGGCTTTTTTCATCTGCTTGCTTAATTGGAGGTGAGGAGCGGGCACGGTGACCCCAACTTGGCCACCCCTGGCCCTTTGAAGGGTGGTGGGGATCTGCGCTGGGCTCTGCCGCGGGTCCCCTGCTGCTGACCCAGGGACTTTGCCTTCCACTTGAAGAAAGGAAAAAAAAAATAAATTAAAAAAATCCGTGAGGCGGTGAAAATGGTGAGGGGGAGGCAGGGATGAGAAAGGGACACAAAATGCACTCCCTCTCTGACAATCCACATGAGTTTGAAGTCAAAACATTCTGTGCATGTCTGCTTTTTTCTTCCCTCGCCACCTGGTAGCTATTATCAGATGACAATTTATTCCAGGCGTCCTCTTGGGAAGAGATTTCATAAGCATCAAGATTTTAAATCCAGCAAGGGCTGTGATGAGCACGGTGGCTGCACGAGCCGCAGCGTTTGGCTCCTGGTTCCCATCCTGGGCTGTGTACCTCGCTGCTGGCTTTGTGTGTGTGTCCCCTGCAAAACCTCAGGCTTTGGTTGAAGTCCAGGAGGCTCAGCCGGCTCTTGGACCAGCTCTCCAGCAAGGACCTCCAGCCATGGCTGGGAGAGGGAAGGACTCTTGCAGGTTCACTGGGAGGAGGAGGTAGAGGCTGCGCATGGGCTCTGGATATGTGCTTAACGAGGAATTTTGTCTGTTGGAACCTCGGGAGGTTTGCGATGCGGAGGCGAATGGCTGCTGCCGAGGAGCAGGTAGGTCGCAGGAGCTCCTGTGGCCCTCCTGAAGGAGATGCTTCCCACAGCAGCGCTACGCCGTTGCCTCTGATGCAGCGCCTTGTCATCGGGACAAACCGCCGGTTCACCCCGTGCCTTTTGTCTTAGCTTTTGCCTTTGCCACAGAGGCTTGTTAGTCAGATAGTTAGCTACTAGAATATTACTTTGCTGCTAATGACTTAGTAATAGGTTGCACTGGGAAGATGCCACTCCAAAACCCCCGGTATCCTATCAACGTTGGCCGCCTTTTCCCTGTGTATTACAGCTTTCCCTGCAGTGGGAAGGCTTAGCCTTCTGTCGTTAGACTGTTACTGTGCAACCCGTATAAAAACCCACCCCAGCTCCTCTTGCGGTCGCCCCATGGCCACCCCGCTGCCCATGCCCCTTGCAGGTGCCTTGTCGGCGTTGCACGCAGGTGTGACGCACGGGGCCGCGCGTACCTTGGCGCCTGCAACTTCGCCTCGCCGACGGTGAAAATAGACTTGTCATGTTTGGTTTGGTTTTTTGGTTTCCAGCAGATGTATTCACAAATAACTTCATTTGATGGCGATGATGGGGAAAGAAAAGAAAATCATCCCGATCGTTTCCTGAACGTTATCCAATGATCTGGAGAGCTAGTCAGAAATTTTTAAAAAAGGAGGAAAAAAAGGAATTGTGAATAGTTTGACAAGAATGTCAGTGTTCCTTGAACAAATCACTTGCAGCACATAATTCAATTGGCTTGAGTTCCTGGTGCGCTTCAGCGCCGGTTCCCGAGCACCGAGGCAGGGCTGCGCTGCCTGCGTGCCCAGCACACGAGGGGCACGGCGTGCATTAAAATGCATGAAAATCACAGAGCCTTGAATACCGCTCCTAGGGCTTGAGTGTCGATGTTTTGGGGAGGGGAGGGAGCGATGCGATCCGGTTGGTTTGGCCTCGCCTGCCCAAGAGTTGTCCCTTCTGCTCAATGTCTGCTGCGTGAGCCGGAAACCCCGGGCTTTACGGGGGCTTGGCTTGGTGGGATCTGCAAAACCAAGTGAGCATCGGTCCGGGTTTGCATCTCGCCTGCTCCCAGTGTGAACTGAATGAGCGGGAGGAGCGGGGACAGGCGCAACGCAGGGCGAGCCTCAAGCAAGCATCCCGTGGCTCCGGTGCCCGAGACGTGCCGGAGCTCCTTTTCCCTGCCCTGCAGCCGCGTTAGAAACCAGCTCGGGTCCCGCCGGCAGCCCTCGGTGTGCGGAGCTCCGGGCTTCTGCAAGCGCGAGCTGGGCCGAATTGTCCATGCCTGCAGGGTCCCGTCGAAGTGATGCTGGTGGCATCTGTGTCTCGTATGGAAAGCAAAGGTGAGAGGTAGCTTCAGCCAAAGGGCTGCTGTTCAGGGTCTCTGCTGAAACTGGATTTTGATTTACTTTTATTTAAAAGGTGGGTTTGTTTTGTCGGCAGGCGGCAGGTGAAGGAGCGGTGCCCGTGCAGCCGCTGGCCTGCCCCGGAGCCGCTGCGATGCTGGATTAGGCAGCACGGAACAAGGAGGGGATAAATACAAGTGATAAAAAATAATGCCATAGGAAGGCGTAATGCAAATTCCCTTCCTGTCCTGGCCGTGTGTCTGGTGAGTGACTCCTGTAACACAGGCTTTGGTCACCGGGACGAGGGCTCTGAGATGGGGCGAGCACCCCGAGGAGCCTGGCGCCCTGTCCGAGGGCTCGTCTCGGGGTGGCTGGATGCAGACTGCGAGGCTTTGCCTCTTGCTTAGAGAGCTTTGACTTTTAGAAGTTCAAAATGAGATGGCAAATTGAATGTGTTCATGAACATGGAGGCTCTCTAGGGTTTCCTCTTTAATTCAGCAGACTTGCTTTAAGGGACTTTCTGTTTTAGCAGAGAGAGGATGGGATCAGTGCTTTCGTCTCTCTTCAGCTTCCTTTACCAGTTCCCCCCTTCGCTCCTGGCTCCTGCAGAGTCCGTCTGAGAGCAGAAATGTCCCTTTCTGCTGTTCCTGTCCCTTGTCCCTGTGCACGCTGCTGTGCCATCCGAGGAGCAGGCTGATGGGAGCCGTATGGAGCGAGCGGCGAGGCTGGCTGTGTCTCCCACCCCCCGCGCTTGCAGGGAGCCCTGGGGGGGGGTTCCGAGCAGTGACAGGAAAGCCACGGGCAGAGGGACCTGTTATTTGCTCCTTCATGGTTCTGCAGTCTCCCTTTCCACCTGGGCTCTCCAGGGAGTCCCCGTGGGCTGCAAAGGTGCCGTGGGCAGGGGGAGATGGGGGCTTCCGTGGGATGTGGGGTGTCTTCGCACAGGACGAGAGGGTGTGCATCAGACCTGGAGCCCATGGCTTTTCCCAAATATCCACCCCCAGGAGAAAAAAAACCACACTCTGAGTTCCTGCAGCAGCTTTTGGGTGATGGGTTATCTCTGCCCATTTCCCTCCCTGCATCGTTTGTATTGCTGCTGAGAAACGAAGGAGGGTGCAGCTGAAGAAGGGGAGGCAGGGACCGCTTCAGCATGTGAATATGGTTTGGGTTTGCTGGGATTTTTGTCTCATGTTTAACCCAGTGAAGCACCACGGTCTGCGAAGCTCAGAGGGCTGTGAAAACAGCGCTTGCAACAAAGCTGGAAATTAGGGGAATTTTGCTGCGGCGTAGGTTTTGTTGTGAGCTGAATGTCAGCCTGGGTTTGTCGTCCTTCTGGGAGCGTCGGGGAACGGCAGGTGGAAAAGTGCAGCACAAAAATTCATTGCCTGCAAAGCTTGCCACAGGTAAGAACCTTGCACTTGGGGCGAATCTCTGGGGTTGTAAACCCCCGTGGAAGGAGACGATAGACCCTCCTGAGACTCCCCGGCAGAGCTGCACCTCCCCATCTGCTTGTGGGGCTAATGGGACTTCCTGATGCACGTCAAGATCTTGACTGGGAAGGTGCTGTTGAAGGACAAAGTCTGATGATGTTTGGCTCTTAGCGTTTCACAGCTCCCCTGCCTTCGAACAATGCCTAAAAATACAAGGGTATGCAAATTATAAACTAATTTAGATGATGGAGCATGGGAATATTGCTCATACTCCCCAAGCATGGCATTTCCAATCATATCTTCGTTTCATTTTTAAGCAAAGAAATCATAATCTTGACATGTTTATCATTCAGTGCCTGCACCAATTATCTCTTTGGGTTCATTCTATAGTTCATAGAACTGATAGATTATGATCATGTTGTTAGGAGAATTGTGCAGTCATTATTCCTCCAGCTGGAGGAGAAGTTGAAAAACAATTATAAAGAATGATTCTCCTTTGGATTGCTTTCTGAGTTTGTGAAATAGGCAAGTCCCTATTACCGGGGGCCACGAGCTGCAAGGCTACTGCCACTCTTGGTTTTGATCTCTTGTGATCCAAACCAGACGCCTTGTAAAGCGGATTTTCTGCTGCAAGCTCTGGTTGTAGTTATTATTTTTTTATGGCTTGATATCTGAGAGATGAATACTCTTGGCCGCACGAGAGCTGAAACTCTGAATGAATGATAGTTTCCAGTTTAATTACAGTGCAGGGGTGGTGGTGAGGCACCAGTGCATACCTTCTGGGGAGAGGGGGGTTAGAAATTGAGACCCAAGGCTTGCATCCAAATAACACAACGTTGGCATCTGCATGTAATTTTTACCCAAAACCGGGTGAAGCTTGGTTCCCTCAAATGAAGTTGTGTTTTCTTTCAGGATCCTTAATGAGACTCAGGGGATTGTGACCCCCCAAAGAAAATATTTGCAGAAAGTGCTGCAGAAGGAGTCCTCTGGGTCTTTGGGAGTTGAAGGCAGCGTGCTCCTGGGGGAAAGCTTTTCTTTGATCCCCAGAAGGAGCTCACTAATCCCATCCATTAACACACTTGGGCAGCTTTAGGGTGATTTGGCAGCCTTCCTTCCGTGATTGATTGTCCCCAGAGGAATGCATTGCCTTTCTGCTCCTCCATTGCCCCAGTTCTCCGTGCACGCTGTTGAATTTTCAAGTTACTTGACCAGAAGGGAACAGAGCCAGAAAAACAAATCTCTTGTCAAGGCATCGTTCCCATGTGAGGATTTTGCCGCCTCGTCTCTCCAGGGCTTCCCTTTCCTTCTTTGTCTCCCAGCTGGTGTTCAGGACATGAGCAAAGGGCCATATCCAGTGCATCGGTATTTATCCAGTTTGGGACTGGATGAAACCCCCTGTCCCCCAGGCCTTGTTGTTTTGCCTTCTCAAAGTGGTCAATATTGAATGCTTGAGCAGATCTAGTTATTTAATAATGTACCCTGTCAATATTTATGTGCTTGTAGCTGGCTGGGTATTCCAGATCGGCGTGGGTGGTGACTGACGTGCAGAAGTAACTCTCCAGATGTGAAGTGCTGTGTGCCCAGGGAAGGAGGGAGCAGCACTTGAGGGGGTCTAGTGATTTTTGCGGTGCCTTGGAGCGGCAGCTTTACTCCCTGCTCCGGTCACAGCTTGCTTCCTCCTGTTTTGAACTTCTCCTTTTCCCTACCCGTGCCCACTCCGCAGGGCTGGCTCAGATCATCCTCTGCGGCAGGGAGAGGACCATGGCCAGAAGAAGCTGTGCTTGCTATGAGACCCCCAGTTCCTTTGGGGACCGGAGCTTGCTTCTGCTGTTAGTACGGGGTCTGCTTAGGTGACGTGCCCCACAGCAGAGAGCCCTTGATTAGGTTATTTGGGTGCTGCATGCTGACACGAGAGGGATGCATCTCCCTGAACTAAGCTCGTGCTTTCATAAGGAACCTGCTTTTATGTGGGTGCCCCAACCGTGGCTCGGATTTGCCAGCTCCCTTTCGGAAAGCATGGATCTTTGCCCTGGCATTACGTGGAAATGCATGGAAATGGGGCTCTCCCAGCCCTCCTGGCTGGTGCTGGTGGAATCGAGCAGCTTTTTCTGGTGTAAGTGGGAAAGCCGGGGGTGAAGCAAGCTGGGTCCCAGGTCTTTCAGCTTCTCTGACTGCAAAGAAACAACCCGGCAGGTTTGACAGCACCATGCTGCAAGGCTGGCTGGCTGGTTTTGCATGCTTAAGTTGGGCGGCGGTGTCGAGAGTCCTTGGAACTTTAGAGGCAAGATGGAGAAGGAGGCATTACTATTTATTATTTTTGAACACCTACCACCCTGAGCTCCCGGAGTTAACAGGCTCCCTGTAGCTCTCTGCTTGCTAGTATTTGGTAGATGGATAAACATACTTTATTTCTTTATAAAGGGGAAAAGGTTGTTTACAAGTTTTAAAACAGAATGGAAATGCTGCTTTCCATCAGAAACATTTCCTGAACAATAGCAAAATAATGTTTAAAAAGCCCTTGAAGTGTCCCTTTCAAATGAAAAAACGTGCTGGGGAGAATATTAAATGCGCACAAACCCAAGGTATTAATGCTTATTAATGAACGAAGGAAAAAATAAAATGCAACTGAACGCAGAAATCTATGCCTGGCACCAAAACTTTTGTGAAGATGGTGCCAGACCTCTGTAGGAGGTGGTCGTGTCTTTATTTAAAACCAAAAAAAGCCACAAAATCTAAGCCGTCTGCAGACTCCGTGTGCCGCATGGCTGCGGGCTGTGCAGGAGGGACGAGAGGCATCACCACAGCCTCCTGCGCTTGCCGTGGCCCCGGGCGGGTGCCTCTGCCTTCGGGAGAAATAAGCCCTGGGGCTTCCAGACGTGAGGCGATGCCTTATTAATGACGGTCAGGGAGAAACTCTTTCTGGGTAGGGAACACCCGAGGAGTTGGCTCTGAGGTTCTTCCATCTTCCTCCGTGGTCGTTGTAAGCAGCGCGCTGGGGATGTGCTCGGGTGCTGCTACTTCTTCTTGCCATTGCTTTTCTTAAAGTGTACTTGACTTTTTTAATATTAGGCAGTGGCAAGGGTGGTATTTCTGGTGAATTCTCCTTTTCCTTTCAATTATTATAGCACGGGTAGAAAAAGAAGCTTTTAAAACCAGATTTTTTGATAGTGGATGGTGAGTCAGAGCAAGACTTGCTTGTTGAAGAGCAGGTCCAAGGAGGAAGCTGGACGTATTTCCGTTTACTTCATGGCCAAACCCATGACAAAATAAAAATATTTCCAAGTGCCAGAGGAGGGAGCCAGCAAAACACAGGATATCTGAAGGTTTCCGCTCTTTTAATGTGTCTCTCCCTAATGAAATCAGAATACACTGAGCGAAGCGACACCAAACTTTCCTGGCACTTGTGAAGGAGTTGAGAGAAGCAGCATCGGTGTCTGACCCACTAGTTGGGAGCAGCGCTTGCTTTAGAATCAAAAGCTTCCAAGTTTTTATCTTGGAGGACACAGCTTCTCCCCTCTGCTCTGCCCAGCTCCTTCAGTTAATTTTTTGCAGTAACCTCAGTGCTTTTTTTTTCTTGCCTCTGGTCTTTCCCCTGCTCCTACAGCACGGAGTTACCCATGCGGGTAACTCGGGCGGAGAGTTTCACCTTAACGATGCTTGTCAGGGCCCGTCGCTGCTCACCACGAGCTGTGGTGTGGCTCGTGGGTGCATGGGGATGGGGGAACCGTGGTGCTGCCTGGAAAAAGCTGGGGGAGGCAGGGAAAAGGACATCTGTGAGATGCCGGAGGCGTCTCCGCACCCCGCCGCGTTGCTGTCGGAGGCAGGGATGCAGCGGGAGAGATGGAGACAGACACGCTCTGCCCTGGGCAGCGCAGGCGTTGCTGCGAGGTGGTGGACCCGAAAAGTCTGGGTGCAGCCCCAAAACTCCGCTCCGGTGTACGGGATGGGTGGGAGCTGCCATTGCCGCTCGTTTTTGGGCCTCACCTTTTGATTTACTTGCGCTCCATCCCTCTGCAAATTCCCTTTCCCCATCAACCCGCCTTGCAAAATGCCTGTGCCGCATATGAAATGGAGGAGATAAAATTACAGTGTCTCAAAATTGGCCGGGCTCGGTGCAATATATAACATAACAGATGGTACTACATGATGCCTCTGAAATATCTGTGCAATAGCATTTTGAGAGACGTATAACTGATCAGGCAGCATATGGAAAATACTTTGTGCTGCGCGCGGGTGCGGTGCCCGCTCTGCTGGCACCTGCTGTCCCTCCCCGAGTCAGGGGTGCGACGCGGTGAGGAGCATCTCCCGTCTTCAGTGGAGGTGTCCCTGTCGTCCTCCTGGGCCAGGGCTGCTCTGTGCCACGTGGGCGAGCGCCGTTTCAGCATGATTTTTAACCCACCCCCCAAAAAAAAGCTAAGTGGTTTTCATCCAGGAGCAGATCGAGGACAAGAACACGTTGCTTTGGCTGGTTCTTCACAACCCACAGGAGGTCCCTCCACCTGGATGGGGCTCTTTGCGTAGAGTAAGGGACCACCCAGCCTCGCCTCTGCTGCTCTTGGTTGAAAAAAGGGGTCTTGATCATGTGTTTCCCATCTCCCAGTGCCTTAAGCAGAGGGCGGTGGGTTTGTGGGCGCTACCTGGAGCGGACAGTCCACCAGAATGCTCCCAGAGGAGGTTCCTGGTTGCGGGGAAGGACCACCTTCTTCATCCCCAGGGCTGTGGGACAAGTGATGGGTCTCCAGCCGGACCTCATGCCGCTGCCGTCGGCCCTTGGAGCCCCACAGTTCATCCAATTTCCAATGCACCTCGTGCACTCATCTTGCTGGTGCTGTCTGTGGGCTGTCTTTCACCTTGTGCACATCTGAAGCCTCTCCTGCATATTTGCTGTTCCCTGCTCTGCTTGCTGGCCTGCTGCCTGTCTTCCTGGCCTCATATGTTGGTTGACCCCTCTGTCTAACAGAGGGGACAGTGTTTCCTCTCGGTATGGCTCAGCTCGTATTCTTTAAGGTGCTTCGGGGTCACGGGATGAAAGGCTCCTTGCTGTTTCTGCAATGAGTCAAAGTTGAGCTAAGAATAGATCTATAAACAAGGCAGCAGCGAAGGTTTCCTAGCAGAGCCTGACGGGACCCCGGGAGTATGTCATTGCTGGAGTCGTTTGCAAAGGAGACGCGGACGCCGCCGAGCCCTCGGTCTGCGGGGTGCCTGGCTTTGGAACAGGGGGATGGGTCTGGGCAAATCCCCTCGCAGCTTGGTTTTGCTCCCGCTGAGAAGCTTTGGGGCTGGACATCTCACAGGGGGAGGGAGCTCTGCATCTCATGGTGGCTGCAAGAACCTTGCCATGGTGGGTGATGCTGCAGGAGGCAGCTGGTGGGCCCTTGCTGGGATCAGGAGTGATGAAACCAAGTCCTCCTCCCAAAACCGCGGCTCGCTGGGTGCCTTGGTAGAGGAGCGAGGGCTGGGGCGAGCTGCACGGCTGGGATTTTTGCCTGCACGTGAGATGCTCTGGCAGGAGGCACTACGCTTGGTTGCTACCCACACTCATGCAGAGAGGTATTTAGAGCTGTCAGTCTAGCGTGCTGTCTGTCTGTCCACCCACCTAGATATCTATGAAAATGCAGGGTATATTAGATGTATGCGAGAGCCCTGGGCACGCTGAGCCCTGCTGCCGAGACGAGAGCTTCTGATGCAGTTCGTTGTCCCGCATCCCAACGTGCAGGCCAAGAGAGCTGGGATCAGAGTCTGAAATGTGCAGCTTGGTCCCTGTTTCTGGACTAATCTACATCAAAGCCAAAAGTGGGAATCTTGCAGAAAGCAGGCTTCCCTCCTTTGTCTTTCCTGACTTTGTGTCCTCTGTGTTATCTCGACGGCTTTCTGCTTGCTGCCGTGTTTCTCTTTAATCTGGAGCCCTCTGTTCTTACCTGAGCTACAGAGGCTTGACGAGGAAAGCCACTGAACGCGGAGAAAAATGAAAGGGAGCAAAGCTTAAAAAAATGTTTTCTTTCTCTCTCATTCTTAAAAAAAAAAAAGAAAGAGAAAACCCAGCGCGCAGAAGCACGCAGCCAGTGAGCGATGCCTGAATTATCCTTGAACCGTCTCCTGCTTATGGATCAGGATGCATCATTTCTGCCCTGTTTTCTTTGCTTTCGCCCCGCGCTCTCCCTGACGTTCAGTCATTTTGATCAAAGCTAGGCAAACAGAAGTCTGCTTTCTCCACCCATCGATGGGAGAAGGGAATCCTGGCCTGGCAATGATGGGATGGGGGAGCCCGGAGCGGCGGGGTGCGAGGAGATGGGGGGTGCTGCAGAAGGAGCGTGATGTCTTCTGTACACGACAACAAGGAATAATTACTGTGATCAGAGATTTGTGTGAGGGTATCTTGCATTTCATAGCTCTCTGGAGCAGGCCCATCCTCCTGACGGTTGAGGATGGGAGCAAACTCCATCGCCAGCTTTCCCCACCATCCTGCTTCCCACCAGGATTTCTCCCAGGAGCTGGGGTGCTCTGGAGGCTGGGTGTTTTTGAGGGGTGGACGGCAGCACGTGTGCCTGGGGACCAGCCTCTTCTCAGGGGTGCCCAGAGAGCACGGGAGGCAACGGGCATACATGGAAATGTAAGACATTCTCTTTAAACATAGAAAAAAGCTGTTTTATGGTGAGAGTGGCCAAGTGTTGGAAAAGGTTGCCCAGGGATGTTGTGGGGTTCCCGGCCTCACGGTGCTGCCGCCTTCGCTGCTGCTCGTAGCGTGTCTTTGGAGGTACCTCATCCAGCACGTGGCTGGTAATGATTCTCGATGGGAATTAGTACCCTGTCCACCTGGCCCCGTTCTGCCATCTGACAAGAGGAGATAAGTGCACTTAACAACGCACCGGCTCTTGTTCAGGCCCCTTCTTCCCAAGCCAGAATCAATAGCAGGTCTCTCCAGCTTTTAGATCCCATCTTTTCATCTCTCTCGTGCGCATTTTTCCCAAGCAGCAAGCGCTTGATTTTTGGTTTTTGTTTTTTTCATGCTGCAGAGATTTTCCCGTTCTACCTTTCATCTGAACCCACTCGGCGTTAGCCCAGCCGGGGCTGCAGCTTGCACACCAGATAAGAAACCCCGCTGTAACTGGGTTCCCAGTCCCCATCTCCATCTTGCTCCTGGTTATGAGCTCTCCTGCAGCCGCCTTTATCTTCAAAGTGCTGTACAAACACTAATTAATCCTCCCAGCACCCCGCCAGGGTGGGTGAGGGAGAGCTGCTCACGGTCACCCACCCGTGCCGGTACCCCTCTCCAGCGCCGTGGCACGGGGTTTTTCTGCCCGGGGCATCCCCACTTGCTGGGTTTGCTTGCCCTGGTGTTGAGGAGCTGGATGCTCTCCCCCAGGCAGCGTTGGCAGGACAGTTGGTGGCTGTGTCACCGTGGCTGGGGACGGGTCTGGAAGGAGCATCGTGGCTGGGGACGGGTGTGAAGGGAGCATGCCTGCAGGTTGATGCAGACCTTCAAGAGGTGAGCAGCACTGCTTGCTGCGTCTCCTCCCGAGCGCCAGCCTGCTTCTCCCTTTGCCGTTGCTGCTAATTTAGTCGCCTTGAGCAGCTTAATTGCCCTCGGTTTGGATTCACCTCGGAGCTGGGTGCTTGCCGCTCGCCCAGCCTGGGGCAGCTTGCCCTTGGCAGTGGGTGTCGGGGTGAAGAAGTGCTTGTGGAGGGGGATCCATCTGCCTGGTGTACACATACCCCGGGGCGGCTGGTGAAGGTCCTGGGGTCTGCAGGGTGTTCAGGCTGGTCCTTGTGCTGCCGGTGGCCTGTGCAGGGAGTCGAGGGTGCTTGGGTGACAGATCTGAGCTGAGGGAGTGGGGTGCTGCCTTTGCCTTTGTCTTCCTATAGTAGCTCTGAGTTCAGAGAGGCTTTTTTTTTTCTTGAAAAAACAAAAAGCTACTTTTTTTTTTTTTCCTTTCCTTGCATGAAATGCAAATCAATAGATGTTGTATTCACATTCTAACAAGATGTCAAGGAGAAAAGGGTAGCCTTTCATTGAGGTGGAGACACGAACACACGCAGGGAGAGGAGGGGACGGGAAGGGATTGGAAGGAGGGAGCCGGGGAGGGGGTGGCTGTGGGGCTGTGCTGGGCATTGCCGCCCTGGGGAGGAGGGAGCAGGAGAGGTAAAGCCCATGGGGTTTGGATGCTGAACCCCCGAGCCTTCTCCATGCATCCCTTCCTCGACGCTCCTGCTTCACTCCACCAGCAGCTCATGCCCCTGAGGAGAGCAAAAAGCCAGCAAGGGAGAGCCTGGGGTCTTGGCAAAGAAGCAGCCCCACGGAGGGGCTTGGAGAAGCTGGAAGTTGCCTTGAGTTGGGCTGGGAAGGGTGGAAACGCTGTGGGTAGCGAGGCTGGGGTTAGGAAGGAGAGCGGGTGGCAGCAAGGCCAGTGGCCTTGGGACCTGGTGGTCAGTGGAGAGATGGTGCTCTGTGGCATCCAGGAGGGATGCTGGATGCCCCATCCATGGAAACATCCAGGGTCAGGTTGGACCAGGCTCTGAGCAACCCGGTCTGGTTGAAGATGTCCCTGCTCATTGCAGAGGGGTTGGGCTAGATGGCCTTTAAAGGTCCCTTCCAGCCTGCACGGGAGGTCATGCCGCAGTCCTGGGGCTGGGACTTGGGACCTGCGCTTCTGCTTTTGGGATGCTCTGTCCCCCTTCCCTGGCCGTGCGAGGAGAGGGTGAGGGAATCGCTGCTTTATTGAGAACTTAGGGGTTATTTAATCCAGAGACTAGACTGGTCCCAGATGTGACTATGCATTGAGACAGCTTGGGGGGAAAAAACGCTGAAAGCATGCACAAAAATCATGTTTAAATGTGCCCGGCGGACCGTAATGTCTCCTCGCAGATCGGGTGCTGCCTGTCAAATATAAATATGCATTTTAGATTCTCTGCTTGATATCAAAAAACAAACAACCCCAAATATCCCAGAAGAGCTCCACCAGCTAAATACACGTTTATACTTTTTTTTATGTGTCTTGAAAATCCAACAAATGAAATAGGCCAGTGCCTGGTTCGGTCCGGGAGAGCTAGTAAGCAGCGATAGATTTGTTTGCTTGACTAAAGCACATTTGTTCCCATTTTGCAGATGGGAAGGCAAAGGCATCAGTGCACTAAAGGTCTGGTCCAAGGTTATCCTTGAAGCTGCACTCGACGGTTTGTGTGCCAGCCTAATTGGCCAAAATAGATGCAAGGAGAGCAGCTAAGTGTGTGCTGGATTTGGTTAATAGTTATTGCCAGGTGGAAAATTAAAAAAAAGCGTACAGGAGAAATGTGGTGGGAAGAAAAAAAGTACAAATGTGTTGTTTTGAAATTTGCCCAAATATAGCTTTTCAACTCCGGTTTTGAAAGCAGAGCAAGATGTTTGTTCTGAGCCCATCAAACATTTCTGTTAATTAGAAATGATTTCTTTGTTCATCTCCTTTAGTTCCTTGAGGATAACAATATTTCTTTTCACCTCGAGTGGATTCAGAGCTCAGTCTGTGGGCTTTGGAGAGCGAGCTGCGGCTCGCCGGAGGGTTCAGCTGAGCCCCCAGGCAGAGCGGTGCCCTCCGGGGACAGATGTCCCTGTCCTGGGCTGTCTGCGTTCAACACAGGCGTGTGCCTCGCAGCCCTGGGAGAGCCCAGATGCCTCCTTGCGGCCCATTTCCCAAAAGGCTTGTGGAGCAAAGGATAAATTTGCTTGACATCGGCAGTTTGGGTGTCAATTAGAGGGAAATTCAGGACCGAAGTGTTGCCAGCCTCGTGTCCAGCTGAGTGAGACACTAGGCTGCTTGGTTTCTACTCGGTGCGATGGTTTAGCTCTTTCAGAGGTCAAGGTTACTGCGAACAATGTAACTTGGCTCTTATTAAAAGAGGAAAGTCCCTGGGCACGTTGCCTTCGGCGAGCTCCTAAGGATGCGGGAGATGGGATGCCTTCAGCAGATAACGTGGGAGTATGGCGGAGTTAAAAGCTTTTAAAAACTTGTGGCTTGTTCATGCAGAGTAGAAAATGAATAGAGATTAATCGCTAAAAGCCAGAGAAAGTTTGTCCCAGCGGTGCATGCTCAGCTTCCATCCCTTGCCGGGTGAGGGTACCCACTCGAGAGCACGAGGGATGAGGCTTTGCTCAGCGAAAGCCCCGTTCCTGCTGCTCCTGGTGCTGCTTCGCACCAAAATGATGCGAAGTAAGAGCTGCTTGCATGGAGGGGGATGCGGTTGCCGTCTCTGTGATGAGTCTGCGTCGAGCTGCGACAAGTGGGTGGGAGAGACCTGGGGAAGAAAGGCAGCAGGAGAGGAAATGGTTGGGGGTCTGGGTCTGGATGCGAGGTGTTTGGTGGCAGGGGGGAGATGGAAGGCTCCAGCCCCGGCTCTGCAGCGGCTTAGGGGAATTAATGTTTGCAGCCGGGTGTTTGTCGCTGCGTTGTCCTTCCAGGAATGATGCATGCTCGACGTGGACCGTCTCTCTTCCAGAAACTCCCTGCGATGATGAGTTTAATGCAGAAAGGGAGAATAGTCCAGGAAACCAAAGTGTCCTGGGGGACCAGGGATGATGAGAGGATGCCCAGGCAGATGAGCACAGAGACTAAGGCGAGGAGCAGGATGAGAGCCTGGGAGGGGAGGTGGGGGAGTGGAGGAGCTTGTGACCACTGGTGCCCTGTTGATTTGATAGCTGGAAGTCCAAAGTACTGGCCGACAAGTCTACTTTGTACTTTGGCTGGCCTGGGACACAAAAAGAGATCTTTAGTCCTGAGTTAGTGGGGAGAGAGACAGTGTTGAGCAAAAGTAAACATTTTACTTTACGTTTAAGTATTACAAAATGCTTGCAATTTATTTTTAACAAAGCAGCAATGCATATGAAATAAGAATTTTTTTTGTTTGTTTAGAAAACATCAAAAACAATTTATCTTTGCAACCTTTTTTTTGGGCAGTGCAGCAAACGCAAGCCCTGGCTGGTACATGCTTTGGTCTGGGGATGGCTGTGGCAGGGGGCACATGGCAGAGGCGGAAAGCTGGGTCAATGGGTGGGAATGCCTGGGGCTTGGCAGGGGCATGGGAACATGCCGGGGGGGTCTGGGGGAAGGCAGGGATGGGGGGGAAGCTGTGGCAGCCTGGAAAGAGAGGATTGCATTAGAGGAAGCACTCCTTGGCCTCGGTGGGATGGGGACAGTGTCAGGCATGGGGGCTGCAGGAGCAGGTACCCTGGGCTCGGTGTCCTTTTGGGGCTGGGTGAGCCCGCTGAAGGGAAAAAAATAGGGCTCTGGTTGGGATGCACAGAGGAGATGGCTTCTGGGTTTCAGAGATCTTGTGCGAAAAACACCCACTCACGCTAAAAAGCTTGGATTGCTGGCGGGTTTGCCTCCCTTGGCAGTCGGCAGAGCTGCCGGCGGCTGCCCGGGGAGGGAGCAGAGCCCGCAGAGCCTCCAGCCTGGGGGGCAAAACATTTTAGAGCCCCTTTGCAGGCGGTTGGTACCCGGGGAGTCGGTGGGACGGTGCCCGTCGCTGTGCCAGGCTGCTCCCTCCGGCTGGCAGCGGTGCCCGGGATGGTGCCGGGAGGGATGCTGAGGGGGTCGATGCCCGCATTTAGCTCCCCGGTTGCGGAGTGAGACCCGCAGAAGAGCGGGTGCGCGCGTGTCAGTCAGCATCTCGAGCCAATGGGTGCCTGGTAGGAGGTCTGCCTTCCCCGGTGCTCCCGCTGCTAGTTGTGCGTGTGCAAGGGAAGACCAGAGGCACTGACTGCCTGCTCCCGTCTCTCTCTCTCTCTCTAGCTCACCAACTCAGTCTCCCTCCCTCCGCAAACGTTGGATTTAAACCTGCTCAGAATTCAGCGCAGACGGAAGCAGCGGCGGCAGCAGCAGCAAGCGGCGAGCGAGTCGGCCGCCAGCCTAGCGCAGCTCCGAGATGTACCATCCTGCCTGCTGGGTCGTCTTCACGGCCACCGCTGCCCTGCTCTTCATCCCAGGTAGGGCGGAAAGCTTTTTCTCCAGGGGATGGGGCGGCTGCGGCTCGCGGGGTGGGAGAGGCGGGCGCGCTGGCGCTGGCGGACCCGGACTTCATGCACGTTGCGCACGAACGCACGCAGGCAGGCGGGCAGCGAGTTGCTCTGCAGCGGGGAATCGCCAGGCGCTCCCGGGGAGCGGGGTTTGGAGAGCCGTGCCCGTGCCCCGCGGCAGGGGAATCACACAGCAGCCCCCCGGCTGGGCAGACAGAGTCCGTCCCCTCGGGCAGCCTCTGGCTGCGAATGATGGGGTCATGGAGCTTTTTCCCCTGCAAAGTTGGGCACCTCCTGTGCCCTCCCTCTCTGCCGAGCTGTCGCGCTCGTCCCCGTGCTCCCGCTCATCCCTGATTCCTGCCAGGCAAACCCGGGTGCCTGCTGCTCGCTCGCCTTTGCAAAGTGGAAGTGAACCCCCCCGATATGGGCACCCGGGAGGGGCTGCGGCGAAGCCACCGCGACCTCCACGAGCCGAGCGAGTGGCTCCCGAAACCATGGCCCTGTCCCCATGGCTTGCCGGGGAGGGCGAGGGGGGAGATGCTCGGTTTGGATCCGTGCTGGTGCTCGGCGGGGCAGCGAGCGCAGCCCCGCGCCGCATCTGCGGGGAGGGAGCGACGGGGGCAGGCAGCAGAGGGGAAGAAGTCGCCGGCATTTTTATTTATTTACTTATTTTTTTGTGAACGATGATGTGCACTTCTAGCAGCTGGGAAGGCTGCGGTCCCTGCGCGAGCAGATGGGGTCTGGGTGTTGGGGCTCAGATCCGCTCTTAACCCGACGTGCGTTTTTCAGGAGAGTTCTGCTGGGCTCGGGAGGGCAGGGAAGAGGCACGGCTGTCATTGCAGCAGCTGTCCCTGGTTTAGTTTCAGTGCTTCGCTGGGCAGCGCTGGGGTCTGTGGGGAGAGGATGAGGCTGGTGGGGGAGAGGCTAGCAGTGTCACAGCTGGAAACCAGCTTTTTCCACAGCTGTCACGAGCACGAGGGGACTCGGGGTAAAACTTGCTTGCGGAGGCTCGTGCCGTGGGACCGTTGGCATCCCGGGGTGTGCCGTGCCTGACTGGGGAGCATCGGTGGAGGAGCTCTGATGGCAATGCCTCCAGCTCCCCAGCAGTGCCTTGAGCCAAGATGGTGCACGTGGTGTAGCATGTGAGCATGAGGAGGGTGGACGCAGCTGCGCGAGCTGCCCAACTTCGCCGAATGCAAAGGGGGTTTTATTGAAAATAGCATCCTGAGCAGGACATTGCAAAGAAATGGAAGCAAGGCGGCCGTGCGGGTCAAATGGGAGGACATGTGACACTCGATGGGCTGTCATCGAGACGTCCTCAGGCTGCAGGAGCTGGCAGGGACCTGGCACGGAGCGTTTGCGGTTTGCTGGTGCCCTGCTGCAGTTTCCTGGGGACGTGGCTGTTTGGCCCAAGGCCTGGGCTAGCTCTGACATCTGTGTGAGCCAGGGAGGCAAAAGGCCAGTGCGTTTAAGCCCTCAGCAACTTGGGAGAGGTTTCTTGATCCATGCTTACGCAGTTGTAGCTTTCCCTCCTTACTTCTATTAAGCCGGAATATCTGCTTTGGCTTCGGATGTCCCCTGAGCCAAACCAGCCCAGGACTTTGCCCAGCTGGGCTCAGCCATTAATCCGCCGAGCCGAAACCTGCTGCCTGCATTAGCGGAAGGAAAATATTCCGGTGCGCTGGGCTGGCTGCTTGGTGCCCTGCCTTCCTGCCCCACCACCAACCGCTTTCTGCCTCCAAGTATGGGATTTAAACATCTCTCCTTTTGATTTTTTTTTTTTTTTATTTTTATTTTTTTAATGGCTTGCACAGGTAGGATGTTTTGCCTCCCTGCCCAGCCCTGGCCGCAGCACTGATTTCGGTTGTGGTTTCACTGCCGTGGGCTGGACCGCAAGCCACGCTGGCGAGGTCTCCCTGGACGGCAGCTGGTCAAATGGTTCTTGCCGATCCTCGGAGCCTGCGCCTTCCCAGAGCGGGTTTTTTTTGGGCTGTTTATGATTTGCAAGCGTAATCCCACATGTTTTGTGCAGGTGACGCTCCCCTGGGATCTGCAGAGGCTGTTTGTGAAGCGCCAACTCTTTCCCTTGCCGTTTTTATCCGAATCCTGCGGGAGTTTCACATGGGGTGGTTGAAGTGAGAAGGGAACCTGCTTTTAGAAGGTGTAATTAGAGTGAAGGGAAACATCACAACTTGAAGGCTCCTGCAGAAAATAGCATTGCAAAGTTATTATTAGCTGTAATAGCTTATTTGCCATTTTTTTCCTCTTTCTCTCGCTCCTACTTCTGTTCTTCCCCCCATCCCCCCTCCTTACTTTTGTTAGCAAAGATGCGTTTTTCCCATCGGGGCTCACGTCGTCTCATTACCAATTTACTCTTGTGGAATCTAAAGACACGAAAGGTTAATGCAATAATGAAACCCTGACCCCTCTGGTCACGGATAGCGTCTTACTCTGCAGCTTTTTATTTCTTTGTAAGACAAGTTTCCATCGAAAATAATTTTGGAGGCTTAATGCTGTTGTCATGTAATGCCTTGGGGGAGGCGGGTTCCTGGACATCAGTTGCCTTCTGAGGTGGGCTCTTTCTGGTGGGAAGGATGTCGAGGATTTTTAATGAGCCCAGCGCTGCGGGATGGGGAGGTGGAATGGGTAATTTAATTGTCAAGCCATTGGCAGATGCTTTGTACTTCTGGGCGTTTTGGGTGCTGTTGTTTTGAGATGTACCAGGGTGGGTTGTGATGTGCTGGAGAATGAGTTTGGGGCGGGGGGAAGTATATTTGGCT
>Ga0065711_1036013_pt1 | contig 21553 bp, 16 predicted proteins | sample Hoacrofraction12_FD_59098 | JGI IMG/M metagenome (GOLD analysis project Ga0065711, IMG submission 59098) | Hoatzin crop microbial communities from Cojedes, Venezuela - Epithelial fraction 12 v2 (version 2) | ecosystem: Host-associated > Birds > Digestive system > Esophagus > Crop | place... | reverse complement strand
TGTTGAACCTCATGATGTTCACACAGGCCCACCTCTCCAGCTTGTCCAGGTCCCTCTGGATGGCATCCCGTCCTTCTGGTGTCTTGACCGTACCACTCAGCTTGGTGTCATCTGCAAACTTGCTGAGGGTACACTCGATGTCGCTGTCCATGTCATTGATGAATATATTGAACAGCACCTGTCCCAGTATGGACCCCTGAGGGACTCCACTCATCACTGGTCTCCATCTGGACATTGAGCCATTGACCACTACCCTTTGGCTGTGACCATCCAACCAATTCCTTATCCACCGAACGGTCCACCCATCAAATCCATGGCTCTCCAATTCAGAGAGAAGTATGTTGTGGGGGACCGTGTCAAAGGCTTTACAAAAATCCAGGTAGATGACATCCATTGGTTTTCCTTTGTCCACCCTTGTTGTTACACCATCATAGAAAGCCACTAGGTTGGTGAGGCAGGACTTGCCCTTGGTGAAGCCATACTGGCTGTCTCGAATCACCTCCCTGGCCTCCATGTGCCTTAGCATAATTGCTGCATTGCATTGTGTAGAGCTGCAAGTCCTCTCCACAACCCCAATTATTTTTAAGTATTTTTATTTTCTCTTTCAAATGCAAAGTCCTTGACTGGAAGACAATGATCTATGACATAAACATTTTGGTGAATAGTCTGAAGAGTGGTAAGTATATGGAAGCCATTGTGACAAGGATAACATATAGCAAGTCAATTTTAAAGGAATATAGATGAACAGCACATATTGTCTTGTGCTGTGTAAAGTTTGTGCAGCCACCTCAGAAAACAGCTCATAACTCTAAAATATTTTGGATTTTTTGCTTAAGAATTTATGACTGTCTGCATGCCATCCATTCTCAAAGCCCTTGACTTTAGGAGAGCAAATAAAGTCACCCAAAATATCTAGCACAATTATTATTTGAGAAAAAGAGAGGGAGGGAAAAGCAAGGCAAGAGAAATGATGTGTTGCTATTGAGACTCATCAGTGACTTCATTGTTTCCTGCCATTGCCTTGCCTGCTAGCAAAGAGCTTCTACATGTTCCCCACAGCCTGTTGCAGCATTGGAGAGCAGCAGTGGCTGTACGGTGAGCAATTAATTTATTAAATGATGTCACCCATTAAGGAAAGACCCACTGTGGCAACCAAACATCCAGCCACTGCAGTTTATTTTGCTAGAGAATGGATGTTTTTGTGGTGGAGGGAGAGACAATAAGTTCTCATCAGTTGGCATAAGTCCATGGGACTACCCCAGGCAGTGATCCGATCTGGGGGTTGAGGGTGGCCAGAACATGGGCTGTAAAAGCTGTCCTGCAGCAGAACGGCTGGATGTTCTGGGTGAAAGGTCCCATCAACAGCCATCCGGTCAACAGCGCAGCCATCCTCAGATGAAGACAAAGTGGTACCTCAGGTCCTATGTCAATCTGGAAAGCCCGGTCTACAGCTGAAGAGCAGATCTGGCCACAGGCATACCCATGACCCAGCTCAAACCCCACCAGCCCTCCCTGGTGAGGGACAGAGGGTTTCTGAGTGGGGCACCCTGGTGGCACTTGTCAGAGTAGTCAGGACCCATGAGTGCTCATAGGGCCTGGTACATCTGCCCTGGGATATCACTCACTGTGAGGCAGAGATGGTTTGTACAAGGAGTAGACTATAAACTGCTTTGGCCCTGAAAGGCTGACTTTAAAAAACAGTCTCCTCCAGATCACCAGTATGGGCTGTCTGTCTTAAACTTGCACTTCAAATCTGAAGTGTGGAGAAATCATGAACCATCCAAACATATCTGACATCCAGCAGAGAGGCCAGTCCTATTCTTCAGGTACAAATAAATATGTATACTGGAGCTAATAGGTGTGGAGAGTCATGGAACTCTGAATTTCTCCCCTGAAAGAGTACATGAATAAATCTATGACACTTCAGGCAGGTGGATATTATCCTTCCCTCATTTCTATGAGGTTATTTTACTGCTTGTATTTAGTCCAGCCAATGTCCATCTGCAGGCTTTTATGATAATTTGCACGTTTAGTCTGAAATTGACAGTTCAGCCTACTATATATCAAGCCAAACTCTTGTTGATCATCTCCACCCTTATTCTTTCCTAAAGTCATCACTTATATTCAGAAATAAGAAAGACTGCTTATGCCGAGCTATCCTTTGCACCATCCTGGTGTCTTTAAGAGCTGTTTTTCAGAAGAAGCTGCAAGTCATGTTGCAAATGCTCAGACTGAAGTGCCAGCACTTCCTGCCGCCTATTACCCCTGTGTTTATCCCCGAGACTTTTACTTCCATTAACAACACGATGCCTTTGAGAATCAAATGCATCCTCATCAAGTTCATTCCCAGCTGAAGCCCTCGCAAGCTGCATTTAAGTACTGCTGACAAGACACGCTGTCACCCCTTAGTTTTGGGCTGCTCTCCATAATGATGATATATTCCTTTAAGATCACCATAATGGTGTAACCTGAATTCCTCAGCTCTTCTGGTAATGGGGCTAGCTTTAAAAGATTTTGGCGGCTTCTATGCTCTGGCCTCTGCAGCTCTGATATTAAAAGGTGTATGTGTCTCTGAATTTAATACTGCCTCAACTGTACATCTGGCAGTGATGGAATTAAGCCAGTGTTAATACAAGTAAGACAAATGGATAAATAAGATACTTCTCGTAGTCATATACATAGGACGCATAAAGAGGATGACAACTTCCATCTTGATCTAAATAAAACTCAAACCAGTGGACTGAATGCTGCTTGATGAGCTCTGTGCAGATATGCACTAGCAATGTAACACTGGAATAGTGCTTCACACTTGCCCGCTGGGAAGGGACAGGTGAGCTGCATGGGCCATTGTCAGGTCTCTCTTCTTGAGCTACAGACGCACACTTGTGGGAACAACCCTCCACACCCCACTACATGGCTACCACACACCAATGACTTGCCATTAGTTACTTAGTTGGGAGATGTGTACAAAAGGCAATACAAAACCAAATTAGCAGTCATTCTGATTCAGTTCCTGTTACTTCTATTTGCAGTTTTGAATAATCTGTTCTTAAGTGGTCCTTCTGAAAGCAAGTGGATAGTTTTACAGACAAACTGTGATAAGGGGAAATATTGTAGTCCTAGACATTTGAGTAATTTAGGAAAATACAACATTAGTAGCTTTTTTCCTCCTAATTTTGAAGCCTACAACTTTCTATTTCTGATTATATCTTACTAAAACCAAGAATGCTATGCTTATTTTATTATTCTCATCCTCCACTACAAAGAGTTTAAAGTAATTTGGGTTGCAAATACAGGTTTTAAGAAGAGTTGTATAGTAACACCTACCAACTAGAGAACCTGCAGTGAGAATGACTCAAAAAAAGGCAAACTAAAGGGTAAACAGTATGTTGCAAAGCTACTTCTGAGCAGTTTAACTTCACACTTGATGATGAACCCACTGTTAATCCACCAGTCCTTCACGGCTGTGATATTGTTCTCCTCTAAAACAACTGCAGCCACCAAATGAATAATCGATTTGTTGGAAGTTGTTCTCTGAGAATGAGAATTCAAATACTTTGGTAATGAAAAAAATATATCCATTTTTAGTATTCTTATGTACCAAAGTACCAAAGGTAGCCTAGTATTACTTTTGCAAACACAGCAGCAACTCTTTAAGAGTATAGAGGAAATTGCTTATAATACCCCTGAGAACTCAGGCTCTGTCAAAGTTCTGGTGAAATTAATTTATGATAGTTTATCTTCCCATCAATTCGAAAGAAAATAGAATTCATTTGTAGCGTTGGGAGTTCTTAAGTACAAGTCCCAGAGAAGAGTCAAACACTTAAAAGGTAAGACGTTCTTCACACTTCTCTTAGCATCTTTCCCTTATGAATACCATAAGACCTGTTTTTGTTAGTTTTAAAAATACCCTTTAAATCTGCTTATGGCTAGGCGGATGCTACTGCCCCAGGTGCTAAACTGCAAAAAGATTTAAGGACTATTTGTTTTCAAACATCATGTTACTGTCTTTTGAGAGCTGCTTCATCTCCAGCTGCAGGTACTTCAAAGAAAGACAATCATTTGAGAAATGGGCTACAGATGAAATCAGAAATACTTCTTTTAGTTTACATGCTGAACACAGCACGATTTGGAGTTACAAGCAATTCCAATGTCTTTCTAGTGAAAGATAATTATTTATTGTTCTTAAAACAAACAAACAACCTACCTAGCTCTTATGGGTCCCTGTTTTATGCATTTTAAGCTCCTGTGCAGTAAAGTATTTTAAGATACAACTACAATTAGTTAAGTACTCTGCTATCTCATTGACCAATGGCTTTCCCTTTTATCTTCTGGAAACACTGGCCTGAGTCTCTCTTCACTCTCAGAGAGGTGATTAGTGCGTGTCATAAGGGTTCAGCCTCATGTCACACTTCTTGCTGACAAATTAAATTGTTCTTGTTTTCACTGCATTATTTCCCTGTTTCTTACAGCATAACTTCAATACAGGAAAAAAAGAAATGAATGGTCTTGCTTTTTTTTTATCCTAGGCTTTCATTTCTTTCTTCTCCTGTGACATGGTCTACATTTCTAATCATAAGAGGGTGGAGGAATGGTGGTATGTGTTTACTTTCAAAATAAGTTTCAGTTGTTAAGAATAGTAGATTGGTGCTGTTCAGCTTGTTGAAAAAAATTGCAAATTAATTATGTTAATAGAATGGAAAAGATAGTAAAGTGACGCTGAACAATTAGGAAAGTTTTTTTGTTCCACTTCTCTTTAGAGGCTGTGACAGGTGGGACTGTGGTGAAATGTGTTATACAATTAGGATTGTTTTATTTTCAGATAAGTTTTAGCTGTAAATTCAGCCTATTCTGAAAGCACTGCACAACATAAATGAATGCAAATTTTCCAAGGAATAGCTTTAAAATTTGATTTTTTGTAATTAAGATATTAAAATCCATTACTATTTTTGGCTCCTACCATAGTATTATCATCCATTAAAAATGTTTTCTGCTTTGAGGTGGGATGTTGTGACATTACTTACTGTCATTTGTGAGCAGGTAAAGTAGCTATATAAGCCATTTCAATAATTGTTAAATATGTTAGAAGTGTTTAATTACAGTGCCATTAAATTATCATTCCAATGCATTTGGAAAGCCTAAATGAGTGTTACTAGTGAGCAATACTGCAAGTGAAAAACAACTGAGTGTGACGAATAAAGTGATGTTTGTAACGGGAACAATTATTACAATGGGTTTAAATTGTATTCTTTAGTTTTTTTATGTTTCTTTGTAGTCTGGGCAATTACTGACTATTTATTAAAATCAGAAATTTAATTCCCCCTGTGTGTTTTTGAATGGACATGAAAACAAAGAAGGTCCAAGGCAAAGTTTTGTTTGCAGCTGCAATCTCTTAACAAAGGAAGACAGTGAGAGTCTTTAAGTTGAAATGACCACTGTGTAATAATCTGTATGCTGGCTCTAATGTGTAGACCTCAAGGTTGTCATGGACTAGGTCTGCAGGCAGAAAAGAAAATTACTGGCATAACAGCACTGTTGAAACTCTTGTCTTTTAGACACTTGCTCCTTGGAGTTATGCTGAAATAATGGCTGGGTGCTTGGGCTCACTGCACTATGTATGAAAAAATTAAAAAGAGATGTTGAAATTTCAAGCCCCTAATGAGAGAAATGGCTGCAGTTAATCAATAGGGCAATACTGAGAACAAAGTGTTTTGAAGCTAGCAATTCTCCAGGGATTCAGTGATTTCTTCAGTTTTATCAGTTTCCTTCAGCATCCATAAATCTACAAGGTTTTACTGGAAGCTGGCATTTTTGTCTTTATTCTGCATTATTCTCAGCCTAGTGGTGTTAAGGTTGTGACAGACACAGCTGCTTCGTTGATTACTGCTCCTTCCAGGCTTCATTTGGACTGTGATTTGGGTAGCAGTGGTACACATCCATGCTCAGTCCATCTGCTGTCAGGTAACTGAGAGAGCATTCATTTTGGCCAGGATGGGACAGGGTTACCTTTGTCTTCACCCAGGGCTGTGGTCCCACACCTAACAATTCAGTCATCTCAAGCTTTTAATGTTTTTGAAATTATTTTCATGATACTGGCCTAGAAATGGTACTAGTGTGTGTCTCTCAGAGGACATCCATGTTATTTCAGAATCTTGTATGCCATTTTTTTGGGTAATATTGATCTAGTTTGTGCTTTCTTAGACCAGAAAGGAAGAAGAAAGAGATGCTTCTTTAAAGAAGTCTGATCTTCCTGGAGTCTAAAATGTATTGTCTGAGTTAGAGATACTCTGTCTAGCCCGTTCTAACACTTGAAACTTAGTTAGGCAATCATGAAAATCTGAACTCTGAAGGCTGAATAACTGCATTGGATTATCTTTGCCCAGTTAGTCCAAATGAGTATGGACAAGGGTCTGTGCCAGCCAAGTGGTTTTCCTCCTGTTGATAATGAATCTAATAGATCTGTTTAACTTGAGATGCTTTGCAGTTTACATTCACCTGGGATATTAGGGAAAAGATTTTCAAAGACTATGATGTGTTCATCCATGATAAAATCCACTTGGAGAAGCAGGAGGACTCAGGAAGCTTGCAGAGTTCCTCCTAGAACTCACAGGGACTGGCCTGAGAACTCAATTAATCCTTGAGAGGCTTGAAATGAAAAGAAGTCAAAACCTCTGGGTGTTGTGTCTCCACTATGCTGGGTAGCACAGATCCCTTGCAAACTAGTGGACATTGATTCCCCTTGTTTCTATGATATGTGCTCTTACAAACGGCACAGAGCACTGAATGAGTGTTCATGATGTCTTGAGAAGGATTAAGCACAAAATTTGTAGTCCTTACTTATAGGTGGACTTTTTTCTTATTTACATTTTACTCTTTGTCCATGGTAGTGGCATTTAGTGACTGAATTAGACACAGAAAACATTCGGGCAGACAAAATTTACTCTCATTTCTGGCGTGTATCTTATTTTGGAGTAATCCAGAGGAGGAGAGAGAAGGAATAGCTCTAAAGATGATATTTAAGAGGAATGGATGTGCTTGTGTACTTCCAAACCCAAGATTTTGTCTCATCTTGCCATCTCTGATATTACAATCAATCTCTGAAATTAAAAATAGTTTACAGCAGCATCCTTTTAATGACTGACAAACTGATGCCAAAGCTCAATCAGAAACTTAAACTACCACTTTTCGTCTCATGGTATATGATGTTGCACCGTTTTCAAGATCCTTTGTGTATTTAAAGAGGCATTATTTTAAAATATCGCTTCACCTTTTTTAAAGCTAACATATGATTTTCATCTAGATATTGTAAGATTCTCAGAGTTTTCCAAAAGACTAGCATTGCCAAGAGATACTTGTACCAACTTTCCTCCTGGTATTGACACAGCTGTGTTAATGAAGCTACTGGAGTTGCCATGTAATTGAACACTGGATTTACATTTGGGATTTTTCCAGTTTCTCCAGTTGTGCTACCTAAGCTGCTTCTCTGGCTGGTTTTAGAAAACAGTAATTAGTAGAAGAGATAGTCCCTTTTCCTTTTTTTCTTTTTGAGTGGATGTGATTTTTTTTGGATACTTTTCTTTTTCTTCTCAAATTGTGCTAAACATAACAAAACAACGGGGCAGTTACTGACACTGTTTCCAATGGGGAACAAAAATACCTGAACAGTATGGCAAACTACTCTTTTTCCTGCTGTCAAGTATAAATAGAGATGCCTTGTCCAGGATGATCTAAAGGCAAAAGCTAAGAATATTTTTATGTATAATTACCATTAGATAAACATGGACAGCATTAAAAAAAACCCCAACCCTCGTATCCTGGCATGATAATAAATCACACACTTAACCTGAACAGTGTGTGCTTCGCGTTTCACACTATGCTAGATCAACTTCTAAAAATATCTTTTATTTAATTTCCTTCAGAACTGACTCAACAATGCACTTACAGGCCACCTTATGCACGCAAAGACCTGCCAGCTCAGCTGAGAGCTTAAAAAGCTTACTGTACCATGCTAAATCCAAAATAAACCGTCCCCAGCTAGTGGTTGCAGCTCAAGTGCAGACCTCTGGTTTAGATTCTGGTAATGCTGTTTCGTTAATCAGTTTGCTTCTGCTGCTAAAGTTTCAGTTACAGAACATTTATCTCTGGGATGAAGGGAAGGAAAAGCTATCAATACTGCTACATCTTTGCCTAAAATAAATACAGATGTGTCAACCACAGTTGAAGTACGTACCAATAGAGGCACATGTCGTTCCCTCAGCCCTGTGGCCAGTAGTAGGAGACACCTATGTCACTTTCAGTTGAGGGAAATGCCTGTCATTTTAATAAATGCTGAGTGTACTTGCTTTGGCTCCTCTGATCCCTCTAAAAAACGAAGTTAGAGGGAGCTTGAAAGTAAAGCATTCTGCCACAAGGTACTCTTCAGTTTATGAAAACATGTTTTGCCGAATTACTGTTGTTATGGGGATAGAGGCGGCCTGAAGAAAAATCTCCTCTTGAATTTTAAAAGTTGACATTTTGCTTCTTTAGCAGCTCCTGAGTGCCTTAGGATATATAGTATGGTACAGTGTCTTCCTATAAAGGGCCTTTTGTGTTGTGCAGAGTTGAGGTAAGCAGGAAACAGCCTCTGCTTGCTTTTGAGCTCTGTGGCTCTGGAAGACGGAGACTAGCTGCACTTAAATCAAGGCAATTATGGATGGAAAGGCTGGCGGACTGTTTCTTACAGGCTTCAGAGTTGAATTGACTTCAGATAACTCAAGTATTGGGAATCCCACCACTATCTCTGAAGAACGTATTCCATAAAACTCAAAGGTAGGAATTCTTCCCAGAGTATTCTGTCTAATATTTGCCCCATTAGTTTCATACCATACTCCAGCTGAAGCTCTTTTGCTGTTTAAAAAAAAGTAATCTTCCTATTCCTTCATGTGTGTCTCCTTCAACTACTAGTAAGCATTTCTCTCGTATTAAAAAGCCAAGTATCAAAATGTTAAATCTTTCAAACCACTCCAGATACTACTTTAAGTATCTTCCTGTTTATGGAGGAGAGTCCACTCTCATCCAGTCATACAAAGTCTGCAGAGGTCCAGATGGAGCCAAATTTACTGTTACTATTCCTGTTCCTGATGAGAGGGTACATTCTCAGTCAAGGATGGGGAACTACAGATACAGAAAACCATGGCTTAAAGACTGATAGAATTACAGCATTATATGTCAATGTTTAACATAACTAGTTCCCTCTTCTTACTGCATGAATGTAGCTCATTGCCAGAGCAGACTTGCAAGAGTGAGATTTCCTCAGGACTTGACCTTATGACTTCTATATAAGAGATTTTGAAAATTAGGTGTTAATTGCCATTATCTGCCAAAAAGAGAAGAAAATAAAGAATAATTTGGTAAAATAAGTTTTTATGTAGATTTATATATATAAAAACCACTGTATTAATAATGACTTTTATGACGTAGGAAGGAGTAACCCTACTCATGACCTTCAAGTGAAGCATGCCTTACATGGTCAAATAACCTCATCCTACATCCAGATCCCCCAACTGTCCAAACAGCAGCTATGGTATAGTGACTTGTTTCTAAACTTCTAGATCAAAATTCTCCTCTGAGATGAAATCTGGGTACAGACAAGTGTGCAGCTAACTCCGGGGATCATTCCTTCCAAAGCAGTGCAGCATGTGAGGACCAGAAAGAAGACCTGGGTGAGGTGGTAAGCAGGGGCTCTGGTAAATGCAGACTACACCCGATGTGTGTGGGTCTATGGGTACCAGAAGCTGCTCCAGAGGAGAATGAATTCAACAGCTACTTACTCATCCACTTAGACACTTTCTTTAGTGTTACCTTCATTTTTAAAGAAGGTTTCAATACAACATTTATACTAGCACTCATGGCATCCTCTACTGTCTCTCGTCCTCTATATCTTCCTTCAGAAAGGATAACCTGGTCTTCACAGACTGGTCCTGAAGTTTACTGCCTGATATCCAGTTCTTGCATCCAAAGACAGTTGCATATGAGTGATGCAGAAGTAAGTCTGTCAGCTTTCTCTTCACGGGGGTAGGAGGTCTCATGGCAGATATATTTCATTCCTGCATCTATCAGCAGCTGAGCTATCATTTATATCTGTAAGCGTCTATATCTGATTGGCAGTTGTGTGCCTATGGCTGGAGATCTTTTCACACAGTTTCAGAAGCAACATCCAATTACATGTAATTGCTTCTGGGTTTGAGCCCCTGAGCCTTTGTAGCTGAACTGCCTTATTTCTACAGACCATGTGGGAACATTTGAATTTAAATCTGTTTTCCTCTGACACTACTTCTCTCCTTTTCCCATGTTTAATTTTTTTTTTTTTTTTACTTTAAAAATACGTGAATTATAGCCACAGACTGTGAATAGGGGTGATGCTCTACCACAGCGGACAGTATGAAGAGAATGGATGATGCGTGAACATTACACTTTTGGTACTGATGGGAGCAGGAAGTGTAGAAAATGAAGCACTGGTCACCATTTCTCTGAGTTTTTGGAGGGCCAGTGCCTCCCTTTTGTTCATCTGATTTCATGAAGCTCCTCCAGCCTCCTCGCAGGGCCCTGAGAACGTCCCACCCTTCTGGGGGTCTGGCTGCCGGGGCACAAGGCCCACACAGAAAGATCACAGCAGCCATGTTGCAGCCAGGCCAGCTCCTGAGCCCACCCGTGGGCCCACGGCCCGGCCCAGCCTCCACACAGCCGTGTCCCCAGGGAGGTGACTGATGCCCGGGGCTGCGGCTGAGCCCAGCTGCCCTCCTCCTGGCTGGAGGTGGGATGGGTCGTGGCTGCCAGGCCTGGCCCAGCCCTGTCAGACCCACCGCAGGGAGCCCCCACCGCCCCTGTTCCCAGCCCCCAGAGAACTGCCAGCCCGCGTGGTGCCCAGGCAGCCTGCGCAGCGGAGGGTGTCTCTGATGTCCTTCCTCATGTTTAGGGATTTCTTATCCCAGTCTTAAGGGCTGCCTGAAAGCTCCGGGCAAATTCCAGCTTCTGCAACTACAGTGGAAGGAGTCCCCTGGATCCAGGTGCTGCAACCTAAATTTTCTGTACACACCTTCTATGAGGAGTACTCCTGTGCTTTCTTCTTCTTTATGGAAGGAGGATCCCATGGCTGCATTTCCTGGCAGGATGCTTTCCTTACCCAGAGGGGAGTGCTCGGAGCCAGGACTGGTGACAGACAGTTGTGTAGGGAGTAGTCACTTCTCCTTTACAGCACATGCATTGACCTTCTCTCAATATAATATCAAGTGACTGAAATTGGGCAGAAATTTTCTCAAGGCTTCTGTCTGGAAAAGCCTCGAAACCCTTACTGCTGTAGTGGATGGGATTTCTAAGCACAGTGACTGCAGAAATCAAAAAGAGCAATGCGGATAGCTAAAGCTGATTTTCATGTATACCCTGGGGTTGAGTCTACAAGTTCAGGACTGTTGAACACAAATCATACAGGGTTCTGCGGCTGTCTCCACTGTTCAGATTCTGTCACTTTCTCCTTTGATGTCTTTGTCAAAGCTCTGTTATGTAGGCTAAAACACCTTGTGGTAGTCTGACTGACTTCTACAGAAGAGGAAAGCAATGGTACAATAGCCTTACTTCTTGTATATGATTTCTCCCTGGGCTCTGCTGTGGAAGCAGCCCTGCTTGAGGCTGGGTGTTACGTCTCATGTCAGCTGCACACATGGTCCGTGCAATAATTTATATACCATCAGTATATTTTCACCTTTCCAAGGCATGGTTACAGCCATGGGGAAGGAAGAGAGATTCATCCTGAGTTCTTTTACTTTCTCTAGTCCTGCTCTATTTCACCTGTTGACCTATGGCTAGAGCTTGCTGGATATCTTAAATTCTAAAAAGCATTCTACCTACAACCTCATCGGTGCATATCATACCTAAAGGTCCATTAACGGTGATGAAGCTTTCTTAGTTGGAATTTGGCAATTGTGAATACGACAGCAAGCCACCCTGTGATCTGTGCTGTAACTAGCTATTTCCTAGCAATAGGAAGCATCCTACTCTGACTTTTAACCTGAAACAACTGCCTGATGAAATCTTACTGGTCTCATTATCTTGTGACTGAGTGAGGGTATGAACTGTAGACTTTAGAAAATGTTACTGTACACTGCCACCCAGGAGCTGTATTCAGGAAAATGTGATCCTGAGGCCTGCAATAAGACAGGGAAAATAATTTGTCATTTATGCATGCAGTAAAAAGATGAGATGTGGTTTGATGCATAGAGATAACACTGAGTCATCCTACTGAACACATAATCATGAGTCATGATGTCACAAATAAGATGGAATAAAATAAAAGGTTGATCTGAATTGTCAATATATTCTACATACCAATTGGAAATGAAGGAAAGCCTCTATGGCTTTGATCCATTAATGTTTTTTATTCATCCTCTCCATTTGACACATTCTCCTTTTGCCCCACAGCTAGCTAACCAGAGAGTAATGTTATTTCATACTTGGGGTTCAGCTGCAATGTTTCTGCCTCTATTTCACAGGGTAATCAGCCAGAGGGTTCAAATAAGTAGCACTTCCAGTCAGGGGACTGTTTTGAAACAGTCTTCCAAAAGAGGGAGTAGAAAAAATAATCCTTTTAAACAAGAATATGGGATTTGCACTAAGTGTACAGGGGAAACTGCCTCAGATGCTGCAGGCTCTGAACATCCGTTGCCTCATCCCACTTACCACCTACTACTTCACCCATGAAAAGCAAGCTTATGCTTCAGCTTTTTATCTTTCTGTCACAAAGCATGCATGTAAAAATGATCATTTGCAGACAGGAAACCCCTTGAGAGCAAGTAATCTGCAGAACCTCCTTGCTCTGCTGCTTTTAAGAAGAAAAAAGCACTTGCAAGACAAGTCAGGTACCACTCCTCTGCTCCTCGGAGAACACTGCTGTATTAAGAATACCAAGAAAATGGCACTTCTTTGAACCAGAATGCAAGAACAGACGCACTGGGTCAAACCAAACCTTCACCCAATTCAGCATCCTACTGTGTCTGAAAATGGAGATGAGGGAAGACTGTGACGCAAGCAGTGTTCAAAAACTGGCTGAATACGGCTGTGAGAAACCTGATCTAACATTGAAGCTGGCCTTGCTTTGAGTAGGAAGTTGGCCTAGATAGCCTCCAGAAGGCCCTTTCAACTAAATTATTCCACGATTCAAATCGAAGAAGTCTTCTCTACTACTAAACTGAATATGACCACAGCCTCTAACAATTTATGGCTCCTGCTATGGTTATGGGAAGTGTCACCTCCTCTACTTCATTGGAAGAGCAGGTCACTGTTGTATTACACACTGTTATAAAGTCCAATACTACAGCTTTACTTTAGTTTTTTGTACCAAATACTGAAACTTGTCCACAAATACATATAAATTTAAACTAAATATCACATTGGCCAACATTACAAGGAAAATGTTTCATAGAAGAAAAAACACAATTCTTATATAAGATCTTGTTTTAAATAGTGAAATAACTTCTTGGGATTTTTTCAGTCATGATGCTGCAGTGAAAGATTAATTTCGCCCAAGACAAAAATCTTTATCTTTTACTACTTGATCTTTAATATAAAATTCTAAATTTCATCTGTGTGAATCAAATCTCTGTTCTTGACAGCTTTTCCACATCTGCCTTTTTTACCATGGTTTTGGCACACTTTTATGGAATGAAGCTCCTAAGTAGCAGATCTTTAATCTTTTAAAATATGTAAAAAAAAATTTGTGATAGAAATACAGAATCACCTGCAACTGTTGTCTGAAATTCATCCTTTGAAATGGCACAGGCTTTGCATTTCCCATTCAACAGATATTTTCTGATGCCTCTTGAAAGGAGTACAGTGAATGTCTTCAATAAAAGCAAAACTAAATTTATTCCTTCCTCAAATGACCAGAGAGTGATAAAATGGTGGGGTATTTGGAAGGAAGGAGATGCAGTTTTTGCAAGATTTTCCCCAGGCAAAAGAGCCTGCTAAAAAGCTGATGAGTGAAGGGCTGTGTGTGGGACCACCGAGAAGTAGAGCTCACTCTGCAAGAGGCTCCTTAGGCTTTGATCTGGTCTATCAGTGGCGTTGCAGAAAGAGTTCCTCAGAGGTAAACAGCATTTCAATGACTGAGAAGGTTGTGCTTGTTAGAAGGGGAGAAGCAAGAGTGTGCAATAGTGTTGAAGACCAGAGGTGATGGCCTCATTGTCCACAGGGAACTGTTTTCCCACTGGCTGTGCAGGGGAAGAGTCCCACTTCCTTTCATGTCTACGCAGGATCAGTGCTGCTGCTCCCATTAACCCTGCCAGGGAGCTGGCCACAGGCTTCATGCTTCTGTAATATTGGAAATATTACTTGAAGAGCCAGTGGGAAGAAATGCAGCAAATCTCCTCTCCTCCCACTGCAGAAGATGCTGTGATTGAAAGCTTAAAACCAGCTTTCCTTCAAGACCTTCACCTCCCTTCGTGAATAGAACTGACTCAGAAATAAATATTCATATCAGATTTGAACTGCCTAGTGAAGGCTCATCCTTTGAGCTTCTTACTCAAATTCAGGTGAATAAAACTCACAAGGCATGTCCAGCAGAACACTATATAGACCACATAAAGTTGTGTGAAAAACACTTCAGCAATGAAATCAGAATATTTGCAGGAGGAAAAAAAGTAGCTTGATCCAAAGAAATATTTCTTACTCTCTGTCTGACTGAAATGAAAACCAAACAATTAAGCACAGTCATTCATTTTTTTTTTTAAAGAACTCTTTCTTAACCTGAAATAAAATGTTGCATTAACTGCTGCTTTTAAGAAATGCAAAGGAAACAAAACCCAAAGTTTATGAATTAAAAAAAGGGGATGGGTTTTTTGGGGTGTTTTTGTTGGGGTTTTTTTAATCTGTTTAATATTTAACCGTGTGTTCCCAGTTCCCTAGCCTGGGAAAGGAGATATGAACTTGTGTCTTGGAAGATTCGAGGAGGGTCACCACATACTAGATCAAATCAGAATTTTGACATGGTCTTCCTTCAAATTCCCCAACCAGAAGGAGAACTCACAGTCTTTCAACAATTGCTCGCACATTTTATTAAAAATGTAAAGAAGAAAAAAGAATCATATTTGCATGGTGAGGAACTCTAAGGTAGCAGGCTTAAAGTCAGATCCCCTTCTTGCAATATGAATATGACCTAAGGTCCCCCATCTTTCCTTGACTCCCTCTATCACTTGTTCTCCAGTCTGTTTTACTGAAATTATTTAGGGTTTTTATTTGAATAATTCCCTTTTTTCCAGGAAAAATCTGAATTTGGGAATATTTAGAAGAACCTAGTACATTCTTTAATAAATTAACTAATTGTCAAAAGTATTTTTCCTGGCTCCAGGTAGGAGTAGCATAACTTGATCGATTTTGTTTTAATAAAAGCTGTATTTGAACTGGTCATAAGCTACAGGCAGCACTTGACTGTGAACTTTTACTCTATTTTTTCTTGTTTAAATTGAATTCTAAAATACTAATGACTTCTGGGAAACCTTTGTGCAGTAACTGGTGGTGCTACAGAAAGAAAAATCCTGTAACATTTTGACCTCAGGACTGTCTTTGAATTGTGTTTTCATTAACTTTAGGGATACCAGGAGATTCTGGTGCTACTGAGAGAAAGAACTCTGTGTTACAGTTGCATCAAATCATGGTCAAAAATTATACAAAAGCAGATGGTCTTTTCTTAGTCTTGTTCACTCCTGTCTTTGTGAGCATTTTCTTTGTTCTTGTTTTTCCCCTTGAGCTGAGTAGACAGCTTTTCTATTCCTTTGTTAAAGTAAGGTTAGGAATCTGTTGTTTCGTCTAAAATATCATTATTTGGAAGATTGCAGGAACCAGTAGAATGTTACTATTTTGTGAATACTGAATCAAGATTTTGTGAATACTGAATCAAGATTTTCAGCACGAAATTTTTGTTCCAAATTGTGCCTTGGCCATTTATTGTTCACAATATTGTGCTTAAAGTGTAGGTGTCCCCCAACGGGAAAATCATGTTCATCATTAGGTGTTTTTGTAAGTTGAGAGTCTTGTTCAAAGCCCAGGAAAATAAATAAAAAATAAATAATAAAAAATAATAATACAAAAATAATAAAAATTAATAATAAAAATAAAAATAAATAATAAAAATAAAAAATAATAAAAATCAAAGAAAATTTTTAAAAATATATAAATAAAAGGGCCCCCCACTAGGCCCTTTCCCCACCCTGCCCACAGCCCAGGACTCCTTACCTCAGACTCCTGGGGCCATCAGTCCCTGCTACAGTGATGCCACAGCAGGGCTGATCCCCAGTTCCCCACAGCCCTGGCCCGCCCAGCCATGGGGACCCCCTGCCACTGTGGCCCCTGCAGCACTCTGATTTAAAGCACAAAGCAGCTACGAGACAAAAACTTAACGAGAAAGAGAATGAAAACAAATATCTGACTGTTACCATTTGGAGGAAAGGAAGGAAGGAGAGAAATACCTTGAAGGCTGCATTAGCAACTGCCCAGGTTTCTAAAAAAAAGAGAAATAAGCCTTAGGACACCGCTGAATTCATGTTACTAACATCACTTGATTTACATAATTTTGACTTTCATAAGTAAATAATCAATACTACAGTGTAGATGTTTATGGACAATAGTCTCCAAAGATATATCAAAGATATATGTTAACTGCATTGCCAGCAAAGTATGGTTTCCATTCCCTCTTAAGATATTAAATTTTCAGCAATTCTAATCAGAAAAACTTACTTTAATCTGCTTGGAGGACTCAAATACCCAATCCAATTGGAATGACTATTGCCCATTTTATTTCAAAGCGATTCCAAACGCATACATTTTGCCCATGGGTTTTAAATTCAATTTATGGCTCAATTTGTCATCTGAAACATGAAGGGTATGATTGCCTTAAGAGAAAATAAAGGTTTTACTGTTTTTTAGGGGGCACTATTTGCCTCATGATAATTAAAACCTTAATGACTGATGTGGAAGAAATGGCATGAATTAAGGATAGACATCATGCATGGAGCTCTGGGAACATACCAATTCAGAATTTATGGGACATATTCCAGGCTGTGCTTTCTGATCAGGACAAAAAATCCTATTTTATATAAGATGCTCAGCATCTCTAGCACAATTACATGAAGCTCAAGGTTCATTTGTTCACCAAGCAAGAATAAAAGTGTGGCACAACAGAGAATAATTCCTCTAAACCTTTGGCAGAAGCGAGTTTAGCTCACTTTAAAGACAAACTGTGGTCTCGCTGAGTTATTTGCTGGAAAACATTAACCATTACATGGAAAACATGACGACAAACACAGGAGAGCAAGCTTTTCATATTGCCTAGGCAAGATGCACAGGCAAGAGAGTATGAAACATAAAACATGTACATCTGAATGACGGTAACACCTTGATAACTTGTATTGCATAGCAAATATTTCCAAGTGAGGAAAGTATTTTAAACAGACAGCTATATCTAAAATTGTCTATATCTTTACACTTTAAACTTCCCAAAATTTTCAGCAGTTGTACATTTCTCTCAGTAGTAGAAAAAAATTACCAAGTAATGATGAGTGTTTCAACATGTTGATTTTTAAAGCTACAGCTAGGGGAGAATTCATTTCCTCCTTTATTTAAAAAACAAAGAAATAAACAGTAACAAGCAAACATTGACCCAGTTTGTGTACATCCTTAACAGACTGGAGTAGAAAGATGAAATATTGGCATGAAGATAAAATTTGGGGAATGAGAGATGCTTTACAGGTTCTTGGGGAAAATTAGTTTTAATTTAGCTGACCGATGAGCATTTAAAAAGTACAGTTTATGAATATTTTGAATAACGACACTTCTACAATGGTCAGAGGATGTAAATAGAGCATCTTACATTGTACAAAGAAATGGAGCCTAGAATTTTGATTCAAGCTAAAAACTAATGAAAGCCGTTTTTTGTGTAATGCAGTCTTCTAGGACAGAGGTTTCCAACTGCATTATTTCATGTTCTGGTGATTTTAGCGGATGCTACAGTACTGCATAACAATCTGACTTCATTGCTTGTGGCTTTTGATAGAGTCTAAATTTATAGTAGATTATCATTGTGCAATGCAGAGAGCAATTGTACATGACCCTTAGATGCTGGGTTTGGAAAAGTAAATTCATTCTATTGGATTCCCTGTCAATGGAAAATTGTTCTCTAACATATATTTGCAAGTGTTTTAACTAGTTTTCCTTTTCTACCATTAATAAAGTAGTTTTAAAAAAAATGGCCCCAAGACTAACCCCAGAATCTTTTCTCCAAAAGTCTCTTCAATTTGATTCATGGCTTTTTAAGGTGCTTTGCCTAGTTTTGGGTCCAGGAGACAGCAGCCATACTTAAAGCAAAATCACAGGTTTTCACTTTTGGGAGACACATTGTCTAACACTTTTTAGACCTGGTGTGAAATCTCAGCTTTAATGAGATCAACTGATTTGGAGGGAATATAGAGTTCACCTCTTTTGTCCAGCTATCAGCTGAGTTAAAAAAAAGTTCTGTTGCTACAGCTGAGCTTCTTGATCTAACGTATATCTCTCTGCTTTCATTTCACCCAGGAGAAGGCACTGGTCATAGTGGTTTTGCCAGTGCAATACATACTCCATTCCAGCACCTCTTCTATTTTTCACAAAATAACAATTATTTCAAGGGATTAATCTTTTAAAAGAAAGACTACACAGTAAGTAGCATTTTATTAGAAACTCTCGATATTGCTAAGGGCTTTCTTCATTTTTTGCCCTGACATTTGGCATTTGGCCACCCTGGTTCCCCTGCCACAAGTTACTCTCTTTGTCTATGTATTTTCTGATCACAGCCTTCCTAAACCCCAGGGCTGCAAATGTCAATGCAAGAAATGAGTTCCAGTGATTTTAGTGGAACTTCTTTCACTGTGCAAGTAGGCACATGTATATCTATTCAGAGAACTGAAGTGTTTATCTCTGAAGTTTTCAAGACAAACTTAGATGATTAAGCTTGTTCAGTTCTTGACCCTCCAAAATTAATACTCATACTCTTCAGCAATAATCTTTACCAACCTTTCTAAATTCTCAGGAATGTTTTATAACCTGAAACTTATTTCCTCCTGGTTGTTTAGGTTTACTCTTTTTTTGTAAGCTACAAAAATATGGTGAAGGTCGTGAGGTAAGTCACCAGTAAGTTTGTGACTGAGCTACACCTCACATGGAAAAAAGGCATGAGAAGGACAAAGTAATATTGAATTCAAGAAATCCCATAAGAGGCAAAAAATAAGTGATTGATACAAGCTGTTGCTTCTTGAATTCTGAATTGGTCCATCTGTGTAGCCCGAAGCATTGGAATGAGGTAAAGGAATATTTGGAAAGTTCACAGAACTTATTTAAAGCTAAAAATAACTGGTAATGTTAGAAATTAACTGTTTCTTTACACAGACACACCATGCGAGTGACTTCTGTGTGGAAATAAATGTGTGGCTTTGAGGGAAAAATAAGAAATTGCTGCAAATCTCCTATTCAGTAAAGCCAGAGTCCAAATATGCACAAAGTTTGTGACTGACTGATTTTCTGAAATGCACCACCGGATGAATTTCAGAGATATTTATTTTCAAATTGAGTTGTCAGTGCACTGCCAATTCATAAAACCAACTCTGCAGTAATATCAGCTCATCACAAAATAAGCTGACAGACTGTACCATATTTTTATAGCGAATCATTTAAACCATGAATCATTCATAGTTTCACACAGGTGTTGAAAATAGTGAAAAACCTGCTGTCATGCTAGACAAGCCTGGCACATACTTGCCACAAGTGATGGGTTCTTTGCAGAACAGATCAGCTTTTAATCCTATTAGGAAGGAAGAAAGGTCAAGGAAAGAAAATAGAAAAAGAGCTCTGCTCACCATCCCCATCCCTTCCTTTCCCCCTTTCATCCTCTCCATTTTAAATGATGTTATCTTGCCCATTCAAAAATGAAAATGGAGGAAAAAATATTTTGATTCTCTATTGCGTTTGTTCCTGCTTTTATTCCACTGGCAGGCAGATATAATCTGTGTTGTTCCAAAAGGAGCAAGTCCTGATATAGTGAACATATCAGAGTCCTCGTTCTGAATCGCCTCCAGAGAGTCATTCTGTTGGCATATGTATGTGTAGACAATTAGCTGTAGGCACCAAAATAATCCAAGACATCCAAGCATTACTATAAAAGGCAGCAGCAAATGATGGGCTAGCATTATAGCTTCTGCAAAATATGCAGAAAGCCTGTCATGGGACCTGCAGATTGCCTAATTCCCCGCCTTAAATAAGACTAGAGAAACAGGTTGCAATGGAAAATTAAAATACCCACCTGAACTGACCTGCAAAAGGCTGAAGGATGGGTCTGGTTAGTGTACACTGCATTAGATGGTTGGTGATGTTCTGGGAACCACGGGTTCCCTGTCTGTAGCAGCACATCTGTAAAATGATTTAATGAGCTGGGTAACAGGATATAGTCATTTTACACATGATTAAGCAGGCTCTCCTTGTGAGGAGTGCTCACCTTATCCCCGGGGGACCCGTTCTGCCTGCCTGTTTCCCTGCTGATCTGTGACTTACTCAGACGGGCACATAGGTCGAAAGAGGAGATGCTTTAGGCCCATCTTACACCATCAAGGAGTAAGAATTTGTGATAAGCATTGGATGACTCAACTCTTAGGCACCTAGCACTCAAGTGCTTTGGCATCTGGCAAAATACTTCTGCAGTACCCATACACAGCAGAGGAGTTATTTGCCTAAAGCAGTTCCCTGAGTGAGGTTGTGAGCAGAGAGGGACAATAGAAAATGCAGAGAAGCAGGCCACTTTCTTACACTGTGTTCCTCTTCAGGAATCACTCAACTTGGGATTCACAGCCCTGAATCTCTGTTGGAGACAGGCGCCTACACCACAACACTGAAGCAAGCTATGGGATTCCTCTCCCTACTTCTGTCCAGCTTGCCAGTGGTGCGCTCCCTCACCGAGCTCTTGTGGGACACACAGGTTCATTTCCAGCTATCTCTTCACAAGGTACAGGGAGCCTTGACTTCAGCAAGGCTTTCGGCACAGTCTCCCACAACATCCTCCTAGGGGAGCTCAGGAAGTGTGGGCTGGATGAGTGGTCAGTGAGGTGGATTGAGAACTGGCTGAATGGCAGAACTCAGAGGGTTGTCATCAGTGGCCCTGAGTCTAGTTGGAGGCCGGTAACTAGTGGTGTGCCCCAGGGATCAGTACTGGACCCAGTCTTGTTTAACTTCTTCATCAACAACCTGGATGAAGGGACAGAGTGTACCCTCAGCAAGTTTGCTGATGACACCAAACTGGGAGGAGTGGTGAATACACCGGCAGGCTTGTGCTGCCATTCAGCGTGACCTGAACATGCTGGAAAGTTGGGCAGACAAGAATCTGATGAGGTTCAACAAGGGCAAGTTCAGGGTCCTGCACCTGGGGAGGAACAACCCCATGCACCAGTACAGGCTTGGGGCGGACGTGCTGGAGAGCAGCTCTGTGGAGAGGGACCTGGGTGTCCTGGTG
>Ga0065711_1036011_pt1 | contig 21554 bp, 4 predicted proteins | sample Hoacrofraction12_FD_59098 | JGI IMG/M metagenome (GOLD analysis project Ga0065711, IMG submission 59098) | Hoatzin crop microbial communities from Cojedes, Venezuela - Epithelial fraction 12 v2 (version 2) | ecosystem: Host-associated > Birds > Digestive system > Esophagus > Crop | place... | reverse complement strand
CGGAGCGGAGGGCCCCGGAGGGGCCGGCGAGGGGTCCCCCCCCGGCCGCGGCAGAGGGAGGACGAAGCCGGAGCGTCCCCCGCCTCCGCCAGGGAGAGAGAGGATGCTCTGGCGGGCGGGATGCAGCTGCGAGGAGCGGGTTGACCTGGTGCCCACTGACTCACCGCAGCTGCGGCGGCCGGGCCGGGTCGGGCCGGCGCTGCTGCTGCGGAGGGGCCGCGCCGGGGGCCCCCGGGGTCCCTCCGCTCCTGGGCCGAGACGGGTGCTGGAGTTACAGCCCGGAGGGGGAAGGGGGAAGGGTTCAGTTCGAGCTTTGTGGCGGACGGCAGGGAGCGGGCGCCTGGGAGAGGCGTCGATAGGCCGGAATAGCATCTCCCTCTGCTTGATTCTCAGCAGCAAAACGCCCCTACTTGGCGCTGGGTTTTCTTCATCCCTTCCACCCCCGCCCGCGCCTGGCTAGACGAACTGTTGCTGCTAGGCGTGGGTGCTGGGCTGAGAAGCGAGCCGCTGTGATTCGCACGGCTGGTGCAGGGCGAGGGGGTGCTCCCGGGAAGGGCGGGCAGGGGTCGTCCCGCCCGGACCGGGGGGGCCTGGGTCCCCCCTCCGCGGCCCAGGCAGGCGCTGCCGCAACCCGCTCGTCAGCGTCTGCGCCGAAGGTTAGCAGCTACCATCCGAGACGCTTGCTCTGGGGTGTTTTTTTCTTTTTCTTTTTTTTTTTTTTCCCCCCTTCCCTTTTTTTAATCTCAGACTAGATTTTTCATTAACTTCCCTGGAAGTTTCCTAAGAAATAAATTTTGCTTTGTTGCCCTATTCCAAAGCTTACCATCAAAACAAATGGTGTCATGACCCCAGCTGCACTTTAGGTTGCTTTTTTGTTGTACTGAGAGAGCAGGATACTGTGTCGCAAAGTAATTCCATGGGCTTAAACAGATCCCGGTGTTTTGTTAGAATATAATTAAGACATTAAAAGATTGTATGATCTTCTACAACTTATAAAAATCCAGAAGTCATCTGAGAAAAACATAAGTGAGAGAGCTCACAGAGAAAAAAAGAAAAACATCGCTACAACCTATAGTCAGTTTGTTCAAATGGTGAGAAACTTGTAGAATTGCCTGCAGTGACATTAATAGTTTTACTCATCCAGAAGCAGAACTTGCATAATCAGCAACAGGGGCAAAGTCTGAGCAGGACTGGACTAAAAAAAATTGTTGTATTTCTTGGATTTTGGGATTTTTTTTTTTTATGTTTCAGAGCAGAATAGTTAAGACAAAATATGATTATTTTTTAACGGAGAGCAACATAGAAATTCTTGCACAATTCTTTAAGTTGTGATTTGAAAAAAGGATTTTTTTTTAAAGTGGTAATGCCCTTTTCTGTTCTTATGAGTTGTTTATTATTTCTTTTTTCATCATGCACTCTTATAAATAAATACATTTGTCAACTTTTTGGTTATTAAAAGTGAACATATTTTAGATGTTTTTGAATTTCATAATTGGTACTGTAATATTATTTTGGATAGTTTTAGTTCCTTTTATGATTTTACAGTCCCAAACACCTAAGGGAAATGATGGGGTTTTTTATTTATTTAACAACTGCTTCAATGATATAGCAGAAAGGTTTCCATTCTTATAAGAAATAAGATCTGTAAAATATTTTATATAATTTTTAAACTGAGTTAGAATCTCCCTTGTTGCTGCTAGTCCTGACATGGTTTCCTACAGGTTAGTATCATTCTTGAGCATTTGTCTGACCAAAGCAAGGTTAGGATATTACAAAACTATCATGAAGGCAAAATAGTGCTTGATACCTGACAGGCTATAAGAAATGGAAAAGTATGGAAATATGGTTCTTCAGTAGGACGTGATAACAACATTTATGCCCATAGAGGATAAAAAATGAAGAAAAGTATTAGTTATTTTGGTACAGAAAAGTGTCTACTAATACCACATTGTTTTAACTGCTGTAGTGCTTCATTGCATGTATTAGCTGTGTTGAAATCTCATCTAACTATATTAAGCAGACAAAACAAATACACAAGTCAAAAGGCTATTAGCACTATCGTATATTAATATAATATTCCAGTTGTGTCATTATTCAACCCATTTAAACCATGCTGCTTTGTTTGTCTTCATTTTCTCTTCTAAACTGTTCTTTAGTTGTTTGCACAATGAAGTATTGCATTATTTACGTTTGACCCTATCTTTATACAATATTTTAAAACTCCTCCATACCATATTATTAAACTGGCGTTAAAGAAAATCAACCTATAATGATTTGAACCTGGTGCAATTAAAATAAAAAAACAAAAAATGATCCCATGTCACTTAAAATATATGGATTACCTAAACCTTACTTTTTAAGTCCATCTAATCTATATTCATTGGGGTGAGCTACAAAGACAAATTTTTTTGTTTTCTTCTTTTCTTCTGTCCTTAATAAAAAGTTTTGAAGTGTTCAGAGCATTCAGATGTGTTGGTCGCATCGTGCTAACTCTGGTTACAAGTAACTATTCAGCAGTTCTAGCGCATGTGCGTTTCTTTGTGGATCTCAAGATCTTTGGCAGGTAACCTGTAGGTATTTGTTACCACGCTTTTAAGTGAACTTGTGAAGTATTACAAGATGCATCTGCACCCTAGTTTGGAAGAAGACCCACAGTTTATGGTGTCCAGCCATACGCTATGTTACTAAGATACCTGGGTACAAACACTCCAGTAAAAACCAGATGTTCCTTGCATGTGTTCCGCCCTCAATAAAACCAAACAGTATCATGACAGCAAACAATGTTAATATCTCAAACCCTACATCAGCTTTGTATAAAGACACAAGGTGTTTAGCTTACATGGCTGAAGCATAACATTGAGCATGAGATGATACTGAGTGTATAATGGTTTCCTGACCCATTGCTCAGCTACTGCTGGTTCTGAAATGCAAGAGTACCAGCTGTTTAGCAAGAAGTAAACAGCTTCTTGAATACTTGCTTGGGGATTTGAAAAAATAATTAATGTTTATTTTTGTTTACATATATGTCTTTTATTTATGGCCATATACAAATCCTAAGCAGAAGAATGTGCATAGGTATGCTTTTCTTGAACATCTTGTACTTCAACATTAGCCAAACTTAAAGACTACGAGAACAAATAGGTTTTAAGGCTCTTGGTGCTAGCATGTAGTCTAGTAGGAAAAAAATCGAAACCTCTGCAGTCTTCTATTGATTACATTATCTTATTTTTCTTCTTGAAATGACAAGAACAGCAGCTGTAATGGTTTGGTTCTTCTTATGCTGTGTTGTTTGTGGAAGAGAAGAATCTGTTTCTGAACTTCTCTTGACAGTCACACTAGGAACAGGTTTTGAGAGTTTTCAGGCTTTTCTACAGCAAAATAATTATTAGAAGCAAAGCTCAGAACTTAGAAGACATACAATGGGACAGTAACTCTTTGTTGGTCTGTGTTAAGTTCCAAGGTGCAAGCATTGAGAAGAACAATGTGCCCCAATATGTCAAGCACCTAGCTTTTATGATTTTTTAAAAAATCTAAGGCAATAGGGAAAAGGATGCAGCTGCCACATATGAATACGAAGTGCTATGAAGAGCATTAGGAAATCCAGGTACTGAGAGAGCTGCATCAGGTCCACAGGTCTGGGAGAAATGCAACCTTAAGGATTGCCTTGGTTTCAAGTACAGTTCTTCTCTTTAAAGCAGTATCATGTAGGAAAAGTCACTGTACTTCTTGCACTTCTTGTTTTGTTTGAAGTGTACTGCTGTTTACATGGCTGCTAGTAGTATGTTCTGTAGAAAATAGAACATGCAAGATGTAGGGTAAACTTCAAAAATAAACCTCCCAGCTCTGCAAGTAAGTGTGATGAAGGTCTGTTTCACAACTCAATAGGACACCTAAGACATCAGAGTCCTCTTCAGCATACTCTGGGGCTGCAAAGCTGGCAGAAAAAAACATGAGCAGGCCAAAAATTTTGAACTGTGTTACAGTGCAGATCCTTCTGAATTTAGGCTAGCTGTTCTCTGAGAGGTGATGGCCTGAATAACTCTTACCGTAAAAAATTTCTAGTAGAGAAGTGCTTTTCTTGGAATAAGCCCAGGCTTCCTAAATGAATACACTAAAAGGACTTTTGGAAAGATTTGCTGCTCCTTACCTGACTGTTCCATTCCTCCTTCAGATGGTGCAGGTGAACTTCAACAAGCACTGTAGCTGTGCTCTTAAGCAATGCTAGACAGGAGAAACGTTACAGAATGGAGAAAACTGTTTCCTCAGAAAATTATAAACCATTTGGGAAAGGAAAAAGAGCAGCCTGGTAGATTAAACTTACTTGGTATTGAGTCACACAACATTCTGAACTTCCAAAACTGTTCTGGGCGATACTCATTTATATCGTTAAACATAAAATGCATTTTCCCTCCCCCTCCCTTAGTTTGTATAGAAAAGAGAAGTGTTGGAAACTTGTAAGAGAACAACGAGCCTCAATCATTTTGGCCCTGAGAGTCAACAGGCATATCAGGACCCCTTCACCCCTCTAAGTCCTCCAGTAAAAAGTTATTTTGGAACATTTGCTTTCAGTGCCCAAAATACCAAACAGTTTTAGGTAAACTAAGTGTTAGTAGCATCTGTGTTCTAATTTGTACTATTTGCTATGTGTAAAATGAAACTCTGAGGTTTTACCTGCTATGGAGCTTGATGTGATCTTTTGACAAATTCTAATACTCCACAATTACGCTGAATGCAGAGCAGAGGGATTTCAAACAAAGCTCACCACCTATAGAGAGAAAGACATAATGCAAGCTGAGAATACCCTGGGGAATAGTGCATGCTCTTGGGATGCAGTAGATAGGTTTGAATTCCTGCTGCGGAGAGCCCTGAAGGATGGCTACGGTGTGATACAGAAAATGGGCACATAGGTGCCCACTCCTCTCCTTCAGGCGAGGAAGAGTCTAGTTGTCTATCATACTTTCAGGAGTGGTTTAGACAACAGAATAATTGAGCAGGTTTAGGTTGTGAAACTAAACATCACATCTGCTCTGCAGGTAGCCTAAGAGAGAAGCAAAGCTACCAAACATCTCTTGTAGACATTGCCTTTTAGCTGCCTCAAGTGCTCCCTCCACACCTTGGACATCTGTCACGTTGAGATGATGAGCTTGCCCTACATGCTGTAATGAGCATTTAAGCACCTGACTTGCAAAAATGTTCCCTGTCCCTGGTGGGGGTCCTTCAGCTTCTCCTGGAGTTTATTTCAGACAAGTTGCTGTACCTCTTCTACCTCCATGGGTTATTAGGTCAGGTAGTTGTACCAGGCTGGATCGTACAGCACAGGCATTCCTGAAGTAAGGAGCAATGCAAGTACATATTTTCAATGACTTGGTAATGTTCTGTGAAGTAGTCCTGAATTTTGTAAAATGATACCCAAAGACTATAGAATTTAAAAGGAATATTGTTTCTAGATCCTAGTGATGTGTTCTGCCTTCATAGTACAAGGCAGACATGCTATTTGCATGACTACTGTATTCTCATTTTGGGTTATCTGTGTACTTCCTCAAAAGTGTTGTTCCTTGAAAAGTCAAGTCCAGGAGGGTAAGACTTGGTGAAAGTGTAAGTAGTAGTGTGAAAGGGAACCACAGATGGAAAAGAAACCATGCTCCACATTAAATTTTGCTCTTGCACCACCTACACTACTGCCAGATCTCAGGGCACTTTACTTTCAATGTAGATCATTCTCTGCCTGTATTTCCTGTCTGCCTGTTGGTCACTTCTCTTATTTTTTTGAAAGATTCAAGTCTGTCTCAGTTACAGGGTTTTTCGGTGTAGCCTGAAGTGAAAGATGTGTGATGTATGTGAAATTTGTAGAATTATCTTTAATTTGTACAATTATCTTTAACGTGCATGTAACTTTTCTAAAATTGCCTTGAGCAAAGGTTGTATGTACCTGTGTGGTTGCTAGGAAATAGCATGTGAAGTATTTTATGGTGTAGCAGAGTTGAACTCTTTTGGGGGAGTGTTATCATGGCAACCAAACCCAGTATTTTCTGGATTTCAAAATAAGTCCATGGTAGCAGGATTATGGCTTCAGAAAATCAACAGTCAGCTTTACTGATGTAAAGTTAAGTGTATGGAGCATTGTGGAACACAGCATGTGTGTTTCAAGTGCATCTTTTTGTGGCTGAGGGCATGAGCTTACAGTAATGGCTGCCACCTGATGATCTCTTGTGTAGTACTGTCTCCCTCTGGTCCAGTTTAGTAGGCGCATTTCTAGCCCAGTAAGTCACCAGCCTTGCAGGGCAGCAACAGCTGACTGTCCCCTTGCTTCTCTGAGAGCATCTTCTTTGGGGCAATTCTCACAGGCCATAAAGTACGACAAGCTAATTCTACAGGATATCCCACGACTTCCCCAGAGCAGTGGTGCTTTTGGCTTGTGAAGCTTGAGGCACCTTTCCTTTTGTGTGAGGAAGAAGTGCTGTCCAGAGATATATTATTAATTTTGAGTAAGATGGCATGCTGCACAGCCTTCTGGAGGTACAGTCGAGTGCAGGTAACTTTCTTCACTTGAGAGGACCATTAGTCCATTTGCTCACAAGCTTTATTTTTCCCTTGCAGGTCAACCATTTGTGTCAACCACTGCCCCAGCCATCAGCTTTCAATTATTTATAAGTGTCTTTCTCACCTGTACTGTCAGCTATAAAAGAACAAAATGTATTAGAGACATTCTGTGCTCTGACGCTGTGAACAGAGAGTTGTTCTGAAGAATTATTTTTAAAAATCCCTGTATATCTCTACTCACTGATTTGGCCATCCAATGCCAAATATTTCATGTCTTGAATATAGAAAGGGTAGAGATTAGGTTTATGCTGAGAAGCCCCTCAGCTAAATGGTGCTACTTTAGGATCAGTCTCAATGTTAAGCTCTTAATAATTTGAGTTACTCACTTTGAAAATAGAGAACTAATTTTGATGTAGGTTTACAATTCATTGATCTCTTGCCCTGGATTCGTACTGCATCTGAAGAGGCAACTTGCTTTCTAAAAGAATGGGAAAACTGGGCCCATGTCAGTTGATTTCATAGCATGGAAGAGTGGAGCAGGAATTGCAAAGACCTGGGCCACCTGGACTCCAGCACACAGAATTCACAGAGAATGCAGCCAAGTGTGAGCAAGTGTACAGACATTACAAAACTGTGTTTAAATAAGAAATCCAAAGAAAAAACAGTTAGCTGAGAGATTGCATTAGTAGGGTCTGTAATGTCCACTGTAAGGTAAGGCAATGAGCTGAAATGGGCAGAATGGAGTTTTGAAGCAATGTAGCTATTGGAAAACAAGCTATTCAATAGCTATTTATAAGCCTAGGAACAAACTGTGCTCACAGCCACTTTGCATGTAGAGCTGTGACTTGTTAGATTTAAATACAATTCATTTGTTTATATTTGGAGCGGCAGGGTCTGATTCCTTTCTCTTTTTGTGCATGTTTTAATCAAAATTGTGATGCACTTACCTGCAGCATACATTTTAGTGCTATAAAAAAATCAGCTTAATCAAATGTGGAATTGGGCATGAGGTCTCTGAAGTTACCTTTGGAGTTGCTTCCAGCACTCCATTTTCCCTTTGCTCTTAGGTCAGCCGTTTTGCCACAGGGACAGCAAAAGAGGCTTTCTTCTTCCCCTGTGACAGATTTAAAAGGCTGCCTGAAGGCACTGTGAAGTTGAATGTTGTCAATGATTGTTGTTTTCCTGCAGTCACGTTTAGTAATCATTGTGTCCATTTATGAAATGCAACTTATCAAGCTATTGTGCTAGCCAGGAAACCCAAGAAATTTTTTTTAGAAAAGGAAGGGGAAGATGAGGCTTTAACTTTTGTATGTGTTCATTTCCAAAGTGAATCAAACTTCTTTTGAAATTCAGAGATCCAAGTGTGGGTGGTAGCGTGGTAGCTAGGGAGTTTTCTGGAGATGAGACACACAAGTTCAGTTCTCTGTTTTGAAAGAGCCTGAAGACGTTCTCCCACATGAGTCTCCTGCCTCCTGGACTGTTGCCTGTTGTGGGTTTCTCTTCCTCTGGGCTCTCAGACCAGTTCCCTGAAATCCATGCATTCTGAAGACTCCCATCCTGATGAATCACTACTTCCTCCTGTCACAAAGAAAGACATTTCCTAAACAGCTGTTTAATGATGTCTGGAAATAACACAAGCTTTCAGGAAAAGGTGGTATGCTCCGTTTCAGAATAAAACCATTCACGTGTTAAATGGTTGGGGCTGTGGTCATGTGCCAAGCAGTGTTGTGACTCGTGGAAGAGGTGAGTAACTGCCATGTTGAACACCTTGCCACGGGCTACTTTCAGGCTGCTTCCCTTTGCCTGAGATTGCAAAGTGAGGGAGGCCAGGATAGCAAGACATCTCAAAAGTTTTGGTTTCTTACATTCTCGTGGATATGGTGCCATGGCCGTGGCCATGGGGCAATGGTCTGCAGCTGCTGAACTGTGCTCCCGTCCCCACAGAGTGCTGGGTGGCAGCCACAGTGCACCGGTTGAAACCCAAGAAACCTTTGGCTGTCTTTGTTCTGGAGGTTTTTGCAGACATAAAAAAGGTCAGCTAGAGTACTGTGAGGGTGCAGTGGATCATTAGAGAAGAGGTGGATGAAGTGAAGATCTGAGATGGGCTAAGCAGAGCGCAGCATTGCTGCTCAAGTGAAAAGAAAGTAATCAATCCAAAACAATTCAAACATGCATGGGTTTAATTTCAACAGGAAATGCATAGATGGTGTTACAAAGTTGTAGCAATGTGTCCCCTGCTGCCTGAAGTCACCTAATAGTCTCTGCTTTTCTCTGGTTTTATTTCCCACCCCACTGCTGACAGCAGAGGTCTCCTAAAGCTATGTAATTTAATATTTGAGAGCAAGAGAGAAGTATCTAATATTTGTCTAGATAAATCAAAGGCTTCTAATCAGATTGTTTGCCGGTGCACACTCTATCCCCTTGAAATGAAAAAAAATTCTTTGCTTCACGTGTTTTTTCTCCTTGTCTGAAGTAATGCTCTGGACAAACCATGATGGTTTGTTGTGGTGTCATGATAGTTGGGGGAAGAATCTTGGGAGCTAAATCAGTGATTTTACTATAAGACAGGAAAATAAACTTTCTTGGAGGGTCTTGTTGTCCTGAAAGAGCTTTGACAGAAGGGAGGAAAAAAAAGCACCCCAAAAACAAAACAATCCCACCAAAATCAAACCAAAACAACAAAAAAACACACCAAACCAGCAAGCAGGGCATCGCAATCAAAATTGTTGTAATACAGAGATGCTTCTGGTACAAATTTGTGAAATGACAGCATGGACTCCTATTTTCCAGGCCCAGACACAATATTGCCAGAAGAGGACTCACGCAGTGTGTTAGCTCTGTGGATCTGGTGCATGGGAATGAATTTAATCTTAAGGACAGTTTTTTCTTTCTAAACCACTTTATATAATTGTTGTCACTTCATTGGTGCAACAGTTTCTGTGGTGTAATTCTGGCATTTTTGCTCATTTCAGTGTGATAGAGCTACCTTTTACTGCTCTGGTCCTTCAGGTGGGCTTGGAGTGAGCAACAGAACTTGTTTGTTTCTCACACCATTAGTAGATTGAAAACCATGTGTTTGGTAGATACTACTAAAGACTCAAGCTCAAGACAGTTGTGCCAGTCTTAAAAATAATATATTTATGATTTCATCATTTTAAGTTAGATTCTGTGCATTCTGCTGCTAGAGATATCAGACTTTTTCTTTTAGGTATGAAGCCAGATGTTTAAGACAGTAAAATACAAAATTATCAATAATAAAAACTACTGGGACTGATAATTGTTACACTGAACCAGAAAGCATGAGGATATTGTATGACCTCTGGTAAGATCCTGCAATAAATTAGACTATGTGCTGCTCTGGGGATTTGGGCCCTCACGAATGTATGTGGAACAAAGTCTTGTATTGTAATGTGTTCCTGGGTTTTGTCCTAATACCTACCATTTTGTCCCAACACATGCTTATAGAGTTCAGGAAGAAAAACTAGCAGGTGATGAGAAAGTCTCCTAAAAAATAGTTCAAACCAACAGTTTCAGACTTTGGGTTTACATTTGGTGGTTTCTTTCCTATCCTGGGAAGGTTCCTTTGTTGCCTCTTTGCAGATATGCAATAACTAGAACAGCTGATGCACAGCCCTCTGGTGGCTAAGGGCCCATCCATACAGTTCAAACAGTTCAGTAATAAATCATCTTCAACAAAGGTAATCATTTTCATGGATTCCACCAGATTTGTAGAAGAGGCTATTTTTAGATCAAGCATTTGTTTTTCCTCTTAAAGCTATAAGACATCTGTGGCCTTGCCTTAAATTTGAAAACTCTGCTGTGCTGAAAGTAATTCCTTTAAGGCCATCCTTTCATGTTCACTTTATTGTTATTTTTCATTTGATTGCAAGTAGTCTGCAGATAGCTTAAAATTGAAAGGAGCTCCTGTAGCTCACATGTATAGTCTTATCAGAGAACACTGTTTTCCTGCATGGTTAATGCAGATGGTCATCTGTGAAAGCGTGACCCTAAATTACCATGCTCATGCTTATTCTCTGGTGTCAATATGTAATGCAGTTTACCTATCCAAGTCTGAGATACATGTATATTTACAAATTGGTGTTTTATGATACACATATGGTTTTTGGCGTATAGTATGTTAAACAGCAATAAAGTAAAGAAAGTCTCCCACATACCCCTGTTTTATTCAGGAACTCAGGTAGTATAGCTGCACAGGATCCACTTGAACAAAATGAAGGAAAATAGAGGAAACTTGCTCACATTGCAAGGTGTTTCAGTTTGTGTTATTGATGTTGTAAAACAGATACTAGGCATGTATGATCATCTTTGATTTTGGGCTGGAGAGCTACTCCTACAAGATACTGTCATCAGGCAGATTTAGGACTATCTGAGAGGTAAAGAGCAGCAATAAGCTGTTGTGCACCTCAGAAACTTCTAGGACAGAAGATCAGGTTAACTCTCATTGTGGACACACATTGTTAGAACATTTAGCAGAGCTATCTTTCTAACTGAACACCAGAACATGAAGAAGATAAATACTATTATTTTTTAAGGTGCTTACCAAGAAGTAGTCTGGATTTTTTGTGTATCACTTCTAATCATGGAAGGAAAAACTGCATTTTATTTCAAATTCTAATGAAAGAGCTTAAAATACAAAACAGTGTTCGATGGTACAACAGAAAACTTTGTACCTTTCTGCACTTCCAGTCTCAGTGCAGAAATGTGCAATTCGTACATTTAGTCTGGTAAAAATGGCCAAATTCTGAAGTCACCACTCTGTATGTTAGGATGCAAATCTTGCACCTGGAAAGACTACTGACATCAGTGAGGTGAAGATTTGGCCTCTTTCAGATAGGAAGACAGAAAAGGGCAAAGGCTATTCAAATTTTCTGAATATTTCCCCCCATTTCATTTTTAATTCAGTAGAAATAAATGATTGGACCATGATACTTCCTTTTCTGGTTAATGTGTTGTCAGGGATCGAAACAGCTTGCAGCGTATCTCCCACGCAGTCGTTGGCTATTTTAGCTGTAGATGGTAGTTGGGCTGGGCAGCGCTGCTTCTCTGAATCCCTTGTTTTTAACTCTTCCTGATAAGCGTTCAGTATTTCTTGATGAGTGAAGGAGGTTGTGATGTGGCATAGGTGAAACTTACCAAATTTACATCACTGGGAGATGTCAGCAGTGCTTCTTGCCACCACACTCTTTTGTTGCTCTGTCACTCTCTCTCTTATAGGATTCTTATTTTTCACTCGTTCTTTCAGCAGAGGACAGTCTGCCTGCTTTGGATGATGGGTGATCCTTCTGTACATTTGTATGCATACTTGATTATGCTTCTTTGCAGGTTGGGTGAGCCATCTTCTGGTATCTCCCCTCCAGTTATGGCTGGGGGGTTTTTCCCCCCAATTTGACCAGTTGCAGAGGTGTTGCCTTTGCTGAGAATGGGATCAAAGCAGGGTACATTTAAATGTTCTTGGTTCTTTTTGGGCACTGTTCACATCCTGTGTCTACCAGCTGCCTAGTCTCCTCATTCATTCTTTGGTGATCAGTCATGTTCTTTCTCAGTCTGGAGGACAGCAGTTCTATCTGTCTATTCCAAGTACTATCAAAACTGATGAGTATCTAACAACAGTAAGCATATCTTCTTTTCTGCTACCAGCATGTGTGCCATGGACAGGAAAAAATCATGACACAGATGTGTGACTTAGGCAGCAATGAAAGTACTGTATGATCACAGGATTAAGTGTAAAACAGGAAGGATATTCTTCTGTGCATCCTCTTTAGACTGCTTCCAAACTTTTGCTGCTTGTCTGCTCACAAATTTGCTTGGCAACTGGCTTGTATGCTGACTGGAAGTTAGTGGGAATTGTATTTCCTGCTTATCTGGAAATGTCACTTCAACAAGAGAAATATTTCAAAGATAAAATTCAGGAAAAACATTTCGAGTCAATCAGAACTTTCTGTAGTCAAACACAGATTCTATTTATATTTTGATAAAAATGTCCACCTGATTTACTCCTCCTTCAAAAGGCTTTATTTCTAATAAATGAAAATTTTCTGGTGGCTAGGAGGATCCAGCTGGAAAATATCTAAATGTCTGGCAATGCTATACTTCGATCACTTCATGCTGCATTTGGGAGATCCAAAGGCATGTTACCATAGAGATAGCCACAGTAGTTTTAAACTAACTTTAAATTACTAAAGCTTGAGGGCCAATGATTACAGCAATGTCAGCTGTAAATCACACAGCTGGGAGGCTGGGTCTATGCTTCAGCACCTGGCTGCACTGACAACACTAAACTACAGCCCAATGATGTATGCTTTTGAGGTTGGAAGCACAGGACTGAGACTTCATAGTTTTTGCTGAGACACAACCAGCCTTGTACTAAGGGGCCTGACCAGGTGTCTAAACACCTCAGTTGTGCCACTGTTGTAAAGGATGAGTAGGTGGCCTTGGAGAACTGGATCAGATCTACAACAGGCTCCACAAATGGGATTGCAGTGCTTGCTGCTGCTCTTCCTTCTCATGTGGTAACTGATACGGTTTTTTTACTTTTTGCAATGATCTGTTTTGCATCTGTGGTAGAGGTTGCACTGTTAGATCAAAATTCAGGGTGAAAAATAAAATGAGTGATTATTTACTTTTCTTACCATCAGCCATAACATCATTAGTGTTGATACAGATTTGGCTTCGCTGTCTGTGTTTAATGCTTGCAGATGTATTCAGTGAGCACATACAGAAATGGAAAATTGTTCTCTTTGAAGGAAAAGATGAAGTGGAGCACTAAGGTGAAGAATTTAGCAAGCTACCTTTAAATAAATATGGTTTCTGACTGGGTTTGCTTCTGAGTCCAAATCAGTCAAAAGAAGCCAAGCAAGGATTTAAATTGGACTAGTAAGCTGTTACTCGATCTGTTGTCGTTGTGTTTCTTTTCATAGAGAACCTAGTCATATGAGGAAGCATATGAATGAAATGCTTACCTGATATTTCTGTCAGCAACGGCAAGTTAAAGTGAACAACAGTCAATCGTGTGTGTTCTGCTGTACATAAAAATTCATGGAGACTTCTGCACTGCTTCATGCTGTACACCTTCCAGTGATAAGTAATAATCTCAGATGGAAATGTCTGCAGTCTACTTTTCAACAGCAGCATACACAATCATTAAACCAAGCCATCTTAATAAGATAGATGCTCTTGCAGCTGTTTCATTTTCTCAGAATTTGTCTTTTCACTATAGCTCACTTCTAATCCTTGCCAAGTAGAGTGTATTTGTTCTATATCTGTACACAGTCAGACTAGTGCAGACTAGTGCATCTGCATTAGTCTTCCAAGGATAATAAAATAATTTGTGGTGTGTACCAGTGAAATTACTGTGTACATCGTATAATCTAGTTACTTCAACCTGAGTAAAATTTCATCGCAATTTATAGCAAATGTCTTATGCAACAAAGAAAAACTCAATTAAAGTAATTGGCATGCATGAGAAATCAAGAAATAGTTCTTACTTGTTGCGAATAGGCAAGGTTTCTATTCTAACATCATGTTTGCACTTTCTTAATCTGGTAACGTGATTGATAACTACGAAATTGTAAGTTTTATTACGTGTAGAAATAGGGTAAACTTTTTTTCTGACCTGATATAGGCAAAGTTAGCTTGAGACTTCTGTGTCCCAAGTTCTGAGATGGCCCAACGCCTTTAATGCCATGGTGTTTGCCTTCCCCGAGATGGCTGGCTGCAGAGACAGTTCCTGCTTTGCGATGAGGATTCACTGTGCGCCACCACAGACATTGCTTCAGTGTCGCAAGAGGGAGCAAGCTCCTAGCTGACTTCTTCTTGACTGGAAGGATAGTTCCCAATCCAGAGATGAAGATTCCACTTTGGAGAAAAATGGGAACTGTGCATAGAGTTGCTTTTAGTTATCCTCTGAAAACTTCCAAACTTTTATTCCGTAGCTGGCCTGTGGTAAGTGTTTTGAGGTGATCATATTTTAAATGTGGTAAGAGTGACTGGATCATTTAAAAATATTTCTGCATACATTGTGATTGAAATTAAAATATCAGATTAGGGAATGACTTTTTAAATTTTTATTTTATCTTTTTTAATTATATTTTTAATGGCAAAGGATATTGCCTTGGGCTGTTTTTGTAAAGTGAAATATAAGAATGCTGGTTAATACAAATGTATTCCATTAGAACTTTCACGGGAAGAACTGTATCTGTAAATATATGTAACTCTTTAATGGAAGCTGTGAGAGGAATTAGAAGACAAGAAACTTCTAATGCATGAAATATTAAGCATAACCTGTCACTCAGACTTTTCTGGGGGAATGGCACTTTTTCAGCATTTTGTATGTATTCGTTGCACATTTAAAAAAAAAAAAAAGATGCTGAAATGGGTCAACAATGCACTCTTATAGAAAATCCCTACAGTTCTCGCCAATAACAAAATAACTTCTCACCGTCTTTCTCTTCTTACTGCTAATTTATTGGTGGGCTCCTTTCCTAAGGTCTCCCTAAAATCAGATTATTCTAATTTTGGATCTGAGAAGCAGCTTTCTCAGTTTCTGTAGGGAAAAAAAATCACTGGACGAGATGTACATAGGTAGTCTATCAAGGCCACTTTTCTTTCAGAGTCTGCAAGGCAAACTCCCATTTCAGAACAGATCTCTCTGCAAGATAAGTTCACCATGCTGACTGTTAAATTGCCTTAAATAGCCCTGAAGGCTGTCAGAGCTGTTGTCTCAGACCTACTGTAGATTCAGGGATATGTTGATTCACACTAACTTGAAAATATGACTTTATTTACCTTGAGGACTACGAATGTCTTTCCTTTTTTTAACGAAAGTTTTCCAAGTAATCTGTACCTGATATATGGCAGTTACTGTGAAAAACATAATGACTGCAAATTACAGAAGGTGTCAGATTGTGCTGTGCTTCACAGCTATATATACAAAAAGGAGGTAATGTTCCTTGGAGCACGTAACACGAGTTCACTGAGACACTGAAAAAATATATGAAGGAGAGATCTTTTGAGGATTAATAAATCAAAAGTGACTTCTGTTTATTTTGTAAATCTCTAAGGCCTGTGGTGGAGAGTGGATGCAGGAAGTATCTTCTGTGCTTGCCCTAGTCTTGTACGTATTATCCATTATTGACCATTCTCAGAGACTTTAGTTTGGTGGCTTAGTCTGAGCCATTGCACCTGTTGTGTGTTTGCAATCCTGGCATCCATCGAAGCCTGACTTCACAAAATATTTTGGCGCACAAGTAGAACCATCCAGCTTGACTGGAAAAACCAGAGCACTGGTTTGACTTTACATTTCCACAGGGTCACTGCACTCTGAAGGAGTCTAAAACAGCCTTGGGGTGGTTATAACCTGTGTCTGGCAGCTAAATATAGAACAGTTGGTTAGCTCCATGTTGCTACAAAGGTCTAAAAAGGAAATATGGTATTTCCCCAAGAAGAGCTGCATATGTGAAAATTTCTGCTTCTGATAATCTTATGAGGATCTGAAGACTTGTAGCCTAAATTCTGTGAGGAGAAGTACTAGTATATTTGCAGTGCTATAACTGGAATAATCAACGATGCTCTTGTGTCACTCAGTGCAGAGGATCTGGCTGTCTATACTGCGTTATCGCTTCATCACAAGGTTTCTGCAGACGGGACCAGTGAGCTAGTCTGACTGTTTTATGTGTGCCCAGAAATGGGCTTTTTATGTTCAATGACCATAACAATTACAGACATTTCATTACAGATGTATTTTTTTAGAAGGCCCCCCAGCCCAACATCTCATTTAGTTTTGGGGAAGAATTTAAACTTAACAGTAACTTGTCATGTGAAGTAAAATGCAATTTCTGGAAAGGACTCTGGGGTCAAAGAGCTGGCCCCTGCAACTCTAGGAAGCCGCCTTCTATAATCCCTTTAGTTTCATCAAAACCTTGAAAAAGTTTACTTCTGGTCCTCTTTGACTTTATTGCTGGGAGTCCTAGGCTGTCAGCTCTGCTTTTTCTGTTGTATTCAGCTAAGAAGCTTCTAGCATATATCAACATACATAAGTACACAGTGTGGCACTTCATATTCTTTGAATTTCAGACCATTTCTACAACTTCTGCCTTGAAGGTTCTCTGCTACTCTACCTACCTTGAATTTCTTTTATTCACCCCATTTTCTTCAGCTTTTTAAATAACTTTTCATGTGGCATCCAAACAAATGCCTTTCATCAGTCTTGAACAGGACAGGTTTATTAAGTTTCCTTTCTCTAGAAAATAACTTCTATTGTTTTATACGTTTTTATCAGCACTCATATTAGGGTGACCCAGTAAGTTTGGTTAAATGATATTGAATTGCATCTTCTGTTCAATATAACTCAATGTCTTTATTCTTCCGTACAAGTCTGGAACAGATTTTAACATGAGTGCCAATACGATGGGCCTATGATTACACAGATCACTCTCCTGGCTTTCACGTCAGCTCATTTCCTCCAGCTTATATCAATCAAATATTTCTCAACTTCTTTGAAAACTGAATGTAACTCAGCAAGAAATTTATAGAAGTTACTAGTTTCAATATTGTGATATGCATTTGTGAGTAAGTACAATATTAAGAGGAAATACAACATGTTTCTTTGCAGAACCCATCCAAAGACAGTTATAAAATAAAGAGATATGTAACAGATAACTCCAGCAATATATTTTTCTGTTGTAATCTCATGGACTGTCATGTTAGATTGTGAATAATCTATGCATAAGCAGTTCTTCAGTGGAGCTGTATGTGATACTGAGTCAAATCTATTAAAATGAAGAGATCATGCCTTATAAAAGGTTTGCAGGTGAAAATTTTGTCAGTGAATTGGAACCAAAATCTTTTATGACTTTCAGAGACAGGATTTCTTGGTAAGGGTGGTTGGAAAGTGTCAGGCTTTAAACTGCTCATGTGATGTCTTGGAGAGGAGATTAATATTCTCCTACAGTTCATGATATGTATATAGTTCCCGTTGCTTAACAGTTGCTTAATTCTGAGCATTTGAGCCATGCTACCTTTAACTGTACAAGAAGCCCTTTTTGTCTCTAGTGAAATTGTTCATAATCCAAAATTAAACAGATTGCCATGCTGAGGCTGCAGTGCACAGAATTTAGCTTCTGCAATATAAGGTGCATTGTCAATAGGCAGCTGTAACTACTGTTTGTGGAGAGAAAGTGTGGCAGTTAACACTGCATCCAGCAGCCAGATCTTCTGCTTTTAATTCTGGAGTCTAGAAGTTCACACGGTGCATGTGCAGAAGCCATGGGAGAAGAGTGGTTCCTGAGACATTTGCAAGAGAGTTGTGTTTCACTATCTGTGGAGAATATGACTGTAAATTTTTTGTCCTCTCACCGTTTTGTTGGGACTGAGTTGCATAATACATCCTAATGATGGACAATTCTAATGGTGGAGTAAAACGACTGTATTCTGTTCAAATAGATGTCAGTACATAAAAACGGGAGTAGCAGTAAGAGCGCTCTGTAGAACATTGGCATGACTCTTGTAATGCCGGTCTGGAAAGTGGCACTTAAATTTGGTGGTGCTTCTTCTTGTTAAGACTGGAATAAAATGTCCAAAAAAAGTCTTTTTGCAGAAAGCTTTTAAAGATTTCCCCGCACACTGTGGAAATAGTGATGAGTAATACCAAAATGATTATTACTTTTTGCATAAGTAATAATTTGCTCTGGGGCAGCAGGCCAGTTGAAGGACTATGCAATGCCTTTTTCCTATACTTTTTCAGAGCTTATCTGGATTGCAGCAGTATGCAAGAGTTAAATCCTAACATAAGATGCTGGTCCTACTAGCATTTGTGGGTGGAGTAAGGGCACTGAAATTAACATGACTGCATTCAAGTTTGTAAGACTGGGTAATTAATTTTCCAGGTTTATCAGGGCAATTCATACTTTTTGCAAGGTATGAATACTTCAGGTACATCTAACACCTGCTATTCTATTCCACTAGGTCAGAGCTTCCCCTTCCTCTGACCACTTCACGTGTACTGCTATACCCACCTTGTATAAATACTACTACTTTTCCTCACTCTTCATCTCTATTTGGGTAAGGCTTACTCGATCAGTCAGCCCGCGTGCCCTACTATGTGTGGTACTATAAAAGTGAGAGGTGATCTTTGCCTCTGAGATTTACAACCTAAATATGCGAGACAAGCTTCATCAACACTTTAATCTCGAACAACAGAATACAGAGGGTGAAAATGCTGGGTTTGGGTAACATCCACGTGGTTCAGTTAGATGACTTGCCAGTGGGCAAGGCACTGTGCACGTCCCAGAAGGTGATATTCACTTGTCAGTACTGGAGTCTTAGATTCACACACTACTGCTGCTGTCTGGATTATCTGCAGTGGCTTTGTCAAACTTCAAATAGAAACTTAAATTGAATTAAATGTGGTTGTGAATTATTCAGTCAGCATGAGAGCCTCCGAGTTGCTTATTTTGATGAGAATTTGGCTTTGATTTTTGTTGTCTGCACAGTTTTTAGTGTGAGACATGGCACAGACTTTCATGTTGATAATTTGTAGATGCACAATAACAGTTGGTGTTGTTCTGGAGGCTTTGTTACTGGAGACAGCATCACTGATACTTGAGATGGTAGGGTCTGCCGTGGGAATAATTCTTTTATCTGTGGGTTTCTGTTAAAAGGATCAGTGGTGAAATAGTTAATTTAGACATATATTTAAATGCTATTTTTGCATTGTAGAGTCAATCAATGCTAGATTGTAATTGAAAAAGTGCACATACGTATCTGTTATCCTGAAAAACTGGGAAGATTTAATATTTGGTTTATTGGTGGTTGTACTGCGTATTTACGTGTTGGAGTTGTTGTTGTGTTTTGTTCATTTTTCAAATACAGTTTCTAGGTATAATTCTAAGGCATATCTTGTAGATACTAAAGTTTTAATTAAAAGGCCAAACTAGTTGTCTTCATCTGCCTGTTCCCAGACTCAAATAATCAAGACAGAAGAACTGCAAAGCAAAAACCATCTGGCAGTGTGAAGGAGTCAGGGAGAGAGAACTTTATATCTTCAAAGAAAGTGAGGAATACCCTATTTTTTACTAGAATTTATTTTGGTATTTTTGTGAAATGTAGATCGAATTTCACAGCCCAGTTTTTTCTAAGTGAAACACAATTCAGAAAACTTCAGTAAGTGACTAGCGCTCATCAGAACATCTTTGTTCTGGGTTTATTTGGTTTTTTTTACCCTCCTGTGTTCCAGCAAGAGGAATGTACTGTTGGGTTTAGGCTGAGATAATATGTAGAAGCCTTACAGTAGCTGGCAAAGGAAGATGTAAACAGACCTCAATGAACGAGGAGGAAATTCTTTCCAGCTATGCCATCCTGGGATAAGAAACAAGAGGAAGGTAATACTAAGCCAAAGCTCTGATGCTGGCATCCATCTCTGAAGAAGCCTGTTAACCACTCCAGCTTAAGGATGATACTGATAGCTAGTGGTTTCTGCATTGAATAGTGTTGGAGAAAAGGTAGACTAAAAACATAGTGCATACCTTGGTTCGAAAAGTTGTCTTCCTTTTGTCCCTTGGAGCAGAGTCCATAGTACCTATGTGTGCATTTGCAAATTGGTATTTGAGGTGCTTCTTCGGATGGCTCTCAGGCTATCGAGGGTCATAATCTTGGTGGTTTTGAAGGCAAGAGAGAACCTGTGAATTCAGCTCAATTTTAATTTGTTCACTTTGAGTAAAACACTGTATACTTTATGTTAGATAAACAGTGGAAGCCAAAATAACTAAAATTTTCTCCTTCAGTAACAAACCAGGTAGGTTATCTGCTACTGTAACAGTGTTATAAAATTATTTAAGAACACACTGTTTCTTGTCAAAATCTCCCTGAACTAAAATAGTCCTCCAACAAGCAGCAGCCAAAGCCAGCAATACACTGGATGAAGAGAAAGGAAACAGATTGTCCTTTTCTAGTAGAAGTAGACTTGTGGAAAACTTGTGAATATTCACATATTAAAATATTTAACTTCTTCCTTTGCTAATTTCTGGGAGGAATTTCAAATATGACAACTGTCTTCCAGCAAACTCTTACTGACATCATAGAGCCCTGGAAGTATGCCCCCCACAACCCAGCACAGAAGTGGGACTTGAAATTTGTTTTGGCAGCACCCTCCATGTGAGGTGGAGGGAATGGAACAGTCTCTAGAGCAAATCCTGAGCTTGCAGCCCTTCAGGTGTATACAGACAACTTCCAGATGTCTTTTCTTAGTCAGGCTTTGGAAGGCAAAGTTAATTTTACATTTTAAAATGATTATGTGATTGCACACTAACAGTATACTTCATAAGTTGTGAGTGTTTACCTAGACCAAGAGCTGATGGAAGAAGAGGAGGATTATTTAGCTAGCAGCTTGCTGCAAATTCGCATTCTAGCCATTTCAAGTCATAATGTAAGATCATATTACCTGAATCTTCCAGTATTGAAACTCACTGTGTATCTTTTTGTATCAGTTTTAATAACCACCCCCAAGAATTGACCTACTCTATTGAACCATAAGTTTGCCAGCCCATTATCTTGTCTTGAGCAAGAACAAAGAGCCTTACACAACAGACATAAAAGAAAGTAGATACAGAGGAATCTCTCCCTGGGCTTCTCTTAACCTATAACTAAGAGGCTTCTGAGTTGAGGTTATGTTCCTATTGATATGTTTCATAGCAACACAGGGGCCTAACTTTGTAAATTTTGTTCATCTGCTTTTTGAACAACACCCCCTCGAGTGGCCTGATAATTTAAGTGAAAGCATCATATTTCTTGTATTGTGTAGACTATTGATGAGTCATTCTTCATTTAGCTCTACACCATTAATTTCATAGATGCCTGTTCTGTTCCTCAGTTACCTCTCTTCCTGGCAGAATGTTTTGGTTTCGGCTGCCACCGGCAACAAAAGCGCCACGCGGCTGCCCCTCCCCCCGCCGGCGTGCGGAGGAGAATGAAAAGAAACAGGCAGAAACCGGGGGGTCGGG
>Ga0065711_1036007_pt1 | contig 21556 bp, 16 predicted proteins | sample Hoacrofraction12_FD_59098 | JGI IMG/M metagenome (GOLD analysis project Ga0065711, IMG submission 59098) | Hoatzin crop microbial communities from Cojedes, Venezuela - Epithelial fraction 12 v2 (version 2) | ecosystem: Host-associated > Birds > Digestive system > Esophagus > Crop | place... | reverse complement strand
CCTGGGCCAGGGCTCCGTCACCCTCAGAGGGAAGAAGTTCTTCCTCATGTTCAGCTGGAGCTTCCTCTGCTTCAGTTTGTGCCCGTTGCCCCTTGTCCTGTCACTGGGCAACACTGAAAAGAGCTTGGCCCCATCCTCCTGACACCCACCCTGCAGATATTTGTAAGCATATATTAGGTCCCCTCTCAGCCTTCTCTTCTCCAGGCTGAACAAGCCCAGCTCCCTCAGCCTTTCCTCAAAGGAGAGATGTTCCAGTCCCCTCACCATCCTTGTAGCCCTCCGCTGGACTTCACGACGTAAAGGAGCAGGCAGCATGCCGTATTTGTCACAGGGACCTGTCTGGAGCAGATCGGTGGTGCAGCCCCTGTAGTGAGCAGCCATCGTCCTGCTTGGCAAAGCCAGGGTCTCACAGGAGGGTCTGTGACGCAGGACAGCCAGTACACACACTCCCTTTCAGCACCATTGCCTACAGTGATCAAAAGGAATTACATCAAAAAAGTCTGAATTTGTTTTAAAAAACACTGGCTTGAGTCTGAAGAAGAGAGAGACAGAGGAGAAAAGGTCATGAAACAATTAGAAAATGTCAATCAAGAGGGAATTCCTAGTACCTTGGCAAGCATACCCAACATCCTCACAAAGCTACGGTGAAGGGAGCCAGTATTATCTAGTTAGAAAAATTCAAATGTTCTAAGTTTTCTTAACGTTATCTCTTTCGAGCATTTTAGATCTCATGATCATGTTGGCATAACTTTAAACGAAGCCTTCTTTTACTCATTAACGTTGGTGATGGAAGGGTTAAGGAAAACACACTAACAGAAGCATCCACAGGGCCTGCACCTAACTGCCCTGGCTGCTACTGCCGCACCGCGCCGATTCTAGGGCCGTGTAAGTCAGATGGGAACTGGACTAGACAGAGTAAAATACAGTAATGCTCAGCCAATGGCAAAGCCACACCTGCAAACACCTCAGCAATGAAATAAGTCTGGGGTTGGACAGAATCATAGAATCATAGGTTGGAAAAGACCTCTAAGATCATCAAGTCCAACTGTCACCCCAACACCTCCATGCCTGCTAAACCATGTCCCGAAATGCCACATCTACACGTTTTTTGAACACCTCCAGGGATGGGGACTCCACCACTTCCCCAGGCAGAAAGCGTTCCCCCACCCCCAAGAGCAAGACTGGCAAACTGGTAACAAAGGACAAGGAGAAGCCTGAGGTACTCGCCAAATTTTTTGCCTCAGTCTTCACTGGTGACCACTCTTTCCACACCTCTTGAGTGGATGGACCACAAGATGGGGACTGGGGGAGCAATATCCCTCCCACTGTAAGAGAGATCAGGTTCGTGACCACCCTAGGAACCTGAACATACGTAAGTCTATGGTGCCTGACAAGATGCATCCCAGAGTCCTGAGGGAATTGGCTGATGGAGTTGCCAAGCCACTCTCCATGGTATGTGAAAAGTCATAGCAGTCAGGTGAAGCCCCTGGAGACCAGAAAAAGGGAAACTTTGCACCTGTTTTTAAGCAGGGTAGAAAGGAGGACCCTGGGAACTACCACCCTGTCAGCCTCACCTCTGCGCCTGGGAAAATCATGGAACAGATCCTCCTAGAAGCTATGCTAAGGCACATGGAGGACAGGGAGGCGATTCGAGACAGCCAGCTTGGCTTCACCAAGGGCAAGTCCTGCCTGAACAACCTAGTGGCCTTCTATGATGGAGTGACTGCATCAGCGGGCAAGGGAAGAGCTAGGGATGTCATCTATCTGGGCTTCTGTAAGGCCTTTGGCATGGTCCCTCACAACATCCTTCTCTCTAAATTGGGGAAATATGGATTTGATAGGTGGACTGGTCGGTGAATGAGGAATTGGTTGGATGGTTGCACCCAGAGGATGGTGGTCAACAGCTCAGTCTCCAGCTGGAGATTGGTGACAAGTGGTGTCCCTCAGGAGTCCGTACTGGGACCGGTGCTGTTTAGTATCTTCACCAATGACCTAGACAGCAGGATCGAGAGCACCCTTAGCAAGTTTGCCAATGACACCAAGCTGAGTGGTGGGGTCGACACGCCTGAGGGACGGCATGCCATCCAGAAGGACCTGGACAGGCTTGAGAAGTGGGCCCCTGTGAACCTCACGAGGTTCAACAAGGCCAAGTGCAAGGTCCTGCACCTGGGTCGGGTCAACCCCTGGTATCAATACAGACTGGAGGATGAACGGATTGAGAGTAGCCCTATCGAGAAGGACTTAAAGAAGAGATTTTTTACAATGAGGGTGGTGAAGCACTGACACAGGTTGCCCAGAGAGGTGGATGATGTCCCCTCCCTGGGAACTTTCAAGGCCAAGTTGGATAGGGCTCTAAGCTACCTGACTGAGTTGAAGATGTCCCTGCTCACTGCAGGGGTGTTCGACTAGATGGCCTTTAAAGGTCCCTTCCAACCCAAACCATTCTAAGAAGATCAAAAGGGAGGAGGGCAAATGGTTGGCTCAGGGCAATTTCCAAGTTTTGGGGTCAATCAGCAGAGAGATCACTTTTTCAGATGCAGAGAAGGGCCAGTGCTGCACCGTGAGGGATGTGGGCTCTTTAACATCTCCCCGAGCAGAGATTTTTGGGGAGGACCTGGGATGGCCACCGAAGACGGCAGCAAAATCGAAGTGACAGAAGGACTGAAGGGGAGAGCAAAATGGCAGTTGCTGAAGAGCTGAGTGGAGCTGCTGTGAGAGCACTCATCCACAGAAGGAACTGCTGAGAACCCAGAGCATCCTTCAGAGTGTGAAGTTGTTCAAGAGGGAAGTTTTTCTTTGGCACTCTGTTTAAACAGATGTGCTTCAGTCTGGTTTTTTCTAGCAATGGTGGTACCTTCCTTCTAACTACACAATCCCCATAGAGCTCAGCGATTTTATAAAGCTTATCTTAAAGCACTGCCATCCTTAGGCTTCTCCAGAGAACATCTTCCATCTTATAAGATCAGCCCCCAGCCTTGATAACATTTGAAGCAGGACGAAGAACTAAAGCTTGCTCAGAAGCTAAATCAACAACAGGGAGTTAATTTTACCATCAGTATTACCATTATTGTCTCTGCTACTGTTTGGAGTATTTTGAATAAGAAAAAAAAGAAAGGTGATCCATTTCCCTGTAACCTCTTCACTAACACTCCTGTTGCCGTAATTCAAATCTTCCAGTACCGCTGAAGCCCTGTAAGATTTTTACAGGCACTGAAAACCAGGTGTACGCCCCTTCTCCCCAGTCACCAGTGGGAGCAAACTTGGAAAAGCTTCACATAACACCAAAGGAAAATCACAGCAAGGGACTAATCATTTGGTTCCCAACCATTTTCATCAATGCCTCCAGCAACTATAATTGTTTGATTTTTATCAGATTTCTTTTGGAAATACTAAAACAAGAACAGATTGTCTTCTTAATTCCTGTTTGATTGCAGAGGGAACTTGTGTGAAAGGATATTCCTGGATATTCAAATGAGCTGTTAAAACGATGTCTCATGAAATGTTTAGAAAACACATAAACAATGTGCATTCTTTGGGATTCTTTGTGAGAACAGATGCAACAATAGACCTTAGGAAACATGAGCAGATGTTATTCTGCACACTCTTCATTTCAGAGTCTTTAGAAATTCATGAGGTCTTTTGTGGGTTTTATGAATCTTCTAATAACAGTGCAGCTGTTTGATTCAGAACTGCAAAGATGTCCTCAGACGTTTACTCGAATCCGCAAATGCAGAAGGCAGCGCTGGAATGGCCACTCTTCACAGGTTCGCAAGATTTTCTCCAGCAAGGCCAATCAGGTGGAGTCTGTCAGTGCTGTGCCTTTCTCTCCTCCCATGAGCTGGACAACTCCCATTCCATGGCTAGCAATCCTTTGGTAATTCAGCGTCCCATTGCATCCATCCTTTTCAAATCCAGATCTCAAAGACAGTTCAACTTTCTCTGAATATCCCCACTTTCTACATGGGCAGCACTATGACTGTTTTCTAATTTTATGAAAAGAATCAGTTAAGTTGTCAACAATAGCACAGAAACTCATTTACTGCAACACACTAGTGCATCTCATAAATATATTCTGGTCAGGCAAGTCACAAATCACATTGCAGATGGTTTCACTGGAAAACGTGTATTTGAGCACCAACAACTGCACCGTGCTGAACTCCATTTGATTTCTAAGGGTCAAGTTGTTTTACACTAACCCTCTCCTGACAGAGCTGCATTCCCTTCTGGATCGTGAATGTCCAGATGGAATATTTAGATCTTTGCTCTTTCTCCATTTTTGTTGGCTCACCTTGAATTTACTTCAAATTCACTGACTGTTTTGTTTAGCTCTTTACATCTTCTGCTAATCTTCAAAAACATTGCTTGATCTTACTCACGTAGTAACTGATGTAGTACTTGGATGGTCCCCAGAAGAAAAAGATGTTTTAAATATAATGTTTGTCTACTCTCCAAAAGGTAGGACAGTGCATCACAAGCTTCTGCCCTCAGTCTACTGTCCAAAAAATCCACTTCAAGTACCTTTAGTATTCCTTGAATGTGGCAAATCACCTCTAAACGTAAAGCATCAGAGTGGTAATTGACCAACTGTAGTAATCGCTCAGCGGAATTCCTTCAGCACATGGCAATACAAGTTTACTTTATCAACAGTAACATTTATTTTACCAAGAACATTTACAGTCTGCATTCAATATATTTATTCCTCAAATGAGAACTAAGCTGCTTTATGTATTATGTATTGGCAGTAGTAGCATACAAATACGTTACTAATAAGTGTTAATTTGACATTCCTGAGCACAGAAGAGAGAGACATGAAAGAAAATACGTAATTCAGTTAACAGGAAGACTTGCTTTTTTAAAAAAATTGCTGTGAGGTAAAGCAGACTTGAAATCACAGAGGCAGGCAGCTCTTCAGACACTAAAAATGCGGACAACCAGAATTTCGTAAAGGAAACCCTTTTACATCAGTCTGTAATTGAGAAACTCCCTGCCAAAGGGAGTCACTGAAGCCAAGGATAGGTGATCCTGAAGGATGCTTCTTACAAAGAAAATGTTTCTTTAAATACTGGTATCTTGATATCCTTCTTAACAATAACTAACTTCTAGGAAACAGCAACCCACTATTCATGGATTAAATGATTTTTTTAAATCAACAGTTCCCAAACTGTAGAGAGTTAGCTCCTCTTTGTCAGTGGAGCTACGGTGACTGCTCTGCAGCGGGTTTAAGCACCACTGTTAAACCAAAAGTTGTATGAACTTCTCAGGTCCATGTGGCTGTGCTGGTGGTTCACCAAAACTGCGGCACCATTAGCCCAAGAATTTACAACCACTGGTTCACAGATGAGATGAGATGGCACACTGTGCTCAGACTGCCTCCCAAGTGGTTCTTCCCACGTTTGGAGCCAGCCACCCCAGTCCTAGCTCCGGAGAGGATGGCTGGTAAGCCCCATGGTCTACTCACACCAACCTTTTCAGTCACGCAGTGGAATGCACAGTGCACATAGTCTAGGCGTGCACGTGAAATGCAGGCAGTGCTGGATGAAAAATTACCCTGCTTCTGTAATTTGGCCTCAAATACATCCAATGCAATGAGCCAAAATTCCACCAGCTGTCCCTGTGTATTACTCTATCAAAGCAAACGGCAGTTCTTGTCGAAGGCAGAAGCACTACAGACATACAACACCGACAGAATTCAGACACGGGAGGCTTGGCACTTGCTTTGCAGATACTATAATGAAAGAAACTTAAGTTTTCCACAAGAAACAAAAAAAAACCCCAAAACCAAAATAGCAATTAAAGCCACTAGAAAGATACAAAGGTTTTATGGCTTTTAAAAAACTCAAGTCTTTTCCTGTAAGCCTAGAATTGTCTGGACAATAAATACAAAGATGTTGCTATAGCCAGTAGCTACACAATGTTCATCATCACTGATTAGGGAAGTACTCTTTAAAGTTTACTAAGCTTGTGTTGATTTATTGCAAAAACCAAAACTAACCATGTAAGTCACTGAGGAAAGCTTCTGTGTGGTCCTTGTCAAGTGTTTTCCTGCATCTGCGGCCGAGAGGCAACGCTCCTGGATGGCCCGGCCCATGTCAGAGCTGGAACCATGTAGCAACTGCCACTCGGTTTGTTCAGCCCTAACCTGGGGAGCTGGCAGTTTCCAGACGCGGAGTTATATTTACTCTGTGGCAAAAATGTTGATCATGGCAAAATGCCACAAAGTTCATAGGGTTCACACCAGATGCGGCTTATTTTTGCCATGAAAGACAAAAAGACCGTGCTCCACTTTAAATAAGAGCAGAATTAGCACTGTAATTACTGGTCTGCAGCAGCACTGAAGTATGCAGAAAGCATCAAACTTAGGATCATGTTGGCTACTCTAAGGTGATCTCACTCCAACACTGAGACAGACAGAGCTTACGGATAAAGTCTCACAGAACAATTACAATAGTGGCTGGGCAGGACTGGACAGAACTGTAATGTACAGACAAACACACTGTGAGTAAATGAGAAATCTCATCATGTCTTTCCCTACAACCCTACTTCTTCTTGTATTAAAAAAAACGGGACAGCAGAGTGCATACAAGGAAGCAATGGTTCCTGTGCTTCCCGGAGAAGGAAGCTTGGAGAGCCTGCTGATTATAAACAGCAGAAAGCAGTAGAACAGCGGAAAAAGAGAACAAGCTCGGACTTCAGCCAGGTGCTGATCACAGAGCTTAACCGAGTCTGAGGGATATCAGAGGGCAGATTCCCATTCTTCCTTTCTTCCTGCTTCCGAATCCGTCAAAGATGATTCCCACCCAGTTACCCTGTAGCAGACACTCTCTGACCTTGCTGTCCCACGGGTAGGTAGTTTTTGTTGCCGTGATTTATCAATTAAAAACAAAAAAAAAAAAAAAAAAGAAAAGATGCCCTGCAGGCAGGTCACCTGTTTCAGGTCACGACCACCCGTGTGTCAGCCAGCTTGGCAGCATGTTACCTTCGCTCTTCAGCTCTGTACTATGACAAAGACCAATGTGACGAGCTTATTGAAGAGAGTAACGGCCCAACACATGCTGTAGCCACACTGATCTACAGGAAATGCACTTATAGGAATGAAAGGAAATCTGACAACTAATAACTTGTGTTTTCCTAGATCTCCTACCCAGGAGAGCAAGCTCCCAGGTGGCGTACTGGCCCCTACTAGTGGTGCTGGTGGCCAGCAGGGAATGGACTGAAATGCTACTATTTTTTTTTCTTTGAATCCTGATGGAGACTAGCTGAAATGGTAACTACTCCATTAACATTCCCTTCATGATTACAGCATAAAAGAAAACATCTTTTCTTTCTCCTCTAAAGACAATGCCTGCTCATTAGAGTTTGTGATGTCCATATGTTTTCCAAACTCAGGCTGCATCACTGCCTATGGAATTGCTGGTAATAGCTTTTATATCTCATTATTTCAAGATGCTTAGGCTAATCAAGAAATTAGCTTGAAGAGGGTGCCAGAGATATCAGACTGTGCCAGGGAGGTGGGAGACAAACAGCTGAGCTGCCTTGTGGCAGGTCCCGTGCAGAGATTTGGACTTTGAGGCATGACATTTCTGAGCTGCTTTTAAGACAATGCAGCGTATACTAACCCCTACGGACAGCTCAGCTCCACGGTACTGAAACACGGACGGCAAGCACAGCGTGTGAGCTGGCTTCTGCTCGCCCCTCTGGGCTGCCCGCACGCAGCCCCCGACGCAGGGAGCGCAGGGCCCAGGCAGGCTCAGCCCTCCGACCGCACAGCTCTCGGGGCCACAGCCCTCTCCTCGGCGCTGCTTACTGACGGGTCCTTTCACTGCCTTTCGTCAGGCAAATAGCTAGGGGATTTCTGTATTTTTCATGCCTACTATTAGTACCTGGAATACAACATTTTGTATACCCTATTACCGTAGTGGACTAGGTAACACCTAAGATCTTGCTCAACAGCCCACACAGCATTTATGTTTAACTGAATTTACAAGCCCACTGTGCACATAGCATTAGAGTGTATATTCACGTGAAAGTTAAAAAAATGCTTGCCTCCTGAGAGGAAGGCATGTTGAAAGAGAAGTTCAAATACTGCCTTGTCCAACAGTGTTTAAAATAGCCTCGGTCAATACATTAAAAAATCCAAAAAACCAAACTCCGTCAATAATGAAGTGCAAAGCCATAGAAACAGTAAGAAACCTTGGACAGCTTTTAAATTCTTATTCAACGTGGTTCTAAAAGAAATAATATTGCCCTTGAGAACGAAGAACTAATTCACACACAGCTACTGGAGCATTTGGTGTCGGGGTTAATCCTTCTCAGTGAGGGGAAAAATGGGGCCTGTTTACTTGTTAATTTTTATGGTTTTTACTGGCCTCCGACATACAACGATTAATTTCTATAGCTCTACACACTACTTTATGGGAACAAGACTCTAAACATGTTTATTTCTTTCCACTTCTTCCGTTTGTTTTACATTCTAAATAAACAACTTTTATAAATACTCGTAGGAATATTTTTTTAACTGTTTTCCAAACTGCTTTCATATCTGGGCTTTACAGGGACGCTGCTAACAACTTGTACTTACCACAACGAAGACAAAAATAAATTCTGCAAGGCACAGAAAATGAAGAGCGAGATACTGTGAAGAGATAAGTAACAGTTTTCAGTGCTCAGACTTGTAACAGCTTTTGTGCACTTCTGTGCCTCTTTTCTTTACGTGCCACCATCACAGAACGCTTTGCAGCATTTGGAGAGGACAAAGTAAATACGTGAGCTTTCTTTTAAACCCTGCATGCGAGGGAATGCTTCCAGAGCTCAACATGAACGGGGGTGCAATGTCAGGGATGCTCCCCTCAGATTCCATGCCATGACAAGCAGGCGGACGACAGTCCTGGAAGCCACAGCTCCGGCCTGAGTCCCCAGCGCTGGCTGTGCTCTGGGCACAAGGGCTATGGGACAGGCAGGGCTGGCAAGGTGACAGCAAACTTGCTGCTTTCTGTCAGAAAACTCAGTACCAAGCACCATGTGCCAGTTTTGCTGAATCACCGTTGTCCAGTGGAACAAATACATAAAAAAATCAGATCAGAACACCCATTTCCAGGCACATTATAACTTCTCAGGTTACTGTTCCCCACTGTCTTCACTCAACTCCGTTGTATTATACTACATAAAGAAGTGTTCCAGTTTTCTAAGTGACAGGAATATCAGACCTGATTCATTAAGCGGACAAGATTTAACATCAATAGTGGTTGTAGTGAGCAGACTCATCAGCATCCTACTTCCATTTACTCCTACAAATTGCAGGTACATCTCCTAAATCTTTCACTAATAGTAATACTAGATATAAAAATCTAGCCACAAAAAATTATGGTAACTTTGAATGATTAGAGAAGAAGTACTAAAGACCTCTCTAAACTTCAGGTTAACTTGGAAAGCTTACCTAGAGAGTCAGAAATAAATTGTTGCCCTTTTAGACAGTGAGACTTTGCCATCAAGATAAAAAAGACATTGAAAGTAAAATTTCTGTAGATTTCACTGCAGCTAGGATCTCACTCCTGTAAATTCCATGTTGGCACTCTGAGTGCAATAAATCCAGCCCGAACAGAAATAAGGCAGGGTGTAAAGCCTGTGGGAGTCTGAGGCTGCCAGCTGTCCTTACAGCAGGTCGCCAACCTGATAGTCTCGGGCTGTCCAGCAAAGCTACAGTTAAAGGAGAATGGTAATCACCACAGAAGTGGATCCATATCCAGGTTAGCAAAACAATCTATTAGCAAAACAAGCACTAACAACATCAGGCTACTTTCAGACTTCTCAGGGCCCAACAAATACCATCTCCCAATTCCCAAGCCGCTGAAGATGAACCCCCCAGCTGAGGCAGTTTAATCCCCTTTAGCTAAGGCAGGAGCGCCAGCTAAAGCCCTGGCACGCTGACTGACCTAAAATCCATCCTTACCAAAGGCAGATGCTACCACTGCCTGCCCGAGGGAAGCGGAAGAAGAAAAAAGGGAAATTTGGAATGCTCAGAAATGCCTTTACTTTACATTTTAAAAGAACAGGAAACCTTACCTCTATGCTTCCAATGCTATTTTTGTCTTCCTAAGAATTAAACCCTCAATATACTAATGAAAGACCCGAAAATGTTTGTAGTTTTAAAGGGCTTTGTCCTGACTTAATTTCTGTGTAATAAGTACCTACAAAGCTACTCTATAATTTTGATTTAAAAAAATAAATATATAAATAGACAAGCGCGGTTGATGTAGCAAAACTGCGTTTCCAGCACAGGCATAGACACAACCACAGAATAATAAAGAAACAAAAGACTTCACTCAGAACTTTCCAAAACATGTTGTCACTGTGCCTAGGGGCTTCAGCTGCTGGCTCACAGTCCTCTTCCCTATGTGTTCAGCGTCAGAGGAACTCCCCTCTCCAGTGCAGGAACCCAGCAATCAAACCCAGATTGACTGGGCTTTGCAATTAACTTATTTTTATCATTCTCTTTCATTTCAGGCACTTCCCTCCATCATAGACTCTGCATCTCCACAAGATGGGCCCCGTAGGAAGGCCCTGTCCTTCCTGCAGTGGGCAGAAATTATCTGCCGTGGACATGGAGACACATCTGCCGCTCCACACGCTGTTTTTAGAGTCCGCAGATGTTGAGAAACTGCCCGAAGGATTCACTCGGGCGGCTTTTCATCTCTGAGGTGCTTCCACATCGGATACAGCTGCAATGGGTATCCTCAGAGAGTAGGGCTCCATCCAGTGTCTGCTAGCTGAGTTACTTAAATCTCTGCTTAAGTTTATGAATTCAGCCTCAGAGACTTCAGCCCATGCTCCCGCTCAGAGCAAGAGTTGATCAGACATTTCCAAGGTAAGCCTCTGTAAAACAGACTATGATGAAATTCTCGGTTTTGAATTGTTGGATTTTTTTGCAAAAGACTCCTCTTGAGCTTATCAGAATGAGGATTTCATCCTACTCCTTCAAACGAGTGAGTGTAACGTCAGGATGTGCATGGTATTTTAAGCACTGGCTCCATATTCCCACCTTTCTGCAACAAATGCTCTTTTGTCATTTTGGTATCTAAAAGCTTGTTCCCAGACTGAATATTGGGATGTTCTAAACTGCATTCAGATATAATCAAGTATGTCCCAGTCTGTGACAACTCTGCTGTCAACAGAGCAAAAATAGATAAATGTATTTATCTATATATATAAAAAAAAAAGCCCTTCAATCTTAGTTCAAACCCATAAAATGTAGGTTGCATCTTAAACTGCTCTGTGCAGCTGAACAAGGTTGAAGGAAACTCCTCTGTACTCTTCATTTCTCATGCATACAGCATTATCAGTTACAATTAGGCATGACATTTCCGTAAACATTGCTTGTGTCGAGTTAATAGACAAAGCACACAGGAGACAGCTATCAGCTAAAGAGGAAAAGAAGGGAAACAAAGCACTGATGAGGCAGACTTTTATGCTGGCAAAGGAAACAGAGAAATATGTGGATTATCATTTTTACCACCACCAAGACTAAACTTCTGATCTGCTGCCCAGTTGTGCTTCCTGTCTATTAAGAGACCCAGCTGTGGAGAAAAGCATTAACCTGAATGTAGTCCCTGGCAGCTAAATTTGTCAGACATCTTACAAAAGACTCAACTACATACTGATTTTCTTTTCCTGAATGTCTTCATTTGTGTGTATAAATTATAAATAAATTTTATACTCATATTCACCAATGTTATTTAACACTGAACAATTCATTAAATCTTTCTAAACGTGGGCTAATTGACAACAGTGATGTTTCTATTAAAAGTATGCATAGTGACAAAATGAAAACACAAGAATATTACCTGTGTGAAACAGATTTGCTGCCAGGCACTGGATTGTTTTAAAGGTTGTGAGCTCTGACAAGCTCATTTCATCACTAGGGGTTAGACTATAATCCCTTCATGCTGGATGGAATTTACACCCAGGGGATTTTCTGCCATTAGTTACAGTTGGGTTACTCACAGCATAATCACGCTATGAACAAGGCTACGGGCATCAGCTCGACTCAGATCTAGGTTATTCGGCCTCAGGTTTACGGTCTTTTTAAAGAATGAAAGATACAGGTTGCATTCAATTCAGAACTGAAAACTGCTTTCGTTTAACAGTGGCGTGAAGAACGAACACTTTATCTGCGCTTTAAGCAAACGTCAAAACATTCCCAAAAGTATCCAAATGAACATGTATGTAAATTACCTGTCACTTTGATTGCTCATAACAGTCAGCGCGCGCACAGCACTAAGCACCTCAAGCAGGGATGTGGCCCGCTCTCTGCCAGGCTGGGAGCCAGGGAAACCCTCAGAAACAAGCGCTGTTCTTGAACACGGGACCAGGGTGTCCAGCGCTGGAGCCACGCTGCGAATCGCTCTCCCCTCCTCCCTGCCCACTCTCAGACACTGAACTAAAACTCCAGCCATGAGGCTATGAGGACATGTAGCTGCCTCGCAGAAAACACATGACTTAATTTTAGACTAGCAGCTCCTTCGGCAACTACTTTGCATGTTCTCAAGAAAATCAGTTTCAAAGTATCATTTAATCACCATCTGGACAACCTGCTTACTCACAGAATATGCAAACCCACAGCCATTAAAAAGTAATGCGGCCAAGACAGATTAATTAATTACAGACACTACTTCCTCTGCAGCATACACCCAATCCTGTATTTTTTCACAGCTCCTTACTGTGGAAATTCTGCAGCATTCCCATCTAAGAGTTTATTGCTATGAACTCATTCATGAGACCTTGTATTCAGAGTTGAATTTTTGCTGAAAACAACACTGCATCTAGACACAATGTAAACCTCAGCAGGAAAAGGGCCCTGCAGCGCTCTGAATAAACATCTTGGTGCATGTCCTCTGTATAAACTCAGCATGCAATACATGCTTGCTACCTCATATTTCCACTACGCCTTGCAGTTATTGCTTGAGCAAAATAGCTGTAGTAAGAACAGGCAGTTCCCAAGGGGGATATTCTGACATCCACAGCACTGCTCATGAACGGAGCTATTACCATGGAAAACAAGCATCAGCTTTTAAAATGGGCTACTAATTTATAGTTTAGACTGTTGCTATAATATACAGCAAACCAAAACAAGGCCCTGCTATTTCTAATATTAAAGCTCTTTGAAGGAGCATCTTTATCTCCTCCTAATCAAAGCTCAAATGAGCATCCTGTCTGAGAACGCGGCTGCTGGTACTTCTGTTTCACCAGGGTCCTGCCACCAGGCCTTTCAGCTGCGCAGCCGCCCGCAGATTTCACGCTCCAGGCTAGCCTCTCTCTGTCAGGAGGAGAATGTAGCCTACTATAGCCTAACCCCAACCGGGGTAAAGGGAACTTGGGCTTGATCTGGAGAATGAGCAGCTACGACATCTGTAGTTTTGCTTTCCTTCATTAACTGCTTTTTAAGGAAGGGTTGACTTTTTCCTGTGTTTATCTTGTTGAACTACGTGAAATTTGAGACTGAACAGTCTAAAATGTTCTGTTCAAGCGGCTTCAAAGCAGAGCATTCATGTAACCATAAAGCACTGCCATTGTGGCCAAGCCTGACGCTCCCAGGGCTGAGGGTGGCCTCTCAGGGCCCAACCTTTCATTTACAATCTCTAATTTCAAAAACTGTGCTCATCCGGACAAGGAACTAAACTACTTTTTTCTTTTTTGGTTCTTTGCTTTTAGCTTTGTTTACATCACTTACGAATTTGATTTTTTTTCCTATTCATAAACGTGAGCTCCAGCACCACCACCACCACCTTGATCTCCAGGCGCAGCGATCTAACACAATCATTCACACCACTCATCGCAGCAAGAAACATACCTGGCTCACTAAGAGTGAAAACGGAATGGATAGCACTGCTCACGTGCTAACCAGAGATCTCCCATAACTCGTCTGCATTTTCAGCTGAATGCTAACCACCCACGCTAAAATTCCTACCGCGAGATATCCAAGCTCTGCACCAGACAAAGAGACAGGATTAGCAGGTACAGGGATAAAACAGGTATCAGAGATGGATCAACAAAGCTTTTGTAGAGCAAACCCACGCCTTGCGTATCTGCTTGAGTTTTTTATCAGTAAGGATGTGACACAGACAATAAAGTGTACATGCATTTTCAAAACACTTTTCTTGAGATCCTTCACCAAAGATTCTTAAGAATCCTGATCTCTCACATAAAAAACTGATAGCTCTTGCTTTTCACTTTACAGAAAACCTTTCTCTAAGGGTGAAAACACAGAGTGATTTTATTTCAAAGAAGTCGTTCCTACTAGCTTTGACAATTTAGAATCCTTAATAACCAACCAACTCGCAACAATGAATGACTGCAGGATCAAGAGATAGTTAGGTCTTATACTGAGCTGATTATTGCGGGTTTCACAGGTGTCCTGAAGCTCTTCCGAACTCTCACACTGACAGTAAAAACAGTTTTCTGCAAACACCTGAGAGCAGTTCTCGCTCCATTCCGTCAAGCAGTCACAGTCAACATGCACTCCCATTTTCAGCCGATTCGTCTCTGTTTAGAAACTTGGGTGTGCAAACCTCACGCGTGGCACAGCTCCACACCATCTGCTCCAACGTCTCCAGAGCACAGACAGAGAGGAGCACCAACAACTGAAGCTGGAGCATACAGAGTGTTTATAGCACAACAGTCATGGCATGGCAGCAGGCCTTGGACGGAGGGTGAGACGGTTTGGACTGTCCTTTCACATTAATTTTGGTATCTTCTACTGTTTTAGTTGAGTAAATTAACCGTTAAGTTCAAATTCAGCAAAAAGAAAATAAACCCTTGAAGTTTCTCTAAAGAAACAACACACATGTTTTCAAGTTTCCACTTTATGGGGAAAAAGACAAACATGGTAACAGAACTACTATTTTTAATGCTTGAAGACATACTTCCAAATTATTTTGGCATAGGAAATTGTTTTAACAGTACAGAACGTTTGGTTTGTGTAGTATGGAGCTCTCCTGCCCTAGCTGCGCGTCTGCACGCTGCCGAGGAAAGAGGCTGGGCTGGATCTCTGCACGGTCATCTGCTTCTCAACCTCTGGAATCAGATCACTAGAACCACTGCTGCATACAGGTGCAGAATAATTCAGGTCAGGAGGGACCTTGGGAGGTCAACTAACACAACCCCTCGGTCAAACCAAGGCCATCTGAACCAGTTATCTGCCCTTGGTAGCCATCAGTGAAATGAACAACAAATAAAGCCCTGTCCCTTATCATATGCCCAACTTGTAAGCTCAGCCCTGCTCTCACAGAGGAGAGCTATGGGTTGAAACGTATAGATGATGCACGATGAATGAAGTTTCTTCTTTACAGAGGGTGTCCCTCAGAGGCTGCCTGGCGCTCTGCTGAAGACCACGTTTGTTCTTAAACCACCACTCTGGAATGTTCCCTCAAATGTCAAGTTTAAGAGCATTGGAGTGGGGAGAATACACTTCATGTGTGAGAGATCCATTCTCTTAGCTTTTGCAGAGCTTCCTCCACAGTGTTTATCGACCGTGACAAAAACATTGCATGGATTCTTCTGGAAGACACATGACCTCCAACAGTAAAAGGATTGTTTAAAGAAAGTCATCTTTTCTTCTACAGTGGCCACTGCTATCCCAACTGTTATCCTGGAGCTTCCTAAAGAACATCATCCCTTTTTAGCTCAATTGTTCTATTTCTTGATTTCACAGCGCATAATCACAACGGATCACGCCCTTAGTAAGATATTCAATAACACCATCTTCTGCCCATTTCGTACTTTTCAACCTTGTTCTCTTGGCTGTTTTACAAAGGTAAGAAGGTCTTCTCTGTTCTTCGCACACAAAGGAAAGGCAACCATCTTAAATTCATACAGCTAGTTGCATGCTTCAGCCCTGAAAACACGTTACTTCTTTCTGTACATGCAGACAAGATGCTCAAGTGACTGTGAGGAATGAGGGGGTCCTGCTGCACCCAGGAGCGGGGTTCCCAAGTGGCTGCTTTGGAGCCGGGCTCCCCTGGGGTTGCCAGTACGCCAGTGGTGGTGGTGGAGGGGAAAGTGGAGTGGAGAAGCCAGGCAGTAAGGAAAGAGCCAGCAACTACGCAGCCAGTGCAGCCCCACAGAGACTGTTACAACTAACCTCTGTCAGCATCTGAGGGCTCGGAGCAACCCTTCATTTTCTCCACTAAACTGCTGTACCTAGCACACAGAGCTGCACTCCACACAGCACGCGGGATCTGTTCGAGCATGAAATAGATATGAAAACAGACAGAAAGGTCTGTTCTGTACATGAACTACCTACGTATCTGATCACTGCTTGAGTTTGGCCAAACCTACTGGGAACAGGAGCAGTGAAAAACCTGTCAGTATTTACAAGCTTCTGGAATAGCTCCATTTTTTAATCATTTCTAAACTCCAAGTAAGGAAGAAAGGACAAATGAACAGTTCTGACAACATACTGACTGACAACGTGTGAACATTTTTAAAGCGCTCCTAGGATGCTTTCCAAATAGGTTTTGGAAGGTGAAAGAAACGAACAGAATGTGGCGCGTGCAGCCAGAAGTACCATGTGATGGTAGTTTCAGCGATTCTTCTGCAGTACTGAACATTCTTCGATTTGCAGAAACTCAAACAATCTGTCTCTGAAGAAATAGCTCCAGGATGTTGCGACAGGAAGGAAATGTACTCTGTAAATGCTGGAGTGTCCCATGGAACTGAGAGATGCTGTGTCGAAAGAAAACTGCTTAGGAAATACTTCAGTAATGCGTGTGTCTAAAGAACAGGATTGATGTGCCCTGAAACACAGAAAGCTGATAAAGCTGAAATTGCAACAAGACATATGTCTGTAACCCTGCGTCCATCACAAAAGTCATCGGACTTGTCATCTGGCTTTTTGGATTGCTTCACATCACCTACATGTCAACGACAGAACAGCACGGGCACGCCAGGAATCTGATTCAAGATTGAGAAACGGGTGAAGTTCGCAGCGATGTTCAACCACACAGCAACACCCAGCCCCAGACAGCTCACTCCTGCAGCACACCAGCAGTCTGGGAACAAAGGCTGACAGCTTGCAGGCACCTTATCAGGCAGGCACAGCAGCCTGATCCTTCAGGAAATTCAGCCGTGCATCCAGCTGGCAGAACAACCAAGCAGGCTCTTCGGAGGCAGCAGGCGCTGGGACAATCCTCTGCGTGCCACCGCAGCGGTGCTGTCAGCCAGAGGGTCACAGCAGGAAAAAACAGCAAACTTGAGAGAAAAATTTCATACAGGGCCTACATGCTGATCCACACCATACTGCTCCACCACCTCCTGCAAGGGTGAGGAGCTGTCTGCGTACACCCGCTACTGACAGGAAAAGCTGCCTTTTGGACATAAAACACGTGCTATACCGAGTTGCTTAAACACTACTGCACGCTTATGCTAGAGTATTCATATGTGTCATGGAAATTTGTCACCTGAAGTGCTCAACTTTCTAACAACCAGACCACCATGAATTTAGGCGGCTCAACTTTAAACACACTCATTCGAAATGCATAGCCAAAATGTAATGTGTTCTTCCACGCAGCTGTATTACTGTGGAAACATTGTATTTATCAAGAGCTTTCTGCTGTGACATATTTGGATTTCAAATCTAGACAAAACAAAAAGAAGTACTATGTTTAAAATAGTTCATACGAGTATTCAGCGCACTGCCGTTTCTGTATCACTGAAGACATTCAGCTCTAACATGAAAATTGTCACAGAACATGGAAAAAATGTGTGAATGCTTTTCATGGCATCCTCATCTACTCTGTATACACAAGTGACACCTATCCGTTTGCTATCCAGAAGCCCACGATGGGCACATTTCTACTTTATGAACACTGGTGAACTATATTCCTGTTTCTTCTATGTTTTAGTTATTTACAAGCATTCACAGGTTGATGATCATTTTCAATAAACAAAGTAATACTAGCCTGCCAATTCGTTCTGGATTTCCTTTTTTATGACTAGTCACAGGACATTATTCCATATATAACTGTGATTGCTATTTCGGATTTGTTTTGTGCCTATGTGAGGAATCTTACATAACCCAGTATGGACTACCCACGGCGTTGGAAATGGCATGGGGACGAGAGAGACCTCTCCACTGCAGCTCTACTTTACTTGCAGTATGAGCGGGCAGGGATGATGCTATGGCGAAGCACAACAATAAGCAGACCCTCCGTTGTGCCCCAGCATTTACTTTTTATGTTTAATCCACCAGTGCTGAATTAAGGGAATAACCTCTCTCAGGGGCTTTCCAAGTTTTACTTTTTATGTTTAATCCACCAGTGCTGAATTAAGGGAATAACCTCTCTCAGGGGCTTTCCAAGTTAATTCCTGAAGGGGAGCAAGAAGGAGTAAAGAGCAAGTGCTTCATGAGCACTTCCTCCGTCCTGCCACGACCAGTCGTCCCCACATTCAAAGCAAGGAACAAAATGAAATCCCAGCTGTAGTTCATATAAACATGTAAAGACAGAGCTGTCTGCAATTCCTGTCATGTAAATGAGACCTGGGTTCCCCGAAGGGCGGGAAGCACCGGAGCCGCCTGGCAGCTGCAGGCTCCAGCCGCAGGACAGGGGATTCTTGATGCTGGGCTATGGCACGGCCCCCGGCCGCGGGGCTGCCGCCGGCTCCCAGCCTGCCCGGGAGAGCCGTCCGAGTGGGAACTTTCGACATTCTGAACCTGATTTTTGTATTGTTTCCCAATCCAGCTGTTGTGGCCGCCTGCAGTCATGCCAGCAAGTGCGACACTTGAATCCCGCTCCTGCGACTGACCCACAAGGCACGTCCTCCTCTCCTATCTTTATGATTGGTGACTTTGATCTAATTATTTTTCCCGTGGCGTAACAAAAGTCAGACATATGCCTCAAGGGAAACCTCAGGAAGGTGAAGGAAAAATGGTGACTTTAACCACAGCGCAGTGTTTGGAAACTCCATCAGCTGGCTACGAGCGCTGCCTTGTGACCGCCAGAATGCGACCATTTTCACTGTCCCTAACGAAAACGCTGGGCTGCTTCGAAGTGGTCAACTATAAATGTTGAAAGCTGTGTTGAACAATGCTGCCCAATGAAAAGGGAATTTATCCACTCTAGGCACCAGCCAAAGCCTGCAATTTTTCCTCCGAAAATTTCCTATTGATAGCACTCACGAGAGCTTTCCCACCGCTGATATTTTTGACAATACTGCTTCTATTATCAGAATAACAAATGCAACCACTTTTGCTCTTGTGAGCGTTGCAAACACAGATTTATTCTCTCTATTAAACTGTCAGTAACTTTTCACTGGAAGTGCTCTCATCTTCCAAAATCTGTCTGCCTTCCTCTGAATTGAGAAATGAGGGAAAACTATCCATTTGAACTCACTGAAATCACTTACTCGGTAAAAAGTTTTCATACGGTATAACCACTGGGATGTCTTCAACATTACTTAGCTTACTTCCCCCCCTCCCAAGAACATTATAACGAGAAGGTGCAGAGGACTAACTTAATAACTTCATACTATAGCACTATCCACACATTTAAAGATAACATTTGACTCAAACTGATACAAACATCCAAGCAACAAGTTACTAATACATTACACACATTGTGCTAACACAAGCAGTAAAATGGTGGTCACATTGGAACCTCTCTTCTAAAAACGAGTAACTGATGCTCTTAGCAGGATCTGAAGTGTACACACCCTTACCCCTAGGTTCAGCTTAGCCTGGCATGGCTTTTGCTGCCTTTATCAGCATTTTCTGTTGTCTACATTTTCTTACTCTTTCTGCCAAAAGGAAATCTTGCTGAAGCAGAAAAATGCTGGAATCACCTGGGAATCAGACTCCTACGTTAAGCAGGAATTTTAAGAGTCAAGTAAAGTAAATCTGAAAGTCACGAAAAGCCGCGTAATACCGAGAGTGACACCTAATGCTAATTACAAGGGATTCTGGTGTGCTAGATTGAGTATTAGATACAGTGAAACTTCAGGATGGCTATGCAGAGCCAGATCTGCTGTACGGAAATTCAGGTTACATTTTATTGATTGATTATAAATTAGATATTGTGTGAAGTGAACAGTCAGTCGCATCTACAACAGCGAACAGACCATCCAAATGGCAACCTAATACACTGGTGGAAAACGGTGCCAAAATAATAAAGAGGCTATTACAAAACAAGCAAAGTCAGATGCTGACCTATATTTAGCTGTTAAATTACAGAGTAGCAGGAAAAAATGCCAGGCTGTCATCTTTTTACGCTTTACTCAGTGGAACACTGACAAGAAGAAAGCCTGCGTGGCTGGGAACCAAAGTCAGGGTCAGTGGGCACAGCAGATGTCTAAACAGACACAGAAACCAAAACTCTGAACTCAGTACAATCTGAAAGTTTGGGAACTGCCGCAGCTTCTGGGAGGCAGCGCGTATCTCTGACTGGAAGGCATCAGCTCGGGCGGCTGGAGTGTCCCCCGAGGCAGCCCCGAGCCAGGGGATGCTCTCCAGCCCGACCGTGAGCCCGCTGCCGTGGGCTGGTCCGAGCTCCAGGAGGGAGGTGGAGCAGAGCACTTTCCACAGCCAGCGTGCCTGAGGACGTCTTAAATAACCAGCAGCCGCAACAGCCGAAGAGAAATCACTTTCGACAAGCAGAACTAACGAAGAACTTACCAGTTACAGATGATAACAGTCAGCCCGAAGGTCTCCGAGGAGAACCACACATCTCTGAGACCCTCTGTCTGAAAGGAACTACGTGACTGAGCTGACAGCTTGAAATTCTTGTACTACTACAGATTTTTAATCATCATTTAATGGTGTATGGTCTGTGACAAGCAGAGGAAGGAACTGTGTCTTCAGAGGGGTCTCACACAAGCCTTTGGTTATAGTACCGTGCACGGTGCACACTGGTGTCCATGGAGAACCATTTACCAAAGGTTAAATGAAACCTCTTCCAGACTCGGCAGAGGACTGAACAGGCGAGATACATGAGGCAAACTTACTACCAGCTCTGCAGACTATTTTTTCCCCTCCTTTATTCTCTATCTGTTGTCAAAGTAGAGTGTAAGTAAAAGGCAGTAACAATATGTTTTTATCAACACAATTATGCACTGCCCTGCAGGTTGGCCTCAAGGAATAATATAATAAAAATAAATTCAAAGAGCAACACAAAATTAAGCAGAAGACAACAATAGAGATACTGCCAATTAATTTAAAAAATGTATACATACTTTATATTAATATACATTAATATTCATCAAATACTAATAGAATTATCTGAAAGCGGAGGGCTACAAGGATGGTGAAGGGACTGGAGCATCTCTCCTATGAGGAGAGGCTGAGAGAGTTGGGCTTGTTCAGCCTGGAGAAGAGAAGGCTGAGAGGGGACCTTAGAAATGCCTCTAAATATCTGCAGGGTGGGGGTCAGGAGGATGGGGCCAGACTCTTTGCAGTGGTGCCCAGCAACAGGACAAGGGGCAACGGGCACAAAGTGAAGCAGAGGAAGCTCCAGCTGAACATGAGGAAGAACTTCTTCCCTCTGAGGGTGACGGAGCCCTGGCCCAGGCTGCC
>Ga0065711_1036010_pt1 | contig 21558 bp, 20 predicted proteins | sample Hoacrofraction12_FD_59098 | JGI IMG/M metagenome (GOLD analysis project Ga0065711, IMG submission 59098) | Hoatzin crop microbial communities from Cojedes, Venezuela - Epithelial fraction 12 v2 (version 2) | ecosystem: Host-associated > Birds > Digestive system > Esophagus > Crop | place... | reverse complement strand
CGCCTTCCACAAAGCGAGCGGAGCGGACGCCTTCCAGGAGGAAGCCGACGTCCTCTCGCCCCCACAACCACATTTCCTCCCCGCCGGCGTCTTTCTTTCGCAAGAGCCCATTGCCCAATCCCCCCCTACCCCGGGGAGAAACGCCTTTCCTGCCGCCATGTCGCTGGGCTGCTCCCCGCCATAAGCACTGACCAGCTCTCCCGGCAGGTGTTGAAATATATCTACACACTGTCTCTCCTTTACTGGTGAAAACCACAAAATCATTCAAAATACAAATAGGGGATAAAGGGGGGTCTAGCGGCAAGGGGTCCCCACTGGCTGTGGAGGCCTTGGCCCCCCAGCAGCCGGTGGAGCGGGACCAGGGCTCTCGTCACTGTGCCATTGGGATGTCGTGGGCTCGCCGTGCCGGTGGATGAAGACGGGCGCTGGGCTGTGCCTAGCTGGCAGCAGCCCCTGGGGGCTTGCAGCAGATGCCAGAGCCACTGGGACCCCCCGGTCTGGCTCCAAGCCCCGGCTGCGCAGGAGCTGGTGAAGATGAAGCATTGGGTGGCTGGTGCGGAGGCAGAGGGCTCACAGGATCTTGCTCCGGGTGCTCTCAGTACAGCGGTTCAGGATGAGGTCTTTGCTGGGACGGGGAGGAACAGCAGGCTGAGCCTTGGGCTTGTTGTCCTCTTGCTCGTTTTTCTCAACTGCAGGTAAAGCAGACATACAGATGGGTCAGAGCTCTCCAGCACCCCACACCTTCATGTGAACTTTCAAAGATTTCCTATGTAATGGCCACCAAGCCTCCTGCCTCTCCTCCTGTCTCACTGGAGGTCGCTGTGGTAGTTTGAGCCCACTGGCACCCGGCTGGGAGCTCTGCTCAGCAGGGAGCCCAGCTCCAGTCCGCAGGAGGAGCTGCTCTCCCTTGGGAAAGTCATGGGTCCGTCACGGGGATTACCAAATCTAAACCATCCACCTCAGTTCCAACCTCCTCCTTCATGCACCTCCTCCCTCTAGGTGCTTGGCTGATAGCTAACGTGTGTGATATGGTAATGGGAACAGCAGCACCCATGAGGTTAGGTGCCCAGGGCAGAGCACAGGTCCTAGATGTGGGCTCCCACCAGGACCATGTTCTGCTCCTTCTCCGTCAGACCTACACCCGGAGGTAAGAAACCTGATCAAGAAGAAACACCTCCCTGCGCATGCTTTTGCCATAGGAGCAGGGTGGACAGTCAAGGTGTGACCTCCACGCGCTGTCCTGCTCCGGCAACCAGCGCTGCAGGGCAGGGGCCGTGCCTGTGGGACCTCAGCCCATGTCCAGGGCAAAGGCCCTGCTGAGACGTACTGATGACATTGGCCTTGTTCTGGAATTTTTCCTTCATGTTCCTCCGGCTCTGGATGTACTTCTTGCTGTTCCTCCTGTAGGTCTCCTGGCTGATCTGCTTCCGGCTCTGCTTGTGGATGCTCTTCGCGTTCCGGATGGTGGATCTGCAGTGAGCCAGAAACAAAACTTTCAGTTTCCATGCCGGCAGCTCTCACGCCTCACACTTTCTCACTGAGGATTTCCCCGGCCCTGCCTCCGTTGGACCTGCTGCAGCCGGAGCCCGTGCCACCTCCTCCGCCTCGCCCAAACCCAGTATCTGCTCTGCCCAGGAAGGCAGCGGGTGGATGCCGGCCCTCGAGGGCGGCCGTGGGCGAGGCGTGATGTGCAGCGCGTCAGGAGGCAGCCGGAGCGGGCTTCGGAAGCAAAGTCTGAAGGGTCAAGCCCGAGCACACGCCTGGAAAGCAATGATGGGGATGGCGAGGTAGCGTGGGCACAAGGCTGGAAGGACAAGGCGGGCACAAGGCTCATCCAGCTGAGCTCAAGGAAGCCCTAGAAGTGATCGACAGCTCTTGGACGGACAGACGGACATACAGCATCGATACTGGCTGCAACACCGTGATCCCTGGTGTGGTGTTTGGCACAGCTCCCCAGCGCCCAAGGGTCGGGGGAGCAGAGCGCGGGGTGCGTGTCGGTGTGCACCCGGACGCGTGGTGCTGGACCCACAGCGGAGAAACGGCTGAGAGAAGTGGAAGGCTGAGCAGACTGGGGCTGTGCGGCAGCACGCTGCCACGGGGGAACCCAGGCAGGCGTGGAGCTACGTGGCTCCTGACACCCATCCCATGGCATCGTCCTCCTGCTCTGCTCGAGGCAGTGGCCCCTTGCCATGCCCACCCGATCCTCTCCTGGGTTTGAGCACGTCCCCAAGCAAAGCTCCTGCCCGCAGCAGCAGGTCACCTCCCCTGCGACAGGGCTCAGCCTGGGGACAGCAGTCACCACGTCCTTGGGACAGGCCACCTTGCCTCCCCCGAGGGTATCAGCGGGCAGCACTGCGCTCAGACACCTGGCTCTGGGCCATTTTACGCTGTCTCGCACTCCATCCGTGCTCCAGCAGAGCTGGATTTGGAGAGATTTTATAGCAAGGCTGCCGTGACTTCTTGTAGGGGAAAAAAGATATCGGCAAGCTCTGCCCTTCCTAGCAGCTTTCTTTGCAGGAATTAATGAGTTATTATTGCTTTTTATCTTTTTCATCAAAATAAAATCCCTTCCATTAGCTCAAATCCCCCCATCAGATTAGGCCATTTGGCAGCTCTGATTAGTCGAATCCCTCCTCGCTTCTCGCGGATTCAGCGGATGCGCTTAGGAAATACGAAAAAGGCCAATCTGAAAATCAGACGAGATTAGCCCAGAAAAGAAACTTTGCAGCAGGCCAAGGAGAAACGCGCCCGGCTGGCGGGGCTGCCGGGGGAGGGAGCGCGCAGCCCCGCGTCGGCCGTGCCGGGGTGCGTCTGCGCCCGCGGAACCGGGGAGCACAGGGCTGTTTCTGCCGCAGCCCCGCAGGATCTGCCTCCTGGGCTCGCTCTGCCCTCCTCGTAGCTCTCCTGGGCCGTTCCTCCTTCCCAGGGCAAGCAAGGGACACCACAAACGACTGGTTTCGTTTCACCCCCCTGGAAGAAGAGCTTCCGTGCTCCTCTCCCCTAGCCAGGGCTTCTCCTACCTTCGCGGGGGGGCTCTCCAGTTCCGCAGCTCGCTCTTCACGGGGGCGTTCGCCTCCCCGGCCTTCTGCAGGTACATGGAGGGGTAATAACCCGTGGTTTCATCCTTCCTGCAGCGCAACACGAAGCAGCATCACTTGCAGCGGAGGCTCTGCAGCCTGCACCTCCTCACGCCTGTCCCCAGCCGGTGCTGGGTGGGTGATTTCTCACGTGGCTTGCAGAGAAGGGGGCTTTGACTGTCCCCCCAGACCTCACGTGCCCGCGGTGCTCCCTGGAAGCGTGCCTTGAGTAGCAAGCAGGCAGCAGACAGAGCAATGGCTCACAGCTTTCAGGGTCTCACCAGCTCCTGTTGTCTCCCCTGGGGGTTTTGCTCCTGAAGCATCGCTCAGGGCCCCCTGCCAGCCCCCCTGCTGCCGTGTGCTAAGGGGACTCCCCTGGTCCCCAGCCCATCTCCCCATCCAGCCCAGCACACTTGCAAACGCCCGGAGATGCTCCTGGGCCACTCGCCTGGGCACAGGCTGGGCAGGAGGCTGCGGCCACGGCGCGTCCTGCTGCGACCGTGCAGCCTGGGACTCCCCAGAGCACCAGCACTGCGGGGGTTCGCCTTGGGAGAGCCCCAGTTCGCAGGGCAGCCCAGGGCTGGGATGAAAGCTGAGGTTTTGCACAGCAAAATGTGCCAGAAAACTTAGAGGCAAAAGAACAGATACATTATTTTTTCCGTCTGCCTCCGTCCTGGATAGCTCTAAAGTCCCCAGCACAGGAAGCCCCAGCCGAGAGGTTTAACATCTGGCAAAGCCAACCCTTTGGCAGCCCTGGCACAAGGCAGCGCTGGGCAGCGGCACCAAACGCTCCGTGGCTGGCTCATCCCTCCCCTCTGCCGCGATCCCCCTCGCCTGCTCGGTCCTTGGCGCCTCTCACCTGATGACCCACCAGCCGTCAAGGAGCTTGTGGATCACTTCAATGGTATCACCTTCCTTGAGGGTCAGCTCGTCCTCCTCCACAGCTGTGTAGCTTTTCTGGACAATGTAGTGCTCGCCTGTGCACAAAATGGGGACAGTGGGTTGCGTGCTGCAGCCCCAGGGATGGGGCTCAGCCCCTCCAGCCACCGAGCAGTGGAAGTACTGGAACATCTGCCCAGTGTTTTAGGCAAGGCCCAGGGTGCTCCAGGTCTCCAAGTTTGAATTTGGACTTCCCCCAGCCTTGCTGGTGGCCATGGCTCATCCCAGCATCTCTCCAGGAGACAGCTGGTGGATGCAAGCTGTGGAAGTGCACCTACCCCTGCTGAAGAGCGTGTTTATCATTTGGGTGATTAAAAGAGGAAGAAGGAAGTGTTGTGCTAATAGAGTCTGTTGCAACGTTTTGAAAACCACAAAGACGAAGCGCGGGGAGCAATCAGCGGGAGTCTGCAGGGTGCTCCCTCTGCTCCATGCTCCCGGCCCCGCTGTCCCGGCGGGGCGATGCGGGGGCTGGCAAGGACAGCGCAGCAGCCACGCGCTGGGAAAGCCGGCACCTCGGTTCGGACGCTGCGCCGTGCTCCTGTGCTAACCCAGCAACTCGGCGCGCACCCAGCTGGCTCTGGGCAGCCACGGGATGAAGACGTGCAACGCTGACCAGCTGACACAAGCACCTAGTGCTGAGCTGCAGGTCATGGGGAGCTCCTGAGGCCGACGCTGAGGCACCGAACCAAGAGATTTATCCCTCCTGGCAGCTCCTACAGCAGCATCTCCCCACCCAGTGGTCCCACTCAGTGTGGACCGCCCAACTGGGGCCTTGCAATGAACCATCCCAGGGGAGAGCTGCAGCAGGATGTGCCCTGGTGCACACCCTGGTTACCCCAACGTTTTACCTGCGTAGTTGGGCTCCTGCTCTTCAGACTCATCAGGACCATCCATCGGCTCCAGATAGGCAGCTGGCACCCAGCCCCGTTTATTCTTCAACTGGCAAAACCACCACCCTGCAATGAAAGCAGCCGTGGGAAAGAGCAGAGGGTGCTGGGGGGGGGCACTGTGGGGCCACCAGCATCAGGTCTGTCCCTGGCCGGGGGCATCCGTGTGGCGTGGGCGGCAGGGACGGCGCCGGGGCTGGTCTCTATTTACATGGCGCAATCAGGAAACCTCACAGGCTGAGGCATGCGAGGGGGTTGCAGGGTTTTCTAGGATTTCCCCACACGCTCCCCGGCCAAAACCGACCATCATGTGGCTCCATGTGAGTGTGAAACATGTCCCAAGGGAGCAGGAAGCACCAAGAGGTTCGGTGCCACTGGTTGCGTTTGCTCTGAGCTTCTCCTCTCTATCAGGAGACCCTGATGCAGCCGCCTACCCTCTAACCCGCGCACCGGCGTAACAACCTCGCACGCTGCGTTTGGGCATGAGATGCAAGGGCAGTCCCAGTTCCCTCTGAGATGGTGGCCAGGAGGGGGCTGGCCCTTGGGGGCTCTCTGGAGGAACAGACACGTACCGCTCTCGCTCTTCTCCACGACGTCTACCATGTCCCCAGCTTTTAGAGCCATCTCGGATGTGGAGCTCTTCTCATAGTCAGCGACGGCTCGGTAGGTTTGCAGGACTATGGGGCCTGTGATGTCTGTGGGGGAGAAGTGAGAGACCTTCCCTCTCCCGGCCCCCGGCACAGAAATACGCTGCTCCAGGCAGGCCAAAAGCAGCCCCAGGACAGCCCAAAGTGCCCTCCCAGCCTCTTCTGGTCCCAAAACAGCTGGATACCAGGACAGGGACTCATTCCCCCCAGGGCTGTGGTTTCATAGAGTCATAAAGTTTGGAAAAGACCTCTAAGATCATCAAGTCCAACTGTCAACCCAACACCCCCATGCCTGCTAAACCATGTCCTGAAGTGCCACATCTACACGTTTTTTTGAACCCCTCCAGGGGTGGGGACTCCACCACCTCCCTGGGCAGCCTGTTCCAACACTTCTTTTCTTTCAGTAAAGAAATTTTTCCTAATATCCAATCTAAACCTCCCCTGTCCCAGGACAGCAACTCATTCCCCCTGAGGCTGTGGTTTCCTCCCAGCTGCAGCTCTGGCATGGAGACCATGCTCTGGGTGATGGCACCTGCTGTGGGATGGCTGTCCCTCTCCTAGTCAGGCTTTGCTGCCGCTGAGGCAGCCGCTTGCACCCCTCCAAGGCCTCTTACCGGTGAGGGTTTTCTTGGCATCCTTTGGCAGGAGGAAGACCTCAGGCTTCTTCATCCTAGAGAGGTCAGAGCAAAGCTCGGTGCTGACCCCCTCGCTGCCAGCAGCGCTGCCCTCCCCGCGGGCTGCTGCCAGCACCCGGGGCCGCAGGGTTTGCCCCAAAGCGGCGCGCGGCCGGACTCACTGGCTGTCCGTGACGGGGTTCATGTCGTCGGGACGGACCTTGAAGAAGTTGACCACATGCAGGCACCGGGAGATCTTGTGGGGCAGGTTGACCAGTGCGTAGCAGTACTCAGCCAGCGTGCCCTGCCTGTTCTGGGTCGAGCGCTGCCCGTCGAACCACTTCGGGGCTGGAGGAGAGGGGAAAAAGCAGACAGAGTGCCCCGTTTTTACGAATTTCCCAGCAGGCTGCTCTGAATCATTACTCCTGCCCTGAAAACGAATGGATTTGGCCCCAGGGTGCTGCCCGGCTGCATGGTGGAGGAGAGCGCTGCGCAGCCGGGCTCGTCCCCTTGCAGAGCTCGTGGAGCCCCAGAAAAGACCCCGTTGAAGCCCCTTTCCGTTACGGGATAGCTCCCACATCCACGCTCAGACTAAGCCCAGCTGCTGGGCCACAAACGCAGCGAGGGACTCAAAGCAAGGAGGGGCTCAGGGGACCACGCGTGTCCCTCTGTCCCCCCGGCCAGGGCTCCAAAACGCCGCTGGTGACCCTGACCCGCAGCAGTGCTGACCCCCACGTTGGGGTCCGCGCGGGCGGGCAGCTGCAGCCCTGCACCCCCCGCAGCAGTCGGACGCCTGCCGCATCCCCAGCGCTTTCGGTTCCCCAGGCGGGACCGGGATGCTCCGAACACTCCTGGCACGGTCATGGCAGCGCGCAGGGTCCCGGCACGGCGGTGTTAGTCTGGCCCCGAGGCGAGACCCCCCGGGCGTGGTACCCGCACTGCTGCGTGGTGCAGGTTTTCTTCTCCTTGAGAGGCGTCAACCACAACCCGCAGCTATTTTTCACGCTCCTTCCTGATGCCTTTGAAGTAGGAAATTAAATAAAAGGGGGAATTCTGCTGACCTGCACCATGCCTGGGGACAAACCGTCAGCTCTTTGGATCAGGAGTTCATTCCCTGTCGTTGAAGACGTATTGCATTGCTTCCTCTTACAAAATATCTGTGTTGCCACAAGGGCCGTAACACCGATCCCAGTGACGGTGTCACCAACGGAGGGCTCGGCTCAGCTCAGCTCTGCTCAGCCTCCCCAAAGCCAGACCACTCCAGGGAGCATCCCCAGGGAGCAGCGATGGGGTCTGTGGGGCTAGTGAGTGCTGGGAGAAGCCACGGCTGCTGCTCAGACCTTCCTGGTGTTTTGATTTCAAGCCCAGTGGGCAGGAACAGAAATCGCACCCAGCACCTGCGCTCGAGGCAGCCGGCAGAGCTCAGCCCGCGGGGGAATTTCCCAACAGCCGCAATTTGTGTTCGCCCCCCGCCAGGCCCAGCGCCTGCCCCTCACCTGGCAAGTGCGGGATGATCCGGCTCTCCATGTTGATGTCCCCGGATTCAATGGGGAACATCTCCTTCAGCGCTTTCTGCGGAGCAGAGCCAGGCACAGCTGTCAGGGTGGCACTGGGGACCCCCGGAGCACCCAGTCCCTGGCCTGCATTTCCCCCCTTCCCAGTTCTCGCCCCGCTGCCTGCTGGCACGTCCTGGCTGGACCCCGCGCCCGACACCGGGGAGCAGAGCCAGGGGCTCCCCACTTCAAGGGGCGAAGGAGATTGAAGCACAGGGACCCCAGAGCCTCTTTAGAGCCAGGTTTGTTTTGGGGCAATTTCAGCTGGAATTCGCCCTCCTCTTTTTCCCCACCCCACGCCCTGGCTGGGGGCCGGTGCCCACCCCAGGACTCACGTGGAATTCGTACATCTCCGTAAACCGGCGGTAGACAACCTTCTCAGAGAGGTCGTTCCACTTCACCAGGAACATGTAGACCTGAGGAGCAAAGCAGAGGCGCTGGAGCTCTGCGGGCCAGCGGGACCCCGCTGCAGCCGAAGACCGCGGGAGCTTTGTGCATGTTTCCATCTCAGATAAACTGCCTGTTTGTCTTCCACCACCCCAAGGCGAGCAGCTCTGCCCGGGCAGCGAGTGAGCTGGGTGCTAGGGAAGCTCGGCAGGGACAGAGAAGGGACAGAAACACGCAGGCAGGCAGAAATCAAAGCAGGAAAAGCCCTTTCCAAGCCTGCGAAGTAACCAACGGCTTGCAAAGGAGGTGCCCAACATCTTGCGTGTTCAGGACATTTTAGCCCCTGGCTGCTTCCAGCTCATGCCACCCACCACAACCTCCCCCTGAAAAAAGGACGCTCAGGCCCTCGATCACATTTATCTACAGAAATAAGCTGGTCAGGCTTTTTACCCCCGCCAGCCCTCGCTGCGAGCTTGGCAGACGGTTGCCGCGTACTCACATAGTGCTGGCTGGGGAAAAACCTTTTCTCGTAGCCCAGCAGCTCGATGTGCCGGATGAAGGCATCCCCCATCGCTGCTCCCAGCCGCGGCGTCCCTGCTCCTGCCTCCCCGGGCGTCCTCTCCTCCGCGCTGCCTTCGCACGGCTCCGCGTCGCCGCTAAAGCCCGCGGGAAAGGGGAAGTCCTGCTGCGATCGCGCCCGTAACTGTTCACCCGCTGTGGTTTGTATTGAGTGGGTGCTTCCCGTGGGGAGTCTCCAGCCCGGCCCCTCCAGCCTCGGGGATGCCCTGGAGGGAGGCACCTCTGAAATCAGAGGACGGGGAGGGCCAGGGCCGGCTGCCCTGACAGCCAAGCGGCCCCACTGACCACCGACGCTCCCCGCGATGGCACAGGGTGCTGCAGACCCCTTTGGCAGAGGGGCAGAGGCAGACAAGTACCGTGGCAGCGGCAACCAGAGGAGCCTTCACCTTCTGAGCAGCGCTGGAGGGGCTGGATGAAGCACGTAACGCACTCCTGTCCTGGTTTCAGTTGCGATAGTGTTAATTTTCCTCCCAGTAGCTGCTGTGTTCTGGATTTAGTATGAGAAGAATGTTGGTAACATTGATGTTTCCTGTTGTTGCTATGAAATCAAGAACTTTTTCCAGCTTCTCGCGTTGAGCTGAGGCGCAGCCTGTGCAGGAGCAGGGAGGGAGCACAGCCAGGCAGGGCCAGGCTGGCCACGGCAATATTGCATACTGTAGCCATCATGCTCAGCTTATGAATGGGGCTTGGCTGGGGGGCAGAGATCAGCTCCTCTCTTTCCCATGAGCTCTAATCCTCCCTCGTCTGGGAGTTCGATCTTTTCCAGGAGTTCAGTCTTTTCGCGGAGTTTTGCAAAATTCTCAAAACCTGCAATTTCTGGGTTCAGTGATCTCTGCTCGGGGACTGGCTGCGAATCAGTCATCAGGTGGTGAGAAAATTGTATTGTATATAGTTTATTTTGCATGTTTATCATTATTAGCAGTACTATTAGTATCTCTTTTGTTGCCTGATTATGCTGTTTTTATCTCAACCCACGAGTTTCCCCTGTTGTTTGTTCCTCTTCCCCCTCCTGCTGGGGGAAGGGGAGGGGTGAGCGAGCGGCTGTCTGGTGCCTGGTTGTCAGCTGCCAGGTTAAACCGCGACAGCTCCCTGAGCCCAGGGACGGCAGAACCATCCCCTGCACGGCTGGAGACTGCTCCGCGCTCCCGGGGCGGCGGGGAAGCTGGGGGCACGGCGCAGGCTCCTGCCCTTGCAGCACCGCTTCCTTCCAGTGACCCGCAGCTTCCCCAAAACCCGCCACCAAAAGGCTCCCCAGCAAGGGCACCCTCGATTACGACGGGTGCCAGTGCTGGGCTGTCCCGACGGAGCCGGGATGCTCGAGACATCGGATGCTCCCGACAGACCCCAGCTCCCGCCGGCCACGAGCCCTCAGCCCTGTCCCCGACCCCCTCCAGGTGCAGCTCATGTCCTCAGCAGACCAACATCTTACCACGAGCTGGTCCTCAGAGCAAGCCCAGACCCATGCTCCACCAGGAGCAAAGACATCTTGGTCAGGAGGCAGCACCTGCGTCCCCGCTCCGGGCAGGGAGCAGCCCCAAACCACCAGCGGAGTGAAGAGAGGTCCTCCCTGCTGACCATCAGCAGCAAACCACAGCACGGGGTCAGCCCTGGTGCTCTTCTTCGCTGTAAAGAGAAAAGCTTGCTCTGGCTGGATTAGAAACCCCAAACACTAACCGTTGCTGCCCTCTGAACCTCAGGTGTGGTGCTTTGTAGCTGCGGAGATTAGAAACATGGTTATTTAAATTTGGTTTCTTATTATTTTAACACGGGGACTTCCCCGTATGCAAGACAAAATTACACAGCCAGTAATATTAAAAAAGATACCTCCAGGGCTGGCTGGATCCCGTTAATAGCCAGAATGCTGCTCCTTATGCAGAACCACTGCAAAATGTGTCATGAAAACTAATTTCGTAATTGTTTACACTAAATTTAAAACTGCTTCACAGCCAGTGCATTACTGGAAACCACTTCATGCAAATAATTCTTCTCGTTTCCTCATTCCTGATCTTGCGACGTGAGAAATGAAATGCGAGACGCAACCCCCAGCTGCCCCACGGTTCCTAGGCGCCAAGCAGCAGAACTGCAGGAGAACATTCTTGGAGGAGTGAGTGACCCACCTGGGAAACCAGGTGGGTTTATGGAGTTCATGAGCCGATTCGTGTTTTGGGAAACAAGGCTGGCACCTGCATGCAGGACCGGTTTGGAGAGAGATGGAGAACCTCCACCGGCCTCCAGACCGAGCGCCGGCAGCAGTGCTTTGCAGCACCGCGCTGCTGCTTTGGAGCGAGAACGGCACGCGCGGGACTTCGGGCGACAGGCTACTGGAGACGAAGCGCTGGAGGTTTAGAGTTTCTCAGGCGAACGGACTATCCTCTTCTCTAGTGCTCCACCCAAAACTAGTACCAACACCTCCTAGAACACAAGCTGAAGAAAGGAATGCCACCCTGATTTTGTTCAACATGTAATTTTTAATTTTTTTAGTAGTTTAAATTTAAGCTTAATTCAATCCAAAGGCAAGGGAGGCCTTGCTTATGTCACTGATGGCAAATTGCTGTGTGTGAACAGTCCTGCGTGCTCTAACAGCTGGTGCAAAATCACTGAAACACCAGCCTGCTTGCTCCCTTAACGCTCTGCTGCGGACAGGACAGATGTGAACAGAAATGCAGGAGAAAGGCTTCTAATTGTGTACGTGGGAAGCTTCAGATCCCAAGGGAAATACCCTGGCCAGCAGCTGCACGGCAGAGGTGCTGGACCTCACCTGACATCCAGCGGTCACCGCTGTGAGCAAAGCCGCGGTGCCGTGCCCGAGGAACGGCCGGCTCCACCACCGACACCCTGGAGCCCGCACGGTTTGGATCCAAAACTCCTGTCTGAGAGCAAGGAGCCGGCCCACGGCACAGGATGGGCTTTTAAAGTTCTGTAAAACACAGGGAATAGATCACCACAAAACTTCTCTGCTGGAACAAAGAAATAGTCATAGCTCTGGTAAGTTGTTGGAATTCTATTTATTTACTTGATTATTAGTACAGGCAAGGCTTTTTAGGGTGTTGTCACTCAATACCCGAAGAGTGACACACCTCATGTATTGCTAGTTTGGAAATGAGTGAGATTTTCATATACAGTCAACATCTTAAAAGTCTGCTACCTGTTAGGCCTATACATAGAGATAGATAATTTTTTTAATATAAAATTGATATTTTGAAGGTATAAATATTGGTGCAATTATTTTATCAGTCTAATTTCCCTCTACTGGATAGAACTCCAAATGCCTGAGACCAAAAGGAGACCTCGGGGTGGCAGGCTGGCACAGCATGGCTGCCAGCCCAGCCGCGGGACGGACACAGCACACCCCAGCACCCGAACTCCCAGCCGCACGTATGGGCTCCAGTCCTTCCAGTAAGCCCTTCTAGTAAAACCACGGCATCAGTTTTCCCCTCATTTCCCTTCAGCTCCCGCATGCGACGCTGCAGGATGTCCACGCTCCGCTGTCGCACGTGTGACAAGGCAGCAGCCTGGAATTGCTTATTTTCACAGTTCTTTTGCTATGATGCCTCGCCCTCATTTTGAGTGAGCACGAACGACTCCGTCAGCAATACACAGCCTTGCTGGGCAGGCAGCTGGGCGAAAAGTGCCTCCTCAAGACAGCTGAGAGCAAAGAAGGGATGGACCATCCTTCTGCTTTTTCAAAAGGGGAAGCCGAGACGCAGCTGAAAGCCGAGGGAAAGCTGCGTGAACTCATTTCCCCATTGCGAACATTTCTAGCAGCAAAACTGGCCGCTGCCCTGCTCACAACCTATTTATGGAGGCCCGTTAACTGAGCACATTATTACAGTAATCAGCAGTGAAATGCGTCTGTGGTTATGACTCGGGACAGCACCCACACCGCTGAGAGCTAACACGTAAGCAGTCACCGGGCTCATCGCCGTGGGACCAGGAGAGCGGCCGCGTGCCGAGGCAGGAGGGCAGCACGGCATCGGTCACCGCCGGTTCCCACCTGCAGAGCTGGAAGGTACAACCGGGACGAGTGTTTTCGAAATGACTTGGCATGGAGCTAACCCTGCTCCTCCAGACACCAACAGCACAAGGTCCAAGTATTTCAGTGGGAGCACCTAGATCTGCACGGAGCAACTGCGAAAAGGCAAGCACGCGTCCTACAGCAATCCCTTGCTCCAGAATGACAGAGCAGGGGCTGCTCTGAACTCATCTGCTGAATTTCAAGTTGCTCCCAAGGAACAGACACTGTATCCAACTGAATTTAAGGGTTCAAAATTTTCCTTGAGGATACAACAACCTCACCCACCCGGAGCTGGATTTCTGCCTGAAAGGCATGACCGGAACTTACTCCCTTTGCTGGAGTGAGTAACTGTGCTGCGCAGGTCTGCCTGCCTACAGAGTCACTGCTACAACTTGGTTTGTTGTAAAATACGTAAACGTATACCGCATGGACAGTCATGAAAACCAGCAGAAAGGTCTTTATTTCTGAATCAGGGAAGAAGGTTTACCATTTGTGCGTAACGCAGTCATCCCAAACTCATGCCAATAAAAGAGAAACCTTTACAATAATCTGTATCTTCTCTACAGAGATTATCATATAGGCAGAACTTTACATCTCTTACGATTTGTGAAACTTTTAAAAAAAAAAAAATGCGCACATGAGTTTCTTACATGATGTGGGGCGTAACCAGGACTACAGGGGACCTAGCTTTTGACACAGTAGGACTTACAGCAGCTCGTAGCATACGTTTCCACAGCTAGTTCTCGAGGAACAGAAGGGCATTCCCCACAGCCTCCAGGAGAAAAGCTCTCTCACAGGTCCACACGAGTTTTGCCTACGTTAGGACTGCAAAACCAGACCCATCATATATAAACCACGTGATATTCAGATAAAACATGCAGTTACTACTTTGAATTAATGGAACAAACTGTAACAGGGTTTAATTTAAATTGGTTCCTAATCCACACACTGAAACAGTGACCATTTCACAGTCCATCTCATTAATGCGTACTAACGGCCAAGTGAACCAGTTTATCTTTTATTTATGAAAAACATATGAATTGTGATAGATATCATCCGAAAAATTAGTTCAAATATACAGATACTATTGTCCAATCAGCCGTTAAAGGAGTAAGAACCAAAAAGTCATGATTTTTTTTTCCAAAGTAAAACTAACAAACTGAACTACTTGCAGGAATTTCTTCTTCATTACAAAAGCTGAGATGCATTCAGGTATGGTGAAATTCAGCTTTATTGGGAAATGTAGATGGCCTCTGTTAAGTCCCTGTTGATTTTCATCCCTGCCATCTCCCCAGCATTGCTGCACCAAATTTAGTCCTTATAATATATTCCAAAGTAAAACCAACCAGTCCAAATCTACAGTCATTCTTTGCTATAAGTCAATTCACAGAACTGCTGAAAAAGTAGACATTTCTATCTAAAAGTACAAAAAGGGTTTGTATAGAAGGTACTTCTCTTATACAGTTATATTACACAGCTCAAGACAGTCCCGGCAGGCTCTTCACAGAACTGGATGCTTCTGACTAGATAAGAAAAATTACAAAGGTGAGTTAGTTCCATTGCAGCTCTGTATCTTCTTATAAATGAGTAGCTTGCACTGCCTTCCTGAGTTCTTTCGGCCTAGATTCAGAAAGCATGCAGAAGCTGAATATTGCTCTCAAATATAAGATTAAATGTGCGCTTGAGTGGTCTCTGTGAGAATTTAGATCAAATATTTGCTTTAGTATAACTTCAGTGGATGGCCTAAAGCATCTAAAAATCTGACCACTGCAGCACCAAATTGTGCAGCCATTGCTCAGCCAAAATTTCCGTGACTTTTAACGGACAAGTGAGACAGATTTTTATACCTCCGCAGGGTGAGGTGCTCCCCATGACAACTCAAAACTTTTTCTTTCGTATATTTTCTCCTGCCATGTTCAGTATTATGACAAATACTTCCAAAGCAGACTTCACCGATTTATTAGGAAGACTACTGCTGTACGTATAATTCTCCGGGCACAGACAGCTGGTATCAGTCTCTGCCAGTTTCTACCATATCACTTCTGGATTTGTCCCTTCAGTCCCTCGTCCTGCCACCGCCCGCCGCGCTCCAGGCTGTGCTCGTGTGGCACGGCCGCAGGGCCACGGCCAAGGCTGCCCTTGTCTCCAGCAGGGTGGATGGTGCCGAGTGCACCCCGCGGCCCCAGGCTCCCCAGGCACTGCTCCGTGCCGGGGCACAGCGCGTTACTGCTCTCCGCTGCTCAGGCCAGCGGCAGTGAAGAGCCAGGGCTCGGTTTTGCCGATTGCCCATCTGTGCCCTCAGAATCTGAACAGTACACAGACGTTTTCATCTCTGGGCTCTTTCACCTGTTTTCCTTACTAAACCTGGACAGGTTACAGCTCAAGTATACTAAGCAACTGCATCTAACTTCACATCAATCAAATCAAATTGCTAAAATATCAAACACTATACAATGAGGAAAATATTTGGTTTGGAATATTATAAAAAAACTGAAATGGGAGAGTACTACAGCACTGTGATAGCTTAAAATTGCCATTTACTCTGAACGAAGCACAAAGAGTCACAACCACATAGGTCAGTGTTTTCTATATGGGGACGTGATAGCATCACTAGCACTGCTCTCCACCTCCACCAAAATGTCATTGTTAGGAATGAGTGAAGCTAAAAATAGCGTAAGAGAAAGATTCGGACATTTTTGCATCATAAACTAAAATAAGCTTTTCATAAAAGTTAACAGAAAAGAAAAAAAAAATTACAGGAAGCTGGTTTGTGATCACAGCTAATAGCTTTACCAAGTGTCCCAAGCTTAGACAATACTGCAATCATAGTGAAGAGCTTTCGTGCCGAATTACCATTTGGAAATATATAGGCTTTACCAAGAATAATGCTGCTCTTCCACACGACCATGTCAGAGCTCTTCGTAAACGCTGATTCCCTAAGCTTTCATTTACTCTGCCTCTGAGGTATGTAATTACCACCATCCATTTTTATTTATAGGCTGCATTTTCCTGACTGCCTCACAGATTTGAACACAGTGTGCTTTACATTGTGCTTAGACAACGTAGTGAAAACATCCTACACTTTACAGGTGAGAACTGAGACAAAGTAACTCACAGGTATAGGACTGGCACCTCCTGGCATTCTGTCCTGTATCTCAGCCCTCTTCTCCCCACCCCACAATACACAAACGTTATTCTTTGACAGATGCTGACTTCAAGAAACACTAAGTTCTTTTACCCAGTACTGATGAGGTCTACCACGTTGGGTCTGGTTCTTGCTTTATTTGAGATTTTTCTTCTGTTTCTGTAATGTCTGTTGAAAAAGCAGTAATGAATGAAGCAAAAAGGGAACTTTCCAACCAATTTTGTTGTTATTGTTGTACTTAATATGTAAAAATTACGAAAATTGAAAAGCATCAATTTATCCTTTTAAACTATTAATGATAAATAAAAACATATTCACAACAATCTGATTCTGCGGAAATTACCATATTCACTTCAATGTAAAGCAGCCTGGGATCCTAGAGAACTCTAATTTTTAAAGAATAGAAACAAAAATTGGTATTAAAAATGTATGAAACTTAAAAATGCTTTTTATGTAGCTGAAATACTCACCGGGCAAGAAAGGAATGGAGTCCAGAAAAGAAACAACATATAACCAGGGAGAAAACATCAGATTTATTATGTCTTGGTGTGCCTGCCGCTCTTCAGTGCTCCTCCCTCCCCCTTGTCAGTCCCAGCACGCTCCCACCCTCCACACACCCCATCGGGTGGGCAGCGCGGGCTGGAGCTTCGCAGACAGTCACAGGCAAGGCTGCAGCCCACGACTTCAGATGCTCCAGGCACAGCTTCACGTTTTTTAAGCCGCTGTCTTCCAAAGCTAGCTAACAGCATCTGAGCCTACTTGTGCCCAAGTCATGCCTTCTGGATTAGTTATCAGATTATCATTCATTGCACAAACTCTTGCTTTCATAGCACTGTTTTTCAGATTTTTTTGTCCACATATGTAGGACTGCTTCTCTTCTCAATACTAGCTTTTGCATTATTATATTTCAATCTGTCCAAAACAAATTTTGACCCTAGCTAATTTTTCTTCTACAATGCACAGAATCACACAGAAAGGCATTATGATATGCTTAAAAAAAAAAAAGAGATAAAGAAATTTTATCTTGTTAGCTAAAGCATTCATCATCTTTTGATATGATTTTTCTCAATTTCCAGGAGACTTCATTACAGAATCTTTGCTTTTTCTTCTTCACAGGGATGCCTGGAGGTAAATCAAAGAAAACTCGTGCCTGCATAGCATTGCCTATATGACCCAGAGCTTGATTTTGTTCTTTTTATAAACAGAGAATACGAGGTTGGAAGGAAATTGGGTTTTTCACTGAAGCTGGTTGGAAGGTTCGAGGTTAGAGTAATTCATCACTACAAAGCCAAGCCATTTCACCACATGATCATTTTACACCTTCCAGCCTAGTTCTGAAGCGATTTTGAGCTGTACAGCAATTGCATGCCTTTTCTCAAGGTCATTCCTCTGATAACTGGGTTTAAATCCAGCTTTGAATGACAAATTCAAACCCGTCACTTTGGAGGCCCATAGCTAGACTTCCTCCACACCAGGGTGTTCAGGAACAACCATCTCTCTATCATCTAACAGTTCCACTGATCCCACATAGTTTTGGCATTATAAAGACATTTGATGTTTCAGCTTCCAACAATCTGCAGCTCAGCTCTTCTGTGACTCTAACACTTGCCTGCTTTTTGTCTAAAACACTGCAACAGGACTGATCTACACTCTGACACAGACCTACTCATAGCACTGAGTGGACCTGTAACTGAGCTTGCAGCAGCAGTTCTGGCTGAGCATGTTGGCTGCTCTCCGAGTTCAGGGACATGCCAGGGAAACTGAAGCAACGGAGTCTGGAAAGGGCATTTCCCTGGAAAAGGATACACAAGAATGGGAGTGCTGCAACTTGCTGCTTTCTCTTTTGGGGGAATCTATGCAGGACTGGGGAACGAACTCAAGTTTCAAGATGCCGAGTGCTGATGCACAGCAGCCTCCATCCCAGCGCAGCTGGCTACTTTGCTGTCACACTGCTGCTGACCCACTGGAGAGCCCCGCTCAGCACCACCAGGCACGACGGCAGCGCCCCGTCAAACTCACAGCACCCCGGACCCCTGTGCCGGCCACGCCAGCGGCAGCCGCCGCTGCCCAGGGCCATGCTGCCAAGCCGGGGCTGTGGCCGCGGCAGCGTTCACAGGCCCAGAGCACACAGCAGACACCAGCATCCCAATTCTCAGGTCACTGCAGTGTGCCTAATGCTCTGAGACCGTGCAAAAGCACAGGGTGGGTGGAAGATCTACAGCTTCCTTGGTCTCACATACATCAACATCTGAAAAAGATACAACTCCAGCACATTCTTGGACAAAGGGAAAGTTGGATCTTTTTCAGAGCTTAAGTTCTGGAAGAACAACAATACTCCCTCTCCCTAACACAGTATATTGAGGCCAATATGGCATTCAAATTTCCCGATGACGGCAATCATTCACTTGCATAAACTGTGGAAACGACCACACTGAGTAGCTAGACGCATCGCTCAGGATATGAGCAATCCCTCAAAGCCTATATATAGTCATGACTCACCAACCAAGAACAACAATTCATAAAACTCCTCTGTAAAATTATTTAAATAATAACTTTTGCTGTAGAGTATTTTTCACAGGATGCAGCAAGATATTAATACAGATGCAAAAATGTGCTGGGAACCAATAAAGGCCCTATTTTTGTTGTTTTGATTGACCTGCTGTCTTTAAAAAGAAGATGTAACTTTGTCCAAACTTACTTTAAAATATCTGTTGATAAGTGAAGACAAACACTTACCTCCTACAGATACTTCTACTTGGCTTGGTTCAGCTGGCTCTTAAACGAAAAAAATATAGTCACATTAATATGAATACAGTTTCAACAATATCATATAAGTATCTTAGAAAAATTAGGGAAATTAAGTTTCCCCTGAAAACAAGTCTCATTTTTTCCCTTATGATCAGACTCAAATATTTTTGTCTGACATAAATGTGTATATCTATAGAGTCTGCAGCAAAATACAAAAAAATACTCAAACATTTATTACACTACACTAACACTTTCTCTTCTGAGGATGGTTCACTGTGGCAGACACATCACCAAGCCCCAGCAGAACACAATGTGCACTTGCACAGAAAATACCAAGTTTAGACCACCTTTACTCAAACTGCTAAATATAAAACTGTATTTAAAAAGAAAGTCACCACTTCAGGTTCATATTGTGTTCAATGGTGAGCACATGTATTTTGGGGGAGAGTGGGAAGGTGCAGAACAGAGCACCTGCTTCCATAACAATTTTTCTATTATCTGTGTTGATGGATTATGGACGGAGAGGTGCTGGGAAAGCCATTTAACCTGTTCAACAGTGCTAAAGACAGACAGACTGCGGCAAGTTCACTGACCATCAGGAGCTGTTTTCCTCCCTTCCACCACCTCCAAATGTAAAGAGAGGAGCCAGCAGTTTCCTTTGTCATTGTTTCCACCATACAAGTGTCCTTTACTCTTAAAATGTTTATCGAACATTTTCTCTTAGTTTCCCAGTTTCCTTGAGCAACAGTTTATTCAGTCAATTGGAAAAGTCTTTCCTGCACTATACCAACTTGGGATACACATTTTTAAAAGGTCTGTGAACATTCAGAAACTACACTGGGTCTAAAAGAAGTTGCTCCACTACATTTTCTTTAGCTACTCATAGCATAAAGCCAAGTCCTCCACTCAGATTAAGACAGGTGATGTGCGTGCAGCCTAGACACACTCTAACAGGGGTTACAGAGCTGTGCAGTGAGTAGAAATTCCAGAAAGACCCCATTCCAGGTTCTGACATGTTACACAGGGAAACTTCACTTGGCTGAACATCTGTCTGGCGTAGACATGCACATACTTTGAGTTAAGCAGACATCAATAAATGGATACTGAATCGGCTTTATATATTGCCCCTACTAATCCTTCTTTTCAGCTCACTTATCTGCAAAAATCAAATCAAGGAACACGCCAATGACACAGCTTGAAGGAAGCAATGGCTCTTTCTATTAATTTATGAATATTTAATAGCTATAAAAGTCAACGTCGCATACCATCTGTTAAAATAAAATGGCTCATCATGAGCAGCGCATACCCAGGACTTGACTACTAATATCAGCTGCCAATAAGATCGAGAACTCCACACCCTACCCCTCCCGCAAGAACACGCGTCACGCTCTACATCACCTGGTGGTACTGCTGCTGCTGCTGGTGCTGTTGGCGCTGCTTCTGCTTCAGCCTTTTCCATCAGCTCTAAGATTAGACATGATCACTGTTTAACTTCACAATGAAAATGGTCCCACATGCAACACAAGGGCAATCTTACTTCTTGAATCTGCAAATCCTGAAACTTGTCACATGAACAGGTTACTAACACTTGCGATTGAGCTGCAGTTCAGTACTTTTTGTTACAGAAAAACACATTCTCTATCTCGTCTGCAAGCACCAAAAATTTGCTTGCAAGTTCTCACATGTTCTTCAGAACAAGCATAAAGCATCACACCTACATAAGCAGCAGGCTCAGAGCCTTTCAATCATTCTTCTCGGTATCTATCAGTATCAGATCATTCTGATCTTAATTAATGAACACGGACACAGCACAAAAATCACATGTTCAATGACCAATCTGCTCCTGCAGTGACGGAAGATGATCAGATACCTCTTTTATTCTTACTCTGCGTTTCAGCTAGCCTCAGTCCCAACACAAGCTGACAGTTATGCTGGACAGACAACAGTTTAACAGATTATTTCCTGTCTAACTCCATTCTCTGGAAATGCTATTACACATTTATCTGCCTGGAAGGTTCCCTCTTACAAAGGGATCTCTCTCCCACCTAAGAAGGCGTGCCTAGGACTGGTGAGCAGGTCAGTGTGAGTTACTAGCTGTAATCTCTTCCTGAGAATGCTTCATACTTGCAGTTCATAGAGCTCAGCATGTTACCTGGAATATACTGGTGGCTGGCTGCAAATGAACGAATGCTGGGTCGCTAAGGCTCAGGATGGGGAAGCCCAAACTAACGACAGTAGATTATTCGGCCTCTGAATTAGCTAATCTGACACTGGCTCAGAAAGAACATGATACAAGGGACACTGTAATGACAGTGTTTTGCAGTTTATTTTTTCTCTTTTATATAAGATCTAAAAAACCAGGTCACAACTCTTTTAAGCAATTGAAAATACTAAGACTTTTCTTCCCCCTCCCAAACGATTTCATTAACATGGCCAAACTGGCCGTGACACTTCAGGTAATTACACTCTGCCTCTCTAAACTGTTACAGTCTCAGCAGAATGCAGAATTTTTCACTGGAACACAGTTGGGCAGCTACTGGAAAGTTCTTGCTTATCAGCTGCTGCTGTGATGGATCCGAACCTAAAATGTAGGCACTCCCATGTAAGTCTGTGGCTCAGTCAGGGTCCTAAATCTTTTTGGCACTCTGCAGCTGAAAAATACAAAATCAGTATCTTGCATTTTCATACCAAAGTTAATGCTAATCTTATATTGTTCAGTAAATTTATCACACCGCTCTCAAGTTAAATGCACACGCATGTTCACTGAGGAAATCTTAGAGAGACAGACACAGACAAGAGAGTTATGCACACAACCACTGTGGAGCCTCTGCCAGTAAGCTGAAATGTTGAAAACTAATCTTGGTAAGTTACAAAAATACATTTGCCATCAGTGTTTCATAAATACTTACGATTGTTAATCACAAGTCCTGGAAATGGTCTGTTTAAAAAAAAAAAAAAAAAAAAAAA
>Ga0065711_1036009_pt1 | contig 21558 bp, 14 predicted proteins | sample Hoacrofraction12_FD_59098 | JGI IMG/M metagenome (GOLD analysis project Ga0065711, IMG submission 59098) | Hoatzin crop microbial communities from Cojedes, Venezuela - Epithelial fraction 12 v2 (version 2) | ecosystem: Host-associated > Birds > Digestive system > Esophagus > Crop | place... | reverse complement strand
GAGGTCTTTTCCAACCTATGATTCTATTCCATTCTATTCTATTCTATTCTATTCTATTCTATTCTATTCTATTCTATTCTATTCTATTCTATTCTATTCTATTCTATTCTATTCTAAATTCTGTTCCATTCCATTCCATTCTCTTCTATTTAGGATAGTGCTTAAATTTGTGGACTTGTCTTAACAATTTGTTCTTAGCTAGACAGAAGGAAATGAAGGGATAGACTGTTAGGACAACCAGAAAATGATCTTCACTTTGACAGCCATTTAAACTACAATTACTTGATATTCACTTCCCTACTATCTGATCCAAACCTATGCAATTTAGGCTTTTGATGCTTCTGATGAATTGGTGCTAACTGTTTAATTGATTTTTAGAGCAGAAAATCCAAATGTAGTTTAGAAATACAAATAATGATAAACACTTACAAGTGCTAAGTTTGTGACTTGATGTAGATCATGCAACATTCAGCACTCTAATGAACTTCAATGGTTGGCTGAAAATCTGGGAATAACTGAAAAATTGAATGTCTAAAATAAATCTCCTCTGAGGGAACTTTTCCACTAAAGCTTTTTGAGAGTAGCAGAAGTGTAAGTATTTGTTGTTTTCTATACACCCACATTGTCCTTAAATTGAAAGAAAAGTCTCTTACACAAATGCAGTGCTTGTTATGAGATAATGTATTACATGTAATTACCATTACAGGAGCTTTGTTCAGAGCACTATAATTTTTTTATGTCACCCTTTTTTTTATGTCATCATTTAAGCAGACAGCTACAATACATATTTATATAACCATCAATATTTAATTAAGCAAAAGACTTTTCTATCTCTATTGTAGTATAGCTTGAAAACAAGGAAGCTCTAGGAAGATACTTTGCTTTCCTCCTTGATATCTCACTGTAGTCCACAAACGGCTGCTTTCTTATTTTGCAGAATGTCACAGCTCTCCCTTTTGTCCATGAAAGTCAAATTGTATATGTGTATTTATTTTTTCCATTAGTGACATATGTTTATGACATCCAGACATTTATCTCATGGCACACTGGCTTCAAGTCCCGAAATACTTCATTCCTCGAAGGATTACATGTGTAAGACAAAGGGAAGTTGAGGAGGGTAGGATTAACAACCACATTCAGTTTCAACAATTTACTTCCATGGACTTATTCCAAAAAACAGAATTAAAAATCATGTCCCATAGACACACAGATTCTGACAGAGATTATGTGGAAATTGGCTTTTCTTGAACATTTAATGAATTCAATGGAGCTGGTAGTTATAATTAATGTCTTTTCTGGTTTTCTGAATATTCTGCTTTACCCTTGGAGATAAGAGATGATCTCTTTTTGCATCATTCCTGGAAATACCATTTTTTATTTTTGTCTATGGATTTATTAATAGACACAGACACAAATTTGGAAGCCTTTCACATTTTGAAATTTCACCTCTCTGTTCTTCATTTCAGCTTGTCACCCAGTGAATTCATCAGTGTCATTTATGTCTTGTAGTCGTGAATTTTTATCAAAGCCTCAGGCATTGCCATAGCAAGTCCAATTGAAATATGTTCAACATATTTTGAAAAGTTGACTATGCTGCAGTTAAAAGTGTGAATTACCCTGACTCACCTGAAGCTTTTAATAATTTATGTTTTAAAAGGGGTTGCTGATGCACTCTATTGAGTTTGATGCACTCTGTTGATGCACTCTATTTGAGTATTGAGTCCTCAAAAAATAATTTTGAGGATAAGGCTTAAGTTTTCAAAGTTACTTTTGGTTCTAGGTGCATAAATTAAATGGAAGTGGCTAAATATTTACATCAGGCAAAAACTCACGGGGGGTTGGACTAGATGACCCACAGAGGTCCCTTCCAACCCCTACTATTCTGTGATTCTGTGATTCTGTGAACTGCAGCAATTCCTTGCCTGTTATAATCAGATCAAACCATGCAAAGGCAGCCTCATATACTCAGGCTAAAAATTGAACAAAACAACAGCCACAGCAAAACTGAAACCTATGTTTCAAAATATGGGATGCAACTGAGACTCTGAACTATTGCTTAGAATATACTGGTTGTTAGGATTTATCCTGCATTATTTGGCACTGAGGTGAACAATGGATAGTGAGGTGAATAGACTGGGTGCTTGATAATCTCTTCTAGGCTCCCCTTCCCATGAAAAGTTGGACTAGATGATCTTTAAAGGTCCCTACCCACTTGGATTGTCCTATGATTCCACGAACAGTAGACTACAAGAAGTAGCTGTAGACTTCAGGAAACCCCAGCCACACCCACGACTCTACACCATCTGCTATGCAATAGTATGTAATTGGGGCCTAAAATCATTATATCATGAATATTATGTATGGTCATCTTAGGGGGATTAAAGACTAGTGAACAACTTATGCTACGAAAGTGTCCTAATATTCTTATTTGCTTTAATACAGAGTTGTCTGAACAGGAACAAGTATATCTTCAGCTGCCTCAGTGAGATACTTAAATAAAACCATACTTTTTGAGGGAAGAGTTTCAATGGCCTGGACCCTGAAGATACATTATTCCAGTCATAGTGAAATATGCAGATCAGAACAGCCTGCCAAAAGTCTAAAACACTCTTTGAAGACCAAGGCTTAAATCCTCTTGGGGTTCTTCAGCCTAGTATGTATACACTGCCCAGAAACAAAAGGAAGAAAAAACAAGATATATTTTACTATTATTACTATCGTTGTTGTTGGTAGTAGTAGTAGCAGTAGTATCATTACTGTAATTATCATCATTCTTATTATGATTACCATGATCATTTAGCATACTATTTTTAAGAGATTCAGAGCTGTACAATATACTGGTTTGTGATCTAAATACTGAGTAACAAAGCTGTTGATAATATTTTTACAGAGGGCACTAAGGCATATTGTGGCCTATCTTTTGAAGCCACATTCCAAAGAGCGTGCCTATCTGCATACCTTCTCCAGGAGCAGATCTGTGCAGGCTGTGCAGACTGGGAGATGAACTATGAAAAGCTTGGCGGTGGGTCCTCTGCAAGTGTCAAGGACTGCCACTGTCACCCTAAAACACAGTTCTCTTTGTGTGCTTTTTTTTTTCGTCAATCTGAATTGTGCCAAACAATGCCAGGCCTGTGCTACCTTCTGAAACAGCAGGAGTTTTATGCTGTGCACCTGACAAGTGCGAGGGCTGCACAGCTGAGGCCTGGCACAGGAGTACACAGGGCTGCAGGGATGCACACCCCACTGGCATCGTGTGGGAGGACAGCATAGGGCCACGGCAGCTGGACTTGAGTCACTGTTTTCCAAATTGCCGACTGGAAGGTACCTCCTGACCAAACCAAGCCCAGGTTTTTGTTTTGGTAGGAACTGTTGCTTCGTATCAAAGGACAGCCTGGGAGTGAACTAATGCTCATGTATCTTGGATAATCTTGGGATCAGGACCTAAAAAAAGAGCTGGAGCACTAAATAACTTGTAGCACACATGTACCTTAGGCTGCTGGAAGCAGTGAGGATGATACAGAATAGGCCTTTTCTCACTGCTCACTGGCATAAGCCACTGTTAAAAATGCAGAGAGGGAACTATTGAAGTAATCTATTCTGCATCAGTGAAAGGAAGCTTGAAAGAAGACCATGTCTCAGTTAGTAGTCCCTCCGCAGTTCTTGTACCAATATAATGGTATGCTTTCTTTTAAAGTCTAATATTTAATACTGAGATTAATACAAAATATACAGCCTCTATTCAGGCTGCAGATGAAAAAAGAGCCTAGAAATACCTTCATGCAAAATTCTGGCATCTCCTGTCATGCTGCTAGCTCTACAGATAGGCCAAAACAGCATTTCTGCCTGTTCCTGTTTTTGTTAGGTAGGAAGGTGTCTTGCAGAATATTGTCATTTCAAAATCTAAGATGAGATGACTTACAAAATTTGTAACATGAAATATAAGAAAAAGAAAAAGTTGCAATTCAAAATGTGGATGTTAGTCTCCAGTCACCATCCCAGGCTCACTGAAGTCCAGCTGACTCCAATTGGTTTGGAACATGCCCTTGCATTACCTGGCAGTTACTGACTTTCTGTAAAGAGAAAAAAAGATACGTATATCCATTTTTACATTTCAGCATTTTCCTTCATTTTCTTCACTACCATAAGGAAAAAGAAAAGTTGTACAAAGGGCCAAAGACTCATCTGAGATGAGGTGGTCTCATATCAAACACCCTAATGAGAAAAAAAAATCACAATGAGAAAAAAAACTCACAAGAAGACAAATAGGTGATGTGCAAATAAACAAAATGAGAAACATAGGCGTAAAATGAGGTATGTGGCATACCAAAACTACGAGTGCTTATGGTTGCTTTTTGCTTGTCTGGACTATTGCTAGGTGACTGACTGATCATTATTCCTGCTTTTCATTCTATGGTGTTTTCAACAGCACATTACCTTATATCATCTTCTCAGCCAGATTGGCTCTCATTCTTGATACATATGTTAGGTACAGAAGCGTATTCATATTTCAGTTCTTCAGAGAGCGCTTTACTTCTCTTTTTCCCCCCATCCTTTCTACACACAAAAAGTCTTCTTGCCTTTCCTGGATAGCACGACTTTGTGCTAAAATTAAGACAAATGACTCAACCTCTTTCCTGTTTGCTTGCTTGTAGATGTCAAAATTTCTAATCAATCTGTTTGCTTAGGACTATTTTCAGGATACCTGTTACCTTCATATCGAAACACTTTTATCTGAGAGTCTATACACAGCAATAGATCAGATACATACTTGCCAACAGAATTTCAAAATCAGCATGTGATAGAAATGCAAACTAGATATGTGACAAGCATTCCTAAATGCTTCTCGAAAAGCACTGGTTTGCACAACTTCAGCATTTTTGTTCATTTGATTGGAAGACCATGATAAATGTGAGCTATTTGCATTGTTAGGAGACAGTAACATGGAATATTATGCAGATGATCACAATGAAATTTAATTTTCAAACAGTTAACACATAAATGTAACTGAGAATGCTACAACAAAAAGAAGAAAAAATCCACTGAAGAGAGATTTTTTATAGTCTCACTGTAACAGTGGTTGGCAAGCATTCATGTCTGAATGTCTTTGATACAAGGACAATCACTATAATGTTACCACACAGAGATGTATAAATTCACACAATTACTTGCTTTTGCACATACAGGAGTCATCCATGAAAGACCACATGGTCTTTCATACTCTGTGATGTCTTCATTCTGGAAAACCCTGACGTTCCATGTGCAACCCAGGTGCTTTAGCTAAATACAATATCCCGCCTCAGGATAACATATCTTGCACAGGGACTCGTTATCTTGACAGTTTAGAACTGCTAGTAGAATTACTGAATGGTGCAGAGAATGGACCATAACCTAAACCATGTTTAGATGCTGCCCTCCACTCCTCGCCGCTGTCAGGATTGTTTTGTCTTTCTTTATGAAAGTCAATACTAGCTCAAGACATATTCATCCTAGCCTCCTCAGTGAATGTGTGGACTCCCTGATACAGAGGAGATGGTGAGCAGAAGCGAGATGAGAGCACCTGCATCCTGCAGACCTCTTTCCACCCTGGAAGCCACTAGCTCCACGCTGAACAACAATTATCACCAGAGTGGCTGGTTCGCTGGAGTCAGACAGGTGTAGCCCAACACTCTGTTACGCCTTTTGTAGTCCTAATTGCTAGATTCTGGAAAGAATAAACAAGACACTTATAGTTAAATAAATATGGATGGAAATCCCTTTACAGCTTTAGATGACAAACTAAATAAAATTCTCTTCCACAGACTAGTAACATCCATAGATACGAGCTGAAATTTTGTTTTTCAGCATAATTGTCACTGGACTGAGTCTGTTATTTCTAACATCTTGATGAACTGGTTTCTTATACTGGCATGAAACTAACTGCGCATTCACAATGCTCTGTTTTCATAGCTGTCAAGGGAAAAATAAAGACCTGGTTTTGAATTCGCAAAGTGATTTATTTTTACAAAGTGTCAGTTTGTTAGACCATCTCAGACCATGTCCTTATTATGGCCCAAAGTTTTTCACATCTGAGATGGTACTTCAGTTCTGATAAAGCCCCTTAGCATAGTCAGCCACTTCTCAATGAGGGTTACCCTCTGCAATGTGGGACATCAAGTACTTTGCCTTGCACTAAGGTTTTTTTTCATCTTTAGGAAATGTGAAAAATTAAGCTTTTTCCCATGTTTTGGGAAACACAGGAAAAATCTTTCTGCTTAGCTTTAATTATATTTGCACTTCATTCCAAAGTGAGCATTCAAAGACTTTGTTTAAAAATCACTGTATAATTCATGGATTTTTTTAATAGTATAACAGTATGCTTATATGTGTTCCGTTAATATGAGCCCAGGCCAAAGAAATGGGAGGTGGGCTTCTACGGTCTAGTGAATAGTAATGCCATTTAAAGTTGTGAAAACAGAGCCCCAAATATTGCATAGAAAACAGTGAGTTATCCTTCTTCTGAAGTAATGAAGATAATTGTTAACAGTCTACTGCTGAGGTATTTCGCTTTCCAAGTTAGGTATGTGAAATGCAACTGCAGTTGAAAGTAATCTGACTTTTACTGTCAGGTAATTATAGCTCACCTAACATTCTGACCACTTTTGAGAAATAATGATATCTCCTAGAATTTTAATGGGATGATTTTGTTTGATTTTTTTTCTCCTCCCTAGGTGTAAAAGTTCTCATTGGTCTTGCTATCAATCTCTGTTATGATTCATTAGCTATGTATATGTGCAAAAATTTTAAAATACTTTGGCAAGATAGATCAATGTAAGGAATGGTTTTTCACATTGTAGGCATTTATGCATAGTTAATCCAACTTTGTATATGAATTCTTGAGTTTACCTCATGCCAGAAATTCCAGTGAGTAACTGTGAGATAATTACTTTCTGCTTTGAGAGTGAACCATTTGGTACCTTAAACAAGACTCAGTCTGATGGCAGTTATACATTTTTACTAGAAGCAAAGCAGCCATTGTAGTTCCAAATCCTACAGATCTTGGGGTTTGTTCTTACCTTAATAATGTAAAAAACTGTGGTTCAGAAATGGAGTCAGAGGTATTTAAAATTATGCCTATTGACAACGACTTGTAGGATTGTTTCCTTAAGTTCTTGGTAGGTTTTCATGAAAATCCAAAGGAAAAAGATCCTATTGGAAGGCATATCTTTTCATAACAAAGACAATTATACTTTCCCATCCACCTCACTCCACTTGGTAGCTGGTATCTTGTGATTTCCCCCATCCTCATGCAAAGAAGCTTATAGCCACTTCCAGCTTGCACTGTCTACTTCTCTGGGCACATGTTGGTTATTCAGCATCTGCAGAAAAACAACTTCCTGTCTTGAAGTTGAATTCCTAATGATTCTTTTACCTGACAGTTCTAGTGTTGCCTGTAGTACAACTTTTGACAAGTTCCCAAGGAAGAAACGTACTATTCATCTTCTTACTTCCACCACCATTTTCCCACAGGCAATGGGTTAAAATCAAATCTTCCTTCTTCTCCCTTTATCTTTAATCTGAAATCCTCTCAAGCGGAGCATGACTACACATGGATCAGAATCAAGGTACAGCAATCATTTGCTGGATTCTAATTATTAACAATTTCCAGAGCTGTCATACAGTACCTCAGTTTTAATTGGTTGTACTAATAAAAGGAGTATTTCCGTGCACAGAGATGCAGACTGTCCTCCTGTAATTTAGGCAGCCCACTGTAAGCAGCCTTATGGGTAAGTACTGAGGGACTGCTACTTACTACAAAAGGCTTCCCCTAAATTAAAATAGTGCATTTGAAATGAAAATAGTGCATATGTTTCATTAATGAAGTCATAAACCATGGTCAGCCAAGCTGCTCTATGTCACCGGAGAAGTTTTAATCAATCAGATTGTGTTTTCTTCTTAATATTGTTCCATTTGTAACTGTTCAGAGAGCTGTCCTGAAACAGAATTATTTTTTTTTTAATTATTGAACATGAATGGTTATAACAGTTGCAGATTTTGCATAATTAATAATGTGAGAAAAAGATCTCTTCTGGGTTCAACATTTACTTCTATCTGACTATTTGATTCCTTAACAAAGATGGCATGAGGCAGTAGTGTGATAGCTTGAGACCCCTGTACATCAGTTACCACATCAGGTCAAACAAGACATTAAATATAGTAAATATTGTTCACAAAGATGGGGCCTAAATCTAGAAAAGGTGTTGCATCAGTTGGACTTGTTTTGACTTTAAAGTTTTAAGTACCTATCTAGACAGAAGCAACTGTGTAAATTCTGATCAAAATCACATATATATTTCCGGGCTCTGGAAGCTCTGAAAATAAATTATTTTGGCAATTCTAACACATTAAGCGACACTACAGACTGTTCTGAGCACCACTGGGATTTGAAATCAGGTAAATTACTAATTTTCACTCAGGAATTAGTCTATCACCCATTCTGTTGGCAGTATAAAAATTCATGTACTGATAGTAAGAAAAAATTTTAAGGTGATAAAATTGAATTTGCAATTTGTAGTGTGGTGAAACTTCTATGTATTGTGTCATTATTACTTTTATATTTCAAGTTTCAGCCTGTCTTTTGCAAGTCCAAGCCTTATCTTGTTGTAAATGGTCAAAATCAAAAACTCTATGGAAATAATACAAAATGTAATATATGTGATAAAATCAATACAAGTCTTGGTTTTAAAGCTGCCTGATGATTCTTGGTGCCTAAGGCAATATGAGCCCTTGTGGTTTATCGTAAGTATATTTTCTCTCACTTATATGCTATTAGTGTTTTTCTTTCTATAACCTCTACTGTCACATGGAGAATTTGATATAGATGCTTATTTAAAAAATTCCCGCTGACTTCAGTGGGCATTAGGAGAGTCTACAAGACTGTATTTGCACTGCAGGACCCCAGAGAACATCAGTGCCAGACCCAGAAGTGCACCATCACCTTACTCTCCTTCTCCCCTACGTCATCATCTCTCTGGCGAAGAAAGTGGGTGAGCAGGCCAAGGGGAGCACCATCACACGTCTGTGATCAGGGTGTCAGAGGACTGGGACACCAGGCATGCCAGGATGCTCATCTGCTGTGCCGCCTAGACATAGCCTAAGTGCACTTGCTAGAGCACTCTGACAGCCGTACTGCAGAGACATTTTTGTTTATTTAAAGAAACAGAAGCAGTAAAGCCTTGTAAATGCAACATCCATTTTACGAGGTTAAAACAGAAGTCAGTAAAAGATAGAGTCAAGGGGTTCGGTTCATCTCATTTTCTATCAGTGTAACTTCAGAATAATTAAGACATCTTCTAGGAATAATGGTACGTGGAATACTTTTTTCAATGACCAGACAGGTTTTATACATGTGTAGGGTTAATAAGTAATTAATACTTTTTTGCATCTATGTGCATGAACATCATGTGTAGAGCTGCACCCATGTGTACGACTATCTGCATATGTATATATGTGTGTGTGTGTGTGCATCTTGACTGACTTTTATAATGACAGAGATAAGTATCAGTCATAAGAAAGAAGAATGTTTTGTGATAGCACACATATTGCTTAAAGCTGTGGGCAAAATGCATAATCAAGAAAAGCATATTTTTCTCCTGGTGATATTATTTATTTATGGCTCCTATTGCGTCTACAGATACTGAATTATTTGTTTCATTACCTCTTTGTACTTTCCAATACGCAAAATCCTTATCTACAGAGAGGTTCCAATCCTATTCAAATTCTTTCTAAAAAGACTTGTAACATATTGGCTATTTTTTCATTTGTTGGACAACAGATGTCACTGATGACATCTGAGTTAAAATTAATCTTTTAGGCAAAAGACCAGGACAACTTTAATTTTGTTAATATTTTGAAGCAAGCAGATCAAGAGGTGAGAACTTGTACAGCGTGTATTAAATAGAACACGAAAAAATAATTCCAGTGTTCTGCACATACAATTCCTTTCTCTAAGGATGAACACTGACATTATCACTGTCTTACAGGTTTTAAAACTGAATAACAAAGCAGTTGTGACTCCGCCATCACAATGTTAGTAGCAATTTTCCATTTTCCTGCTATAGTCATTTACATTTCTTTGTGCCTGTCAAGTATCAAATTAATAAAGGCACAATGATCATCATTAACAAGAAATCAGTGCTTACTATACTTCCCAGTGTGTGACTGTGTAGTACCTCATCTTCTAAGCTTAAGGAATTGTTGCGGTGATTACATTACGTACCAAAAATTAACAGGTAGTGTAACAGTCACATTTACCAACACGGATGACTCATGTCTATATGTATGTATGGGTGTATAGCTAAGACATACGAATGGGTATCAGATCCTTAGGAATGGAAAGTGTTACAAAATGCTAGACACCTGTCAGTAATATCCACACAGAAGTCAATGAGCTGGGCCAGTAAATTACAGTAATTTATACAGTGGCTACCAACCTGGCTGGAAGATAACCAGCACTGTCCTATTCTGAAAGATGAAGGGTACTCCCGCCTTTCACAAGCACTTCCAAAGCAGAGCTGACTAGACTTTTGCTTTGCCTTATGCTGTTTTCAGTACATGTTTAGGAAGCAATATCAGGAGCTGGGAGATAGTAGTGCTTTCAGCTCTTTGTGCTTTGCCACTACAGATACTTATAAAACACATTTTTCTAGAAGAAAATTGATATTCACGTATTACTTTTTCCCCCTACTTGTTTTCCTTTTGTGTTCTCTTCTCCTGTTATGTGCTGACAGAGTATAGCACAGATTGCTGGTAGAAGAGGAACTTGAGTAGTGATATTTTACAGTTCTAGCTACTAAGTCAGTAGTCTGATCTAGGTCACCGATGCACAGGGCTTTCCGTTTTCATTTTTGTCCTCTGCTCATGGGAGAGACATAAAGAGATTAAAGGGATAATGGGTCTGATCCAAAGCCCTCTGTGGGTAATAGCAGAGCTGACAACAATTCTGTTTCACAGCAGCTTCTGAGATTTGGGGATTTATTTTCATTCCACTTCGGAACAAGTGGACATTTTTGCTAATTGAAATTCTTTTGAAATGTTCATCTTGACTATAAAATGTGATCTTTTTGAAACAGGATGAGGTCTGTCACTTGGTAATCAGAGAAATGGTATGAGAGGTGAAGGTTTCATGTTAATCCCCTTTTTCTGATACCACGGGACCAGGTTTTTCATCCCCAGACTAAACAGATCAGTAAACTAATACTTCCCTCAACCAGACCATCACATAACTACGTATAAGTGGAGAATAATTTCCATTGACTCTAGTAGACTGAATTTTCTGTAAAATTTCTAATTGATAAAAAGTCTTTCATAGCACCGACTCAGAGGAAAACTAGCAATTATGATTTTTCAGGGGTTTCAGTATTTTCTCTGTGATGGACTTGCTGGGATTGATTTATGAACTCCACAGTAATAATGTTGAGTGATAATCCAAAATGAACATCCAGTTTGTAATCTGAAAGGATTAATTCTCATCTAAGACACACCTATACTGAACTACATCAGTATCATACATGATGAACAGACATTGCTTTCAATAGCCTTTTTATAAAACAAAAAAAAATATTCAGACAAATGTTGTTAGAAATACTTGAGAAACTGATATTTGCAAGTTTCAAAAGAATGAGTATTTTTGTCTCCTTTTTTTTGCTATAGCTAATTCTTAAATTAGGGAAGTCACGATCCTGAGATTATGCAAGAAAGTATATTCTTCACAGTTGCTGGGGGCTGCCCACCAAAGCCTGCGAGCAGAATTGTCGTAATTGGTAAAGACTGTGCTTGTAAGAGCCATCACTCTAGTATCTTTTCTTTTTACTTTTTTTAAGACAACTTTTTTTATCACAGCTCCGCATAGTCTCAACTTTTCCAAGTTAATTTGTTCTATGTGGCATTTCAATTTTTTGAAAGATATTTTTGTACAGATTTACAATGCCTAGATTACATAAATTGACACTAGTTCTGTGATCATTCAAACACTTACAGAATCTTTTCTTCAGATGTCTAACATGCTTTATGCTGTGTACATTGTTTTAAGTGATGCTTTTATGTAGTATTTACATGTCAATTAAAAAGACACCTAGCTAGAATAACCCTAAAAATTTGGCTTGAAGTACTTCAGAGTTTTTTTACAACTACAATATTTTGCTGTATTCAGAACATTAGTGCCCCGACTGCTGATTTTCAGGGACTCGTACTGTGAATGTGTATGCATGCACACAACTTCCTATGACCTCATCGCTTGCTATTCAAAAATATTACCATTATTATTCCCAGTTCTGTGAAGAGCTCTCTGTTGTACTATTGCTCTTTCCTTCTTAGAGTCTCAGACATAGCTGGCTAGAACTTGTAAATAAATGCTCACGTTTTCACACCCTGAATGAGCAACAGTGGACAGGAGAGATTCACTGACTATGACATCAAAAGAAATCAGACCGAAGACAGCATCTAAGCTGTTACTATCTGAGCAGTATGCAGCTTAGTGAAGCCTGTAACATGGGAATAGCTCAGGGTTGAAACATCTCAGGGTGTCTTGAGACTTTAAGCCCCATTATATAAGAGCTAGTGATATTAAGGAGGCCTGGGGGAACACAGTTTCATGAAAGATCTTGGATTATCACCCAGACTGGAATATCAAGTTCAGAAGGGTCGATGGGAATAAATCTGAGTTTACCAGACAGATGTAAGAGGTTTTCTAAGATTGTTTTCAGCTCCAAATGTCAGTCTTTGGAGTGTCTCCACAGGATCTTCACGTCTGGATTGTAGTTTTAATACAGTACTTAATCACGAGAGACCGTGGAGTATCTCCTAAGTGATTCTTCTCTGTGACACGGGAGCATTAAACCATTTTGCGACCAGAGGAAGCCACAAGCATAAACCGTAATTTAGAAAAGAGAACCATAAAAGCCAGACAAAGTCTTTTGCCTGCTGTACCAGGAAGAGTACAAAAAATATGTTATGTATGCGGCAGTTCCTTGAATCCCTCTCTTTTTATCAGAAAGAAGCTTTATAACAAGTATTGCCATATTTCAGCTTCGACTTTTTTTTTTCCTCAGTATTTCAATTTGTCAGAATGCGTCTCTGTCCATGAAATGGCTTCAGGTTAATAGTCTTTTCTCTCAGCAGTGAGGGAGCCAGGATGCTAATGTAAAACCTCTAGGAAGTAGCCAGCACAGGTGTTGAAAGTAAATGATTTATCTATTGGCAGCTGTACATCAACTTCTGTACAGGAGCTGCTGCACATGATTGTTCCAGCCTTCAGTTTGATACAAGGGCACAGAGAAGCTTTGATATATATCAGCACCCATCAACACTAGCTTGGATTCAGATGCCAATCAGTCAAAACAGCTTGCACGAGCGGTACATAAACCAGTACATAAACTTCCTGTTATAAATAGAATTAGTCTGATTTTTTTTTTTTGGTAGAATGCTTCTGTTGCAGAAAACCCAAATTATGAAAAGCATTTTGGTGGGGAGACACAGTGGGACCAAGTTGCCTTGACAGAATTGTGTTTTGAAGTAAGCATCAAAATAAACTGATAATATCAGAAGACAAAATACATCTTTTTTCTGGTTTAGAATTACTTATAATTTCACTACACTGAATAAAAGAAGAAAACATTACAAAAGTATTCACTGATGTGAAAGGAGCTGTTCTAAATGGATTATTTCTCTGGGAAATTTTGAGATATTTTATCAAGAACACAGCATTTCCTAACAAATAAAAGTGAACTTTCTCTCCATTTCTTGATTTAATTTCTAAAATGCATATATTGTGTATATTTAAAACTCTGCTACCTTTTTATCAAGCTTTTATGCAAATTATGGGGTTTTATGTTTGTTGCTCTTAAGAGCTATTAATCAACAGTGGAAAACAAATGTCAACTCAACCCCAAATGTTAACTCCACATTTCCTTTCAAAAATGAAGCAAAGTAAGGGGTTAACATTTCTTTAAAGCATTCATAATAGTATTGGCATAAAATCTAACTCGCTGGTTAGGCCACTTAGAAAAAAAGCCAGGAATTCATATTCATTTCATAGCCATGCAACCCTACCAATGATGGATTTTTCTAAGGATTTCATACTTCTGTGATAGATCTGTGACCCATTTGTACTTAGTCTCCCAGTAACATCTGCCATGAAATATTAGTTTGCTTTGAGACGCATGCCTACTTTCTCTTTTTTTTCTTTAAAGCTGACACCCATGTTGAAGCCTAATTAACCTATAAAAACTACAGTGTCCAACTACTGCATACTGACATGTGGTTTGTTTTCATTATGAACAAGCTGCAATTAATATTTGAGTACATATTAAATTATGGTTATTTTCATCACATCTGCATATAATATCAGATAATTTTTGAGAGGTATTACTAAGTGAGAAGAAGAATCACAATACACTTAAGAGTCAATTTACTCTTCTGAAAGCAATAAATAATCTAATTCAGTATATTTAAATAGTACTTAATTTTTTCCTCAGTCAACCTTTCATTACAATAACACAAAGTCTACTAAACTAATTTAATACGTACAGAAGAGAATAAATGAATTATTTTTAAACAAATATTTGTAACAAAAGGAAGAAAATTGTCTTTATGAGATAATAAATAGCTAGGGAGCACAGGAAAATGTGCAAAAGTCAGTCAGTTGAAATTCAGAGGGAAGCTGATCGTCTGAACTTAACTTCCGAGTCACCTTTACCAGAAAATAGGATACATGTTGTTTCTAGAGAAAATGGAATATTAAATGCAGTACCAAGACCTTTAGGCTGTAACTCTGCAACACTTTTCTCAAAGTTATTTTTCATCCCCAGAAATAATTATTAAGGAATTGCTAAAGTGATTGGTTAAATTTATATATAAGATGTTCATTTTGTTTCTTCCCTGTTTGTAAGTGTTAATAAAGCTTTCCCACAGATGCCTGGGTCAGTGGACTTCCCTCCAGGAAGGCGGAGGATAATGTGGGCAGCAAGACCAGAGACCTGAGATGGAACCCAAATGATGTAGAAGTCATTCTTAGTTTTAAGAGTTCTTGTATATAACTTGAAAAAAACACCAGATATATTCCCTCTTTTATTCTACTTCTCTGGAAAAAAATATTTCAGAAATATATAATATTTATAGAGAGGCAATACTTGGAAGACAGATTACTACTGTGAAAGACAAGTAGAGGTGGATAGTACAAATTTATTCCTAGGTTTCATTGCTGCTGATTGCATCTCAGAAGGAACACTTCAAAGGCCCCATGTCAAAATGCTTTTCCTTGTACAGAAATGAGAAACATTTTGTGTGAGTGTTTCTTATGCTAACAAAAAAAATACCCATTTCATGATTTCTGAATGAGATGCTGAGGGTGTTTTTTTGTGTCTGTGAGCAAAACAGTGCTGGGATTGCACAACGGCTTGCTTTGCACTGGAATCAACAGCTCTTGGGAAATGCTGCATCAGAGCTGGAGCTTCAGCTCAATACCTTCATGTTTTTGTAATGAGTGATAATCTGGTACATGCATACGCAGCACAGAAAACCTTTGTAGTAGGAATGTCCTGGAGTAGGTTTACTTCAGAAAAGCGGCAGGCCCTGCTCCAGTGCAGTTACAGGCGAAGCTTTGTTTCAACTGCAAGGGCCCTGAGGGCATTTCCAGTCCTTACTGTCCCCACTCAGCCTGCACTGGACCCCCACCCCTGCCCATGGGACCACATTTCAGCTCCACCCAGGGCCATCAGCGCCTGCTGTAGGACGCAGGCACACGTTGTAGGTTTGCCTCCCTGCAGTTCTCTCACAACCATGCCCGTGCCTGGCCATGGACCTTGCTGAATTGGACCTAGATCTGTGGGTTGTCTTCCCAGCTTGACCTTGGACCTGACTTTGTCACTATGCCAGCCCGGTCCCCAGGGAGCCTGGCAGCACCCTGACACAACCCAGGAAGGTGCATGTCCTACAGAACCTGCAGCAAGCTGCTCGGAAAAGCTGTGCTCCTTCCACGGTATGGATCAGGGAACCATATGCAGTGGTGCAAGTTACATCATTTGTATCAGATGAAAGCAGAGAAGTAGCAGACCGCATTAGGTTTTGTGGGGACGCCACCAGAAGGCTAGCTTAGTAGATAATACCACATTTGTTGTTAGCAAAAACAGTCTGTTTAAAAAAGCAAAACAAAACAAAAAAGTGTACTTTTAATTGCATTTCTGCTATTGTGCTTCATCTCCATTTTGTTCCCTAGCCAACCATGGAAAAACATCCAGGTGGCAAACACAGCCTTTATCTGATGGGCAGCTAACCAAGATGGCCGAACGGCACGCAGAGGCTGTGCTGGAAAGAACAGGCCGTGCAGCATTAGGTGAGGGCTAAGCAAAGACCAGAGTCACAGAGCTCTAGGGAACCGGACTATTTAGACTCATCTGAGAAAGAACCGTGTTCATGTCCAGCAAATGTCACCAAAGTGTGGTGGGAGAAAAACACAGTGGTGTTGGGAACTATTTCACAACGGTGAGCTGTGACTAGGAGAGGGAGAGTAAAAAACACCAAAACTTCAAGCCTGTCCACATGGTAGAAGAGCAATGCTGCTTATTCTGTAGCTAAAGATCTGGAGTGTTTGACTCATTAATGCAGAAATGCAGTGGATCACACAGTTCTGAGCTGAGGCCAGTTTCTTCAACAATCAGCAAATCATGCAGCTCCCATAGCCCAGATGGTTTTACCTAGGGTTAGACATAGGTCATGCATGCAAACCACATACATCATGGGAGAAAATGACTTAGATTTTACAGGATAGTCAAACTAGGCCAGTGTATTTCTTTTTTATGTGCACTGAGCATCAGCACAGTGTTCAGCCTACAAACACCTATCATGTTCCTCACTCCAACAGACACCTACATCCCCTTCTCTGCAGTGAAGCAGCCATTCTTTGCATTAACAGCAAACACTGAATTCACTCACAGAGCACTAAGTCACTATTGTGGAACTGAGGAGGGAAGTCTGAGCTAAAGCAGCTGCCTTTTCTACTGAAGGTTGGGAGGGGTGCCTTGGTGTCTCCAGGCAGGAAGGCTTGCCTCATTCACCCATAGGCAGAACCACCTCCTCACTTCTTTGGCACCCATAGAAGCAGCTTTTTTTTACCCCCTCTCCCTGACTGAGAGCTATGAGGGTGAAAAAAAATACTGAGCCATCTGAAAGCATTTGCTGATTAAAAAGTCATTGCTCTCTTCATCCTCCTTGGGCTAGGCTGAAGATGCTGAGCTGACCATCTTCTAACACCCATCTGTCAGGGATTATCTGTAACGGGAGTAATTTTTTACCTTAGCCTTAATACCTTTTTGCAGAGTGGTTTCAACTTTTCTGCAAAACTGTAACTTTTATTCCATCCACAAAAATTGTCTTAAATGTATACTAATGATCTTTAATGCCAGGAACATAACAATCATTTTATAAACTATGGCTGTATCCACATGTATTTCAAAATGCTTTAATTGATTAAATTATTAGCAGATTACATCCCATATTTGAATTCCACTCTCACCTTTTAACTACCACTTCAAAAACCATGAAGCTAACAGAAATAAATATTTTTACATTCTTAGTAATCCTTTTAGTTCTCTTATGGAGACTTATAAATGCTACAGAGTGTTAGTTATTTTTAAATGATGCTTATTTTTTATCAGTTAAATAACCAAATAACCAAAGGGAAAAAAAAAAAACCAAAAACATTTTGAACTTTGCAATGTGTAAAATTGACTTTTAAATGCACAGAAGGTAATTTAATCTTCTTTCGGTGAAGATATAGGATAATTGCGATAGTGCAAATATACAGTTTTTATTGAGGATAAAACAGAAAAAAGTAATTGGTAGTTTTCTTGGATGCTACTACATTTAGCCTAAGATTTGTTACTTGCCCTTTCTAATTTGTGATAATTGATTTTCATAAATTAATTACTAAGGCAGGTAACAGACAATTTCCCTGAAACTAGTTAAAAACCTTTGTCATAATTTTATCCAAATTCTCCTATAGGTTAAAAATACCCATTAATAAGATGCAAGCCAATTATAGACTGGCATAAATAACAACAGTACTGAGCATGATATACAGGCTGCATGTAAAACTTGGGATTAAGGAATGAATTTAAGACCATGAACTTCACAGTTTGGCTTCTTTGAGGTTCTCTGCTGTTTGGTTTCCATGTACACGGGTTTAAATTCTCCAAGCTTTGAGATGATTTGCAAAGCTCAGAATTTCAAAGTAAAATTCACATAGAATTTATAGAATTGCTAATATCCTGTTTACATGTGAAAGGAGGGATTTTAAAGTATAAGCATATTCAACTCCAGTCTGAACAAACCCCCATGTCTCCCTTCGGGCCTACGTGACTGTGAGCTTTAAATGGATTGAAAAGAGATCTTGAGAAAAAAAATCACAGCAGCAAGGAATATTATGGAATGTAGCTGTAGCTTTTTGGGCCACCCACAGACTGTAAAAGGCTATTTTGGTCTCCATCATTCCCCCAGTCAGATTTTCAGATTACAAGCCATGGTGACAAATGACACAGTATTTTATATAAGTGTGCCAGATACTGGTAAACCAAGTATTTTCTTGAAGCTTAGTTGAGACTAGTTCTGGGAAAACAAGAGGGAATATGTTCATAGACTTTCTGGACTCAGTTGCGTGGATCATTACCAGTCTGTGAACAGAAATTAAAACCAATACATAGACATCAGAAACTGGGAATGTGCTCTGCGTTTGTAACTCAGTACAGGGAGTACCAAGGTGCTTATAGGTGACCTCGTGACCTACTTATTATAAAGAACATGACACCTGCCCTTGAGGGAGTTACATTTGCTAGTCTGATTGCTATCTTTTCCAGAAGTGGATATTGAAAATAGATTAATTCTATTCTCATACAGTCAATGAAAAACCCATCAGTGCTTCATGATTTGCTTCAATTTCTTTGATATTCTGCTTGAAAAGATCTTCTTACAGACTATGTCCTTTTATCAAGCATTTTACGTGAATAAGTAAGACCTGACACTTTGTAAGAATTAAAAACACATCTAGAGGTCTGTTAAAGGCATTATGTCATTGAAAAAACAGACAGCTTGTAAATGAACATCAGCCATGCCTGGTTTCAGGTACAGATTTTCATATTCAAAATCGGAGCATACCTTGCCTTCATTTGCAGACTGAAGTGTGTTTCATATTGCTGATGGCTCAAAATTGATAAAGAGCAAGGTTCTATCAAGGAAGGAACAGGTAATAGTGGAGAGCCATGATGTGTTCCGAGAGGTGCTAAGGACCTGCTACATGAATGGAAAACCCACTGTTGCAGTGGTATTGGATAAAAAGGCTCTTCTCTCCCCTCTGCTCCCAGAAGCATTGTAACATTTTTCTTCTACATTTGTCTTGTCTGCTACAACAGGTAGTTTCTTTCCCCATGCTCTTTTTCAAAGCCTTAGTTCTTGGCTCTTCATTTCCCAGCACTTTCACAGTGAGGCTGATGTGTGACAGACGTACACACCAGTGTCTGGCTGTCAAATGTCAGAATCACTGCCCACAATGAAAGTGAACTGTAACTAGCAAAAAGAGATTGGGTGCTGTAATAATTTTGCTAAGGGAAAAGAAGACAAATGACCTCTTGCAGATAGATAGTCAATACAGTTTTAGGAAGGATGTCACTCGCTTTCTTGTTGGGTGACATTCTTCCTTTCATCCCTATCTTTCTTAAACAATGCCATTCTGTCTTCATGCTTAGCCTCTGTTTCTTCCATTTTTAATGCTGTTCCTCCTTCGTCACTCCATCCTTGTTGGTGACTTGCATGGTGCCATTCTGCTGAAACTGCAAAACCTACAACAGAAGCCAACCTACCACCAGCTTATTCTGTGAAATTTCTTAATTAGCATTGCCCATACTACACAAAAACAATGCTGGCTCACCCACTCTGACTTTGAATGTTGATTCATGTTCTTTACTACACCGTAAGCTTACCTGCAATATGATTTCTGTACACTCATGAATTATATGTTGAGTTTGTGCTTCCCAAATAAAAAGTAGAACACAAAATTAAGCTTATAATTGTGCGTAAAAGTGGCAGTCGCACTTATTTCATACAATCGTGTGGCATCAGTTTGATAACGATAAAAAATATTGCACACTGTTATCTTCTGGTTTGTAGAGTTAATCTTCAGCATATTCCTACTGCTAGTGAAACTTGTAACTAACATATAAGTATTCTAACAAACGTAAAAGTAGTTTGAAAAATCCTGCAGTGAAAATTATAACAACTTCCTCTTGTGAAAATTAAACTTTATTGCTTGCTTAAACTATCCTACTTTTCATCGTCACACTAAAAAGAGAGAGGTCTACATGGAAGATGACAGTTCTTCCTACAAGCAGGGGGAACATGGGATGTACCAATCAATCTCCACCCAGGTCTGAGTGTGCTGTCTGAAAGTGGCTTCAGTACCGAAAACAGAGGAGGTTGTCCCTGTTGGAACTCGAGTGTGGGATTGGCTTTAGCCAGGGTAGTTAAAAGACAGTAAAAGATTGTTTGTTCCCACTTTGTCTAAAAACAGTGCACTCAAGGGCTGAGTGTCACCTTTCTCAGCAGGGCATGAGCAAAGAGGGTTACAGCTCTGCTTTACTTCTGTGTTTGACTTTGAATAGTTTTGGTTCATTACACTTCACTTACTTCAATTCTTAGACATGTATTTTAATCATCCTAGTCCTAATATATGTATTGTTACAGCAATTTATTTTTTCAATCTCATCAGGAGAATTGTCAGTTCAAACCATTCAATCTTTCAGTAGAACCACAGTAGGGCAGATAACTTGGTTGGCTTGTAGCTATCAAGGACTCTGTTAACATCAATCAGTATTAAGAAACAGGGAAAAATAAAGATCTGTACCTCTAGATGAGAACTGAAGTACAAATCTGTTCAGTTAGGCATGAAAGCTATCACTGCATATTCTCATGCATTTATCAACTATACTCTCCAGAGCAACTCTATTATCTTTGCATTTAGCTTGCATGAAGTCGTCTTTTAAAATCCTTTTCCCCTTTAATGGCTCACTGCACATTATCGAAGTTAGTATTTATAAAATGAATTCGTAAGGAACAATAACATTTTTGTTTGCACCGGCTCGGTGGAAGAAGACCTCTTCTTAACTGCAAGATGCATATGAAAATTACTCTTTGCTCCGAGAAGCCCAGACGAGCTGACAGGAAGAGGGCTGGCAGAGGAGCTGCAGAAAGGCAAAGCTCAACCTCTTTTTGTCAGGCGTTCAGTTTCGACCACCATCCCCGATACCCTGGGCTTGACTGACAGGAAAACATCTCCCAGACCTGAAGTGGGGGGCAGGGGTTGCGGATGAGGCCGCGGCTGCTCCCCACCCCCACCCCCAGCCTGGCCAGAGCCCCCCGACGGGCCGGCTCTGCCCCAGTCCGCGCCGAAGGGGAGCCCCGCCGCCCCGCCCGGGCCCGCACCTCCCCACACCGTCGACGGGCGGCGGAGAGCCCGGCTCCCTGCACCCCCGCGGGGGA
>Ga0065711_1036006_pt1 | contig 21558 bp, 11 predicted proteins | sample Hoacrofraction12_FD_59098 | JGI IMG/M metagenome (GOLD analysis project Ga0065711, IMG submission 59098) | Hoatzin crop microbial communities from Cojedes, Venezuela - Epithelial fraction 12 v2 (version 2) | ecosystem: Host-associated > Birds > Digestive system > Esophagus > Crop | place... | reverse complement strand
AATTGGTGAGTGATCTCTCCCTGTCCTTATCTCAACCCACGAGCCTTTCATTGTATTTTCTCTCCCCTGTCCTGCTGAGGGGGGCAGTGACAGAACAGCTTTGGTGGGCACCTGGTGTCCAGCCAGGGTCAGCCCATCACAATCACCACAAAGGAAAAGGGAAGAAGACAGCAGTCCAGCAGTCTAGTGAATGTATAGGAAGACTAGGTTAGATAGCTCATGTTGACAGATACCCCTGTTGACATCTAGATTTTGACACTTAGATGTTGACATCTAGATTTACTCAGATGCATCCCACCTTTCTAAACAGGTGGAACTTCTTCTCCAACTGACTTGTCAGTCTGTGGCTGAGCACAGGCTCTGGTCTTAGCTGGGTTTCTGCCTAGAGGTGGAGATTTGCCCTTCAGAGCAGCTTCCACCTCGTGAATGAGGCTTCTCCCTGCTCAGTCTACCAGGCTTCATATGCCTGTCATAGTGGCAGGGTCTGTGTCAACACAGCCTCTGCAAATATCCATTGAATCTAGCTCTTTGTGTGACTTTTGCAACTCTCATTTCCGAGTTTGGAAACACCCATGCCTCTGCTTAAGTCCGTGACCCAAGACTGCACCAAAACAGGGATTTAGCAGAAATAGTAGTAGGTAAGCAAGGAAACTTTTCTAAACCAAACCAGTATCTGGTAATGGAGATTCATAAGGCCAAAATCCCCAAGGTTAGTGAGCCTAGTAGGCCATGTTTACTTTAACAGCTAGACATGAGTTCTTGATGAATTGCTCTTCTTGTGGGCTGGTGGGTTCTCCCCATCTGTCTTTCCAACTGCTCTGTTCTAAGCACTTTCATACATTCTTACTCATAAGGTGAAGCCCAGCTGGAGATGGCAACCCGGCTCTCTTAAAATACAGTACAGGGAGCTTCAATGTGCTGATCTGATGAAAGTAAACCAGGCATCCCTACCCAAGCACCCTTCAACCCATGTGAGTGCAGCAAGCAGGAATCTCTTTGGGTGTTGGGAAGGGGTCCTCCTATTGGAGGACCTTCCTGTAGGACTAAGGATGCTCATGGTTAGTTGGTTAGGGGCTTGCTTTTTATGGAGAACTGTGAAAGCTGCTGGAAATTCCTCACTGTGGAATAAAACTATTCTTGCTTTGTAAGTTTTATGAGACAGGAAAATTTTCTGTACCCTGCTTTAATCGCATGTGGGTAGATCAAAGGTTGTAGGGAAACTCTGGGAGAATTAGAACAATTTTGTTTTCCACAGCATGCCAACCAATTAAAACTAGACCTTTGCAAAAACATTCTTAATAGCATTATGTTAGCTAAATGATGATAAAGCATCACATGCCAAAAAAAACCCACAAAGTATACAGATTAAGATATTGTAATATAGAGAAGATCTGTATCTTTATGCATCCATACCAGAAAATATAAAAAAATAAACATAAATACGTATCTTACTTAGATAACCATCCTAGGTATATTTACCGTATCTTTTCCAGTGTATTACTTGTCATGACATTAGGTTTTGTGATCTGCAGCATTAATTCTTGACTACTCTCTAGATAATTATGCAGACAGATGTACTATATAGAACATGATTGTTTCAGACACGGCACAAACACAGTGATGACACACCCTGCCTCAAAGAGCTCTCTGTCTGAAAGATGTACTAGAACAGAATTATTGAAACATAAGACTGCAGAGCCAGAAAGGACTTCAGGAGATAGTATAGTCCAACTCCACACATTAAAGCCAGCTAGTGTTAGACCAACCACAAAGGTATTTGTCCATTTTCTTCAAAAGCTGCAGTGAAGGCAATTATACAGCATCCCTATACAACCTATTTTAGCATTTTATATAATCAAATGATGACAATAAATCAGCCTAATTTGCAGCAAGGAGGATATATCTGTAACATATGAAATATGTTACTGTTGTAAGGATGAAGAACAGCTGAGCACTACATTTTTATAACATCCATTCATGCACTGGAAAATTTTAACGACTTTCTGCCTGTAACCTTCTCCTTTTTAAGTGAATAAACTCATTCCTTAAGCTTTGCTTTGTGTTTTCTAAAATCTGCCATCAGGACAAAGTTTTCCACTGTCTTTAAAAGGATCAAGTAGAGCAGAATAATTACTTCCCTTATTTAAAGTATGACAGCCCTGTTCATTCATCCCAGAATGACACAATTTAGTCGACTCATCTGTAGTGTGAAATACTTTTGTTCCCACATACTTTTCCACTGTACTGCTACATAGGTGGTTAATTTCTATATGCACATCTACAGTTTATCCCTTCCTTGCTAGACTAGTTATCCTCTTAAAGAAGAAAATTAGACTTGTTTGTCTAATGACAGATTGGGGGGGTGGGGGGAGGTTGTGGGCAGACACTTATCCATGCCTTATCTTGGCTCTCACATACTCATTCTTTGGTGTTTTATGACAAAATTCTCCAGGGCATGGAGTTAGGCTGATGAGTCTATCATTTCTGAGTTCTCTTTGGAGCTGGATGCATACCATTTCTCTTTCCCAGATCTTGTAGGTATCTATGAGATGACTGGCAATGATTCAGACATTAATTTCAGCTAATTGCTTGAGTAAAAGGAAAATCAATAATGTCATACTTCAGGTGAATGGCAAAATCAGAGAGCAATTGCAGATTATCTGCTGTTTGATCCAGAACAGCCCCTGATATGCATAAAGATGCTGTCTCCAATTAATAGATATGGACATTTACCTTGTTCCGATTTGGCCAGTACAGAGCCTCACAGGTTCCCTCTGCACACCAAGCGGGGCAAGCCTGCCTTGTGCTTATGCTGTGCGCACAGCTCACGCTGGTACTGGGAGCCCCACACCAGTTCTGCTAGCTTTACAATTTTCTTTGTAATGAACATTTTGCAAGCAAAGCACAAGATTGGTTTCATAACAATTTGGGTTAAAGTGCAAATCTGTCATTAGGGAAAGCCTGGGTGGCTGGAGTGGCAAGCAAGATACATGAAAACAGGCTGTTTAGCATCTCCCAAAGGCAGCTTCAGCTGGATATGGGATGCAGGGAGAGGGAGCTGGACCAGGTCTGGACCAGGGAAGCATGGAGTCTGTGGGTGCCAGGCAGCGTGCAGCTGAGCTGAGGGACAGGCAGCTGTGCCACGCCATCCTCAGCCAGGCTGTGCTGGCCCATAATGGCCCAGCTCATGCCATACCAGACTGTGCCGTGCCATGCTGTGCTGGCACGTCCTGTACCAGGACAGGCCATACACAGCTGTGACAGGTCATGCCATGCTGGCTTGTGCTGGGCTATACTGGGCTGACAGCCCTTGCAGTCTCACTAGCAGGCTGGGGGATGACTGGAGGAGGCAGAGGTGTCCCAGGAATGGCAAGCTGTGCTTCAGGCAAAGCACCTATGGAGCAGCATGGCCCTATGTCAGCTGCAGGCAAGACCATCTGGCTGGCACCACACTGCTCTTACCTCCAATGCTTTTTGCTCTCCCACTGGTGATTGAGTATTTCTCCTCTAGTTTTCCCTCTTCCTAATTTCTCCATCTTAGACAGTTTTGGAAGGACATGTTATCTGTACTAGGAAATCAGTTGTTGAGATCAAGGGTGTTTGGATTTTCCTGGCTCAAATTGCTGCAAATAAACAGAGCCAGGTTTCACTTCACTTTCTGATGGAAAATTTAAAGAGAGTTGTGTAAAGACAGACTTAGACTTTCCCCAAAAGAGATAAATTTCAATACCAGTCAACTAGGAGAAAGTTGTGAAAACAGGATTCTTTTCTACCAGCTCCCTTCCTAGTCAAGCGGCTGTAAACAGAGGTCCTTTTCCCTGTCAGAAGGTCCTAAACCTAAGGACGTCTTATTCTAGCAGGGCTGTGGAAGAGGGCTCTCAGAGCCTCCTCTTGCGTTGGTTTTAATGTCAGATGCAAAAAAGGAGTGAGCCATCTGGGGCTGCAGGTGCCAATGTCTTGGGAACGTTCTAGGACTCAGCAGGACATTTAGACCAGTTACATCCCCATCCTGCGATCGGGCAGGAGGGTCCCTGGGCGGTAATAGTCACTTCCTAGCTATGAACCTCTACAGGACCTTCTCCACCCATTGTCTCCCGCAGTACGTGAAATCTGCCCTACAGGTCTGAGCTGTGAGATTTTAGCACATGCCTCCCAAGGCCAGGGAAACCCACCATTCCTGACACAAAGGGTGCAGCCAGGGGCTGGCTGGTTTCCTCTTTTCTGAACAGCACCGTATTCCTACTTCTTGAGAAATCATTTTTACTGAACGAGATATCCTCTTGCTGTAATTGCGTGTTTTAACTCATGCGTCTGCCACATCAGACGCATGAAGAATATTTTTAATGGAAAAAAATTGTTTCTTTTTTAAAAAGTCCTGCTTCCAAAACTGCCCAGGGTTTTAATTTTCTTTCCTTGATTTTTAATAACATGGATGATAAATAATCTGAAATTTACTCCCATAGATTACATTTGTGTGCTTTAAAATCTTCATTTCCCTTTGGAAATCCATTGCACACATTAAGTTCTACCACTGCTATTGTTCATTTTTTAATTCTGGATATTCACATAGCAGTAGGTTAGAAAGTCCTTCTATTATTTCTTTTGTTGAAAGTATGTCAAGGATAAACCTTTCAGTAGGGGTTCTTTATGAGTCAGTATTTAAAGACCAACTAAAAAAGCTATCTCCATAAAAAGAGAAAAATCAGCAAGTAGTTACAAACATATTTGTCATTAATGAAATGAAAATAAGAACAAACACCAACATACTTAATTTTGTTTATCCTCCATTCTAAGAATCTATTCCAGAGCTACCTTTTAAGATGCTTCTGCTTCAATCATGTATACTTTGAGACTAAAAACAAAGGCCAGATCTTGAAAGTGTTTACATGTATGTATTATCTCTGTTCACATTGAATTTGCCTGGGCTAACATGATAAATGTGATGCTGGTGCCAAAGTGTTCACTGAACCAGGTCAGAAAGTACTCACGGACAGTGGTCTTCAGACCAAAAAAAAAATCTAGGAGCAGTTTAAGAAAATGAACGTTTAGTGTGTGATGAGAGATTTGCAGAGCTTATCCTTTGCATTTAGTCTGACTGTGCTTTCCTTTTCTTTTACTAAGGTCGTTTGGCATTTACCTCTGGTTTTCCCCTGGCAAGCTGCTCAGTTCTTTGGCCAGTTTAAGGCTATGATAATACTGTGACGTTGTTAATTATTGGTAAAGGCATTTTTTAGGCAGCACTGCAGCGATGACTTAAGGGAAGTATTTGAATGAAGAAAATGGGAGATTAGCTGCAGGGAGGAAGTACGTACGAAAGAAAGGTACATTATGGAAAATGTGAAAACTGCTTTACTCAAAAAATCTCCTTCAATAAATTGCATCTTCTGCTCAGTTTCTCTAATACTGGAAAATTTCCTTCCTTTCAAATAAAAGGTCATTCTTTTTTATCACCGCTTTCTAGGCTGCAGCCTTTTATTTGTGAAACTGAAAATAATGATTTATCCGGTGCTTTTGCTGTGACTCTCATTTTATTCAAGGATCAGGGCTCCTGTGTGTCAACTTGATTTTTATCTGATCGTAATTCATATGTTTGGGAAGAGGTTCCTCTACTGCTGTGTTGTGTGATGGAGACCTATTTTCTCATCCCCTCATCTCAGCACACTCACTACTTGTAAGCTTTGTATTCTAGCTTGACTCTTCAGAGTTTATTTGATTTTTTTTCTGTATAAAAAATCCATGTCATTTGTCAAAATATTGAAAAATGACCTTATGAGTATTACAAGACTTCACATTTAGAAGGGCTTGTCACTGTGTCCTTCTGCGTTGCAATCAGTAAAACAAGGAGTTAAACAAATCAAGCTTAATCCTAGAAATTTGTCACACATTGTGACCGGGACTGAAATTGTTCAGGACTCAAACTCGGTGAAATCTCAGCAATATTCAGATCCGGTTGAACAGTTCAAGACTGGAAATGTGCCTGAGTCACAGATCTGAACCCAGAGCAGAATCTTCACTTTCTTGAATGGATGGAAAAAAGAAGGGGCAGGTCTGGATGCAAACTCCCACTTCCTCTTAGAACTACTGAGTCTTCAGTAGAGTAACTGCAGACTTCTTCATTAAAGCCATTTTCAATGATTGGAATGTACACCTACATTTCCCAGACGGCAAATTTCTATTTGGCCCTTTGGGCTGTATGGCTCATTTGTTGCATTACAACCTTAAACCCCTTAAGACCAGAGTTTTCTGCTCTGAAGTCAAATATTTCCTTTCCAGTAAGTCTCTGTCCTTTTAAGTACATTTAGTGATGCTGTCTTGATGAAGGTCATGATGAGATGACGACCACCAAGGATATTGACAGGTTCTCCATTTATAAGCATCACTTACTACCCTTCTATTGCAAGTTCGTTTTTCTCCAGCTGTTTTATGGAAAAGATCTGTTTCTCAGAGTCTTGGATGTTGTGTTGAATAAAAGGAAATAAAATGGGAGATAACAGAAAACAGAACAAAAGAGAAAAAAATGCTGTGAGTTCTTAATGCCCAGCGAGGTAAACCAGAATAGCAAGTACTCATCTAAAAGGGTTATGTACAACAGTAGCTTCTTAAGAAGGTAGTTCGAGGAGCATGAAACGTGAAAGTAGTTGAATCTGTGGCATAAAGCAGTCCAGAGCTGGTCACTCTAGATATCCACCAAAAGTGACAGAGTTACATTTATTTCTGTAGCTAGACAGCTGAAAGCTGATGGCCTAGTAAGCAGTAAAGCTGCTGCTCTCCTCCAGGCATTCATAATTCCCACTGAAGAGAATGACTATAGTGAACGACTATTGCTCATGTAAAGACTACGCAAGCTACACCAAGGAAGTATCTCTACCCAAAGTCAGATAAACTTTATGCAAATTTTACATTCACTAGCTTAATCGTGAGATCCTTCCATAACTGAAACTCCTACTGCATTTATTTGTTGGAATGACATTTAAACAAACCAGATTATTTTCTTCTCTCCAATAGAACTTCCTTTTTTTTTTCCTTCAGCCATACACTTTGTCTATACACACGCTACTCAGCTAAAATTGTCTCTGTTTATGGCCCCAGTACTTACTCCGTGCGAGTCCTCAGTAGCTTGAATCATCTGGAATGTGCAAAAATATACCTGCCCGCTTTCCTCTTACCAAAAATCCTATTTGTGATCCAGACATGCATAAACTGTGCCTCGAAGTAGACTGATTAATAATTTGAATCACTGTTTTGATTTGATTTAATTTGGCAAATGCAAATTCCTGACTTGAATAGTTTATCATTTTCCATTCCTATGTTTTTGTTACTTCCCAAAAAAAGGCTGGATTCTCACTGATTAGTAATCTAGTGCTCGTTTGCAGCAGAATGTAGCCTCTACATTAAATTGGGTCTTCTTTTTGCTAATCAGCAAGACATGTTCTCTACATACACAAGCATTTATTTAACATTACATATAGTTATTCAGATTTCTAATGTTTATATTTTATGATGCTAGAAAAAGGTAGCTGATATTTCTTAGAGTTGATTTCTGTTTGATTTCTGATTAGTGTTAACCTATGTTTAGGTGCAAATTGAAATTCAAATATAATAAAAACATTCGGAATATTAATGTAGTGTTTTATTAGCTGAACAAAATCAGGTTAAATTCCTAGCTATAGGAATAAAAAGGCATGTCAAAACAAAATTTCATTTAGAATGTCACATTAGCTTCATGACTGGAATGATTGTTTCTGGGCATTCCATTCTTCGCAATTTTAAAGGTTAATTTTATTCTCAAACTGGCGGCAACTGAGTTTCTCAACGTCTTAGCATCTCTGCTGTAAAGCGCCTCGGCATGTGCACTGTTTACCTCTACAACTACCATGCTTTGTGTGCTGACTTACTGACGACCTTCTCAGAATTTCAGATAGAGTACTGAATTTCCTATTGGTATTGACAAGAAGATATGCAGGCTTGAGGACCACAGCTGAAGAAGCTCAGTGTTTAGAGTTTCTGATTTGCATCTATACTGCTGTGAGCACGGGCAGCCCCATAGGCTTGGAACAGAAATCCTCTTCAGTCCTTAGTTTATTTAGACTTCACCTTTCCTTCTAGGATCATTCCTGCTAGTCATTCAACACTTCATGCCCTCTCTTTCTACAGATATGCATCAGATACTTATGAAGAAAGTGGCTGCACTACGCAAGCTTGCAAGGTAAGTGAATGTATATAGACAACCAAATCTATGGAATACTGTAGTTAAGGTGCAAGAGGCAAGTCTCATTTTCAGAACTCAGACTGCATGGTGGTGAACCACTCAAAGGGACAGATTCACAGCTAGGACCGAAGTCTTCATATGGCAGTAATGCTGTGCCTTGCTTGAGCCATGAAAAAGCTGGCAGATAGCTCTGCAGTGTCTCCCAGCCTGAAGAAGGGGAGCTGCTGCAAGGTACACAGGTTAAACTCCATCTCCAAGTTCTGGGAATACCATCCCCTTCTCATCGGAGGCAAGGGTCTTCTACAGACAACAGGAACAGTGCCAATGATTGATTGTCTGCGGCTTGCTTATACCAGTAACAAAGATCATGACAGTGATCTCAAAACAGTATTTTTTTTAAGTAGGAAATTAGGGCTTACATAACATGATTTTATTATAGTTTATATAGTTATTTGCAGATTTTTCATGGCAGGACTGTTTCATGCCACAGAAATGCTATTTCTCTGCCAGTGTTTCCCAATCAGACTTCTTGAAAGCTTGCACACAAAACACTTGCCATCATCTACAAGCAGAAAAAGATTGGCAGGAAGGTGTCCTCTGTGAGAGGTACTTATCTGAGGAGTTGGCATCTCACTCTGAACTGAAATAGCCTCATGGGCATGCTGCAAATATTTTCCTATTGCCGAGACTTCTCAGGCGGGGAGGGACTTGGCAGGAAGCTAAGGTCTGTATGAAGGGTAGATTCTGTGATCTGTTTAGTTAAGACCTAACCACCAAGCATACATATTTTACTGGCAGCTGCTGATGGCCCTGCTGGCCATCTGCTAGATTTGCCAGATCAGTTTTGTAAACAAATCAGAGATACCTGTAACTTTCAGACTGGAGCCTCTTTCTGGACAGAAAAAAAGATTTCTCACAAGTGAGGAGCTCTCCTTTCTATTGAAGGGGCTGAGGCTATCAAATAATGAGCATACTGCCTACATTTGAAAAAAAGGGCCCACATACCAAAGAGCCTAAAGTAATCTTTGCCTGACCCTACTATATTCCTACTGGAATGAATGCCTTGTGATACTGGAGGTTGCTTTATAATTGTGATAGCAAGGCTGCTAACACACTGGAAATAGATCACACGGGTAAAATATGATCTCTTTGTTTTGGCTGACAGACATCTCACAGGAAAAAGCAGAAGCTTTCATATACTGACCTTAGAAGACTGTAACTACTTTTATAAACTACATGGATTAAGATAAGTGGCTGCTGCTGTAACTCCAGCCTGACAAAGACTGGACTGGATGGGTGAAGTAAATGGGTTCACCCATAGTTGAACCACAGAATGTGAGGCATGCACTACACTGTCTTATGCTAACAGGACTAAGAGTCCTAATGTCTTCTCCAAATGCACCCCAGAACTGCCGTAACAGTCACATAATCTACACTGCAATAGCAGCTGAGTAATAAAAAAAAAACAAACCCAAAATATTTTGGGAGAGAATTCTACAAAGAACAACATAGTAATTGTAACTCGTATATAAGATATTATAGATAGGTCTAGATGTCTAACTGATTTTTAATCAGATTATATATGGTGGTGTACAATCATTTATATTCACGAATAGTCAGGATAACATCTTTTGAAATACTTGGAGCTTTAGAGCTCCCAGCCCAGTACTCCTCATTAGATTGCTTTTACAGTCACTGAAGCTCTGAAACCTGCTGCTGTGCCTACAGTTGTAGAAGTAAAATAATTCCTGGTGTCTACATAGTGCCTAGTATTAGAAAGTCAGGAACAGCTACACAGACCCAGCATGTCACTGTCTTCAGGAGATTTTAGGGAAGATTTTGGGCCAGCTCCCAAAGCTGATTTTGCTAATGACCCACATACCACGACCTTGGTGAAGCCATTTGCAGCTAGCTCCACAAAAGCGACATCGGTGTTCCAGTGCTTCCTTGTTAGGCCAACTCACGTGCAATGGGATCTTCAGCCTTGAGATGGGCACTGCAGCTTTCCTGCACAAAAGCCTGTGTGTTGTTGGGGGCTGAAGGATGAGATCCTCAAAAGCAACAATTTAAGTGAGAAGCTGCCTAAACTGTGTTAAGGTCTTAACGCTTAAAGGTTGGTAGGTATCAAATTGCCAAGATGAAGAAGAGGAACATGTCTTCAGTCAGACTTTCACCATGAACTCCATTGTAGAGATAAAAGGCAGATCATTCTTACAGGAAAGACAAGCACACAGTGGGTGATATATGGGTTTTCTGATTAACTGAAGCATGTTTAAATATTGACTACTGAAAAACAGCAGTTCATTTCAGAGCTGTTCTCAGAAATTAAGAATGATACTCCTGTGAACTTTTATCCAGACTTACAATATTTTAGAATATTAAACTAAGGTTGAACATTTAACAAAGCGCTTTGTGGACACATATGTATGGTATTGCTCAGTGTTGACAAACAGCAGGACAGTCACCAGCATCATTCCTGCAGTCTTGCAAGAAGGTCCAAAATTGTCCTGGGTTCGGCCAGGACAGGGTTAATTTTCACCAGAATCCAGGAAGGGGCACAGCCGGGCGGGCTGACCCAGCCCCAACCTGGCCAAACAGAGCCGGGTATTCCATACCATGTGCCGTCATGCTGGGTTCCGGGGGGGCGAGGCGGCGCGGCGGGAACTCTCTCGCAGTTCGGGAGTTGGCGGTGGCGGTCGTGGAAGGCGACTCTCCGGGTTGTGCGGTTCATGTTTTGTTTTCTCCTTTTCTGTACCGTTGTTGTTCCTGTTCCCTCTGTTTGCTGTTCTGTTAAACTGCCCATATCCCGACCCACCAGTTTCTGCCTGTTTCTTTCCATTCTCCTCCGCACTGTGGCGGGGGGAGGGGCGGCCGTGTGGCACTTTTGTTGCCGGCTGCAGCTGAACCAGAACAAAAATCCAAGGAAGAATTTTCTCATGCCGATCAAGAATTACATGGAAACAGATTTCGAATCACAGTTTGATGGCACTAACAGTAAAAACAGTTGCCAGACACCAATTACTGTATGCAGAATGTTTGTGTTATGTTTGGAGAATCTGCACGAGACAAACAGCTATTTCACAGCTTTGTTCTCACTTCTTGTTAGCACCTTGCAGTCTCCTAAAACTCTTGCTAAAGCATAAAAGTATTTAATTCATAGCTACCCAACAAAAAACAGACAAGGTGTTCTCTCACTGTTTGCAGCATAATGCCACTAACATTTTACTAGCTGGAATTTAAAATGACCTACTCATCCACACACAAGAAATCAAAACCAAACCACCTCATCCCAGCTACTAACAAAGCCTACAGACGACAAACTTCACTACATATCCCTGAGGACACTCAGACATTACCCAGATTTCAGTAAGAGCTGGATGACCACACACCTTCGAGGATCCAGACCCCTAATCCTTGCTCCCAAGGATTCTGTCCCATTTCAAAGGATTCTATGGGTTACTGTCCAAAAGATGTTTCGATCAAAAAAAACAGGTCTCCCCAGCTGGCACTCCCCCTATGAACAGCCAGAAGATATAAGATTGATGTAATCTGCTTCTACACTTTCCTCTACCCTTTCTGGCTGGCAGATTTAGGGTGCAAGCTAAAATTCCCATCTAGCATGGCACACGTGCCCACAGTGCTTCAGAAACTGCTGCCCGGTAAGCTGCCCTTTGGAAGTCATAGCCCTCTGGAAAAACAGCGAGGCAATTATGTGCCCATTCCTAAAAGTCACTACCAGAACTTTAGTTGAGTGGACTACAATGAAATATGGGTAAGTGGCTGCAGAGAACAATTCTCCTCCAGAACCGCTCCCCTCCTCCGCATGAATGTTTCTACACCCTGAAATTAGGACTCTCAAATACACAGAAATGTTACGGGGCCTCAAAAAATATTTTTAATCCTTTTCCTTAACCTAAAGCAATTTCCTAGGACAGATTGGAAAAGGGTTGAATGATGTGCTGTATCATGCAATGATATTCCATGCAATTTATATATTATAGTAAGTCAGTACTGCACTATCAGCCTGTTTTGATATATGAAAAATGCTCAATCATCAGTTAACAGACTGCCCCATTCCTCCTGTGAAGGTAATTTGCCTATCACTGTTCACCTGAATTTGAATCAAAAGTTTATCTTCTATAGATGCTTGAGATTTTTCCTATCAGATTATCAATTTGTTTTAATAACTACTCTTTCTTCAGCATTCTTAGTTTTACCAATTTTATTAATGTAACATTTTTCACATGCAAATGTACATTGAGATACAGTTGTGTGTTCCTCAATGCAGTGTAATCCTGTTGACCTCATCTTCTTGAGGAAACATTGTCCCACAACAACTTAGATATGCCTTAATCTTTGGCAGAATTGGGATAATATATCACAACCCACTGACATCCAAATAAGAACAAGTTACACTGATAGTTTGATGAATGAAATGTTCAATAAATATCACATTTCCTGCCTAACTTTAATCAATGCTGACAGTTGAACAATTACACAGAGAAAGTGTTTACGTAAATAAAGCAGCTCTGTAGCCCAAAGTATTCAGTACTGGTGGTGATACTTACCTACACACACATAAAATGTTATGGAAAACTGTCTGAATGGACCTTGAGGGGGAAAAAAAATCCCATACGAAAACTATGCTCTATTTGTCTTGTTTAAATTAAATTAAATTCCTTCATTAAATGGGTTCTTGTGTCAAACTCTTGTCTTAATCTGCCCTGGTCATACAGGTATCAAAAGTATTACACACACAAAAGACACACAGAGACAAGCCATCTCCTGGCAATCTACGTACACCATGGGTTTTTTAAATGAGTTCTAACCCCAGCCTGACACCAGCTTCCTCAGTAGCGTTGGACAAATCAGCTGAATGGTTCTTGTTTGTCTGTCTTGTGTGACGTTGTGAGGGAAAACTAACACTTACCAAGTGCTCAATGACAGAAGCATGCGCTTGTGCTCCACACACTTTTACCATTGCTAGTACTACAATTTCCTCCCTCAATCTAAGCATTGATTTTTCATTACAAATATAAAGGCAGCAGTAAAGCCAGAGCATATGGCACTTTATGGTAGAGCAGTCTTTATGAAATTGCATTTCACAGCTACCATGTTACAGGCGCACTTGTCAAAACCTGGCTAACCTATATATTCACCTCCAAACAATCTTCATGACCTTGCCATATATAGTCTTATACTGGAAATTATTTGAAACTTTTAATTATTTGCTTAAATAAACTTAATCTTTAAAAAAATTGCCCCTGGCACCCAGCTGTTTCTGAAATACCCCCCCTCCCCCAAGCTTCATAAATCTTTTACAGAATACAAAGGCATGGAGATTGCAAGCTAGTTGATATCCTTAACATCTGCATGATCATTTGTTTTTAATTTAGCCAAGATAAATAATTTTTAAAGTTTTCTCTTTTATAATGAATATATGAGACAGCCTTTAAAAACTGGGGGTTTTTTGTTCATGTACCATAATACCTGGTTGTCTTTTTTCCTCAGTGCAACTATCAATGCTGGACTTACTCAAGTTCAGCAATAATGTATGCTTGTGTGATAGCCAGGTGCAGAGAGGTAGTTATAATAGGACATCTGGATAAAACAGAACAAAATAAGGCCGACTATTAACAGCATAATCTTAAGAGATCAATTGCATTTGCTGTTAAGCTTCAAAGATTCACTCACACAATTCACTATTTACAATGTTTTAGAGTCTGCAACAGACATTAAATTTGAACACTTTCGACTCCTAAAGCCTGAATTCTGCTGCCCTTGCTAGCAGATACTTTTTTTTTCTTAGCTACCACCAGGATGGGCACGTGGAGCCTCTCTGCCCATAGCCTCCACAACAGCACTGCAGGATGCCACACGGAGCGAGTGCGTGGTGCCCTCTTCTTCCTCTTCACTGCAGCCCTACCAAATCTATGTAAATCCATATTGATCTACTTCCCTGTCCACTATTCCTAACCTAGGCTGGGAAATATGCCAGTTTGGTGAGTTTCTGAATTTAGATATTACATGTTCTGATGAGAACAGCAGCAATTAATGTTACTAATATCTCATTATCCAGACAGGGATCTATTTAAGCTTAGAGCAACTAATCTCTCAGTCCCTGCTTCAGGCTCTCTTCAAATTCAGGCTGGCACCACTGCATGCACAAAATATGCCTGACTGTTTAAAGATTTCTGTGAAACCCTAATAAGTAGGGACTACCTGAAAAGAAAACAAACAAATAAATCTGAAAATCAGTAGAATAACTCTTCCTTTATATCACTTTTGCTTACTTCCCATCCTTTAGGAAACAATTATTTTGGAAGCCATAAAAGGAAGCTATTAATCACTGAAATGTCACGTCATCACTTTTTCAAAAGCCTTCCATAGAAAGACAGATATTTAAGATGGTGAAGTCCAATTAGCGTTTAAATATTTTAATCAGTAAAAGATGACAATTGGACTGGCCTAGATGCCAGCTCCCTAAGAACCATGCCTTTCATCACACATAGTCGCAGTTGCACTGATGTGTTACTGAACAGTAGTAAACATATCAGAACAGTAAGCGTCCACAACACAATCTGGGAGCTCTATAAACTTCAAATCTTTACCTTCTATGGCAGCAAAAGGAGTAACAGGAAATTAACAGCACGGAATGATTTGCTGAAGACCAGACCGATAATGATATATTTAAGATGCCTGTGATGAGACCCATGAGCTGGCAGAAAATGGCAACTGTGAATTCTGTGTGTTTGCATGTGACCTGAAACAGTTAACAATACTGATATTTAATCACCATAACTGTGATGAGGCAGAGGAAAAAAAAAAACTTCAACATTTTTTTTCCCAGTACCACTTGGCAGACAAGTGTACAGCAAGTGCATTTGCTGGAAGTGTTTATGCTTAAGGAATCGCTAACATTGCTAAGTTCCGTCTGTATCTTTCAGTGCAAAGACAGAGACAGAAAAGAAGTAGTTTCTAGAGGCTTTCTATTAGAAAGCCAATCTGGAAATGTCTGCATAATCAGGTAGTAACTTGGCCATAAATTCAGTGGTGCCTGAAAAATCTACTTGCTATTTATTGCAAATGAACAGCAGCAAGGCAAAAAAAAGTGTCAGAAATTATTTCATGAGCCATGAAAGAAAGCAGTCTTCACCAGCCATATCCACGCAGAGAGTACTTCACTCAGCTCTTCCTTCAGTTTCTCAACAAGATTTCAAACAAATTCTTCCAGGTCTTTTCAACACATCTGCTCCTGTTGCACTTAAGTGGGTGAAGCAAACACCCCTTATCAGCAGAGAACTCCTGTTTTCTGCAGGCATTAGCCAGACATGATGAACACATGTATCCCTCATGCAAGTTTTGCAGAGTGAACTACAGCCCCCACCTACAAATGCTGATGAAGAATCAGGTTCTGATGAATTTCAGATGATAACTTCTTCCATAGAAGCACAAGCCTGGGAGGAAGACAAGCAGTTCAAAACCAGCTGGTCTTCACAAGGCACATTTATAATCCCCACTAACAGACACATTTGGCTCTGTTATTTGTAAGGGCTCCCACCATGCCTTACCAGATTGTCCAACCAGTTCTGCTGATTGGGAGAGAAAAAATATTTTTGCTTAATAACAAAACTGAGCTGTGACACAGCAATGTGTTCATTCTCTCAGGATATTGACAGTGAGTTTTCCTGTCACCAGTATTCCATTTTCCACCATCCCACTTTTTTTTTTTTCCTGAACAGGTGATCTGGTAAGATACTGTATGCAAAAGAGATACCTGCATGATCCCATGCTGAACCAGTGCTCTCTCAGCAGATAGTTCTATTAAGCAACCAGTGAGTCAGTGACTGGCAGCAACATCGCCAAAACTAGTCTTGGATTCACCAACATCCAAACAAATGATGGAAAGGGGCCCATCTTTAGGCCATATATACTCACAGGAGACCAGGAAGTCCAGTTTCAGCCCAGGAAAAACAATGACTTGTCTGAGGGAGGTTTTTAAAGACTTTATTAGCTCCAGAATCTCACTCTCAGCGTAGAGGCCCTATCACAAACTAAGTTTTGCCATATCAGATGTAAAGAGCCACAGGTCCTGCTCTTGCCTTACTGTCTTTCAATGAATAACCCCTCTCACGCTGGGGATTCTTTCTGCATCTGAGAAACTTACAGCTTTGTATTAGGAAAATACATCAACAAGGTTCATTGCACTGCTTCGAACAGCTGCTTAATTCAATCTATTGTTTTTAATTTTTGCACATGCCTCCCATGTCTACTGATAATACAAAGGCACCACTAATTCTTCCCCAGAATTTATGAGGATGAGACTGGCAGCGGGTCCTGGTCTAAGTGCCTCTGGGTAGACCAATGCTCAGCTAGTAGAGAACTGGAGTATTTGTACAATCTGAGGCACTGCAGAGAGATGGGCTGATGATAGGAGTGATACTAGAACAAGCATGTGGGTGCAACAGACTTACCATCTGAAACCTGTACCTCTCTTATTTTGCTAAATAAAAGATTTTGGTGCAAGTCTGGGCCACTCTCAAGAAAAACTGAACACAAAGTGGTCGGTGACATCCCTGTATATAAGACAAAGTCTTTCTTGCTGTCCTTCTGATAAATAAGGAACAGCATAAACCTAAGAGGCAAAAACCCCACCACATTTCTGCAAGTAAACAATTAAAATAGCCCTAATGCCTTGGAACAGTAAGTATTGCCAAATGACTACCCTGGATGGTCCTTCCTCCACCTTCTGCAGCAGAAAGAACAGGGTTAAAACCAAACCAAAACAAAACATGGGGAAGAATGTGAGAACACCCTGACACAACAAGGACCCTTCAATCATTCCTGCTCCATTTTCATCTGACTGGCTGCTACAGGCACAGTAACTTTTTTATCACTAATCTGTTCTTTCCTCTCGATAATCTGCATCAAAACGTTGCTTATACTTAGTTCAATAATAGCTCTGGCCAATGAACACACAGAGACGGGAAGGACAGCATAGGAATTCAGCAGTACTGAGGAAAATTAATCCTACTAAACTTGGCAGTACATATCTCTTATGTAACCTGGGATTTAGAGGACAGTTTGATCATCTGGGAACATTAATGTGTTCTTCTCAGTACATTAAACAAAAATGGCAACTTTCCATGATAGATTTTCTTTTGTTTTTTAATGCGTAATGTCTCAGGCAAGGCATTCCATGCTAACAAGATATTTTTAGTATCAACAAAAATACTTTTATATGACAATTTAACTATACTGAAGTTGAATTCAACTATACCAACTTTAAAAGCTAAATTTAAGTGCTGCTTTGCCAAGATTGCCTTGAACTGCGGTGCATCTTAGAGGTGCAGGAGAGGGCTTGTGATCTAAATTTGAAGCAATGGGTCTCCAAAGCAAGGCTTGGAAAATGGGCTTTTTTGAAAGTTGACTGTTACATCAGCAAATTTTACCGAACTCAGGAACTGAACCTCTCACGATGCTAAGAAGGTGTCAAGAGTTACAAATGGAAGATCCAAAGCATGTACAACCCACTAGAAAAACAAACCACTATTTGTATCCACTATTAAAACAAAACCTGTCCTCCTTTTCCAACAAAAATACATTCTAACATGCAAAACCACCTGCCCGATAATAGGATACATGTGCATGAAAGCTCTGTTCACAAAATAATTATGAATAAAGGATCATACTATTTAAATCCCTATTGTTCTTAACTCAGTTACAAGATGAGGTAAGAGTTCATTCAGTGCCAATATTTAGAGTGCAATAAACATTCAATTCATACCATGTATTCAAGAATTACAAAGTCATGCTTTTGAAATAGAGATACTGGCAAGTTTTAGGGAGACAAGAAGTTTTATTCACAGAATAGCAAAAATCAGTCTTGTTGAACACCCCCATAAAGGATGCCACCTGAAATCACCATATACTCTGCTGACAAGTACTTGCTGCAAAACTTGAAGCCCGTGACAGACATTTTCTTCAATCCATACTAAGGATTCCATGATGTATTTGGGAACAAGTGGCCACCACCATGCGGAAATAACTTTGCAGGCTGCCAGCTATCACCAACTAGCTAATCTGTGTACCTCCATTCAATTGTTCAGGTAGGTGAAGCTTTTAAAATCAAAAGCAGCAGCATTCCTCTCTTCTTTTGGGGGACCCAGCTCATTCCACTACCCTGACAAAGCTTCTTAGTAAATACAAAATGCTGAAAAGAATTAACATTTTCGCAACTGCAGGATGTCAACACATTTGGAACAAGAAACTTGTGAGAAATGCCCAATAATGGATAGTTAAGGGTGACAGGAAATGTCAGGCAACTGCCTTCAGAGGGGTACTTGCAGCACACCCACAGCACAGCAGGAGCTAAAAGCAAAGAGAATATCTACATCCCCAGTATTATTTATTTTCTCCCACTAACACATAGTAACAACAGTGATTTTTCAGACTCCATTAGTCATGCAGTTGCCTCAGTAGTAGATATGAGAACAAAAGGAAACCTAAAACAGAGTATCTATTCATAGGGAAATTCCCATTGATAGTTTTTGTTACAGTCTTAAGAACGTTGCAAAAGCATGAGAGATTGCCAAGAGGAGATTGTCCGGAGGAGTAAACACTTAAATAGGTCTAGTTAAAACCCCACCATGAATTAAGAGTACCATTCTGTCCCTTAAAATGCATACACAGTGAACACTTACTACTCCCCATAACAGAAATTGCTTTCTTATGTAGAAACTAACCAAAGGACAAAAGGAATGCAGAGCCACACTCAGCCCCTCATATTCAGAAAGGCTCACTCCAAGTCTTATATCAAACCAACGTTGAAAAGAAGGCAATCTGTTTTGATCTTCAAATTTGACTTGTGTATAAGCAATTACACCATAGAATTCGAGAGTGAGTTTCAAACTAAGTATTTAAAAGCAGCCTAACTTAGGAAATTATGAGACTGAAACCTGGCATTGGAAATTGATGCTCATTATTTTATTGCCTTGGGCCACCAGATGCCCTATGTAAAGCCTTGTTAGAGGCTAACAAGGGAATAGCTGATCAGTCTTATTGCCAAAGTAAAAACTGGCAGAGTAACACACTAGATTTCAGTAGTTTAACAGTTTGTGATTTAACCAACCCTACTGCAGGCAGAAACAAAATTCAGCAGGACAATTACATTAAAATCTGAACAGCAATACTTACAGGGGAGAACGTGATAGTTTGGGGTGAGAGTAATTATAAATACCTATAAGCACAGAAGTAAATGAAGATACTACTTTAATGAGGTGATACAAGCTCATATTTTATACATCTACAAAATATTACTATCAGACAAGTAGAAGACTCAAGATACAGCAAAAGAATACAAGCGTTGATCTCAAAGATCTGTGTTATGATGGTAACATAGTTTCAACCTATCCACTAGGATCCTCTTATTCCCTTTGAACTTTATCAGTTCTGCAAACCATTACCTTTAAATATCAGTTAACATTAGTGCTAAAACAACAAAAATCAAATATTATGTACATTTTCTAGGCAAACAGTCAGGCTGTCTTTACGTCTCATCTCATTCCAAGTAAATTTATTATCTTCCAGAAAGTAATATTCAAATATGATTTAAGAGAAAAGTTACTGTACAAAGACACAGAAGCTAAAGTTCATAAAAAGACCAGTCAATACAATTAGACAGAAGTTTGCTTGTAGTTCTTTGTATCCAAGACCTTCTTGCCACACATTGAGCAGATGCCTGTAAGTACACAACAGGTGTGTAAATTATTTTAAAATCATTAAAGTTTTTCTTCAAGAACATAGTTGCTATGTTTTTGTAAAAATCATTTTCAAAAAACTGCTTCAGTGCGCTTTCACTGACAATCTATATGTGCATTTTCTCACCACATACTGCAAATTCAAAAGTACTAATACAACTTCTAATACAAATTAGTATTTGCAGCATATGTGTAATACTGCCACTAAAAAAAAAAAAAAAAGCTCTATTTTGAGAGCATTATGATTCACAACACTACTCAAAGCCTCTGTAATTTGCTGGCACATTGAAAGAGAGCCAGCAAAGGCTCCCATCTGGCAAACAGGTTAAAATGGTGTATTACCAAACTTTTTAAGTCCTGTAGCCAAACCAAGGCCTGAGATGGACAGAAAGTACCTAGACTAAGAAAATAGAGTCACCAACAAACTAATCACTAAATGGAAGATTAACAGGTGGGGAGCTTCAGATAATTCAGTAAGTTCAGAAGAATACAGTTTCTGAGAATTAAGCTATTTATAGAGCAGTAGAATTAAGAAACAATGGACACCAAGAACACTTGGGAGTTGACCACTGATGTCCCAGAGCACTTTGTCCTATACCCAGAGAGCGGCAAATCAGAAGACTAGAGCAGCAAAAAGTACACAAGTCTGGCAGAGGGGCAGGTTGTCTCAATGCTTCCCTTTTCTTCTAAAGCACAAAGGTGATAAATCTTTTGTCTGGTAGGGTCACATCTCGTTTTACAAGACCACTCATCAGCAGACAAAAAAAAACGTGAAGTGGCAGCTATTCCTGTTAATTCTCTCCAAATCGTGTGCTTTCATCTACTGACATCATGTAACTGCACACATATCTATAAGTCCATTAGGAAAGAGAACAGCAGGGAACATGCCACATGATTGACTCTGGAGAGCAAAATCTGGCCCATGAACTGTTCACCTGAGGCCTAAATTGAGAAGTAATTAACTTTAGACTGCCTCTCAACTTCAGAGATATGCAACAGTTGAAGCACTAAGCCACATGACTGCATTTGCTTCAAAAAACATGCCACAACCACATCTTTGATGGTCAGAACTAGAACCTAAAGCATTTAGTTATGGATTTTATGAAAAAAAAAAAAAAACAACAGATTCAACCTGGAAGGATACACAAGCAGACTAAGACGAAATCCCGAAGCCCACCCAAACCAGCCATAAGTTTAAGAAAGAGAACGAGGTTCTACCATATGGGATTCAGGCAGCCATCTGGTGAGCATCCACCAACTAGAAAAGGCAACCCTCCTACAGCACGCTGCTAAACCACTGACTCAGTGACACACTACACATTTACAAAATAATTAAGGTAATTTCACAAACAAAACTTACTACTGGTTAGCTGTAGCTCTACAGCTAACAATTAGTTCACCGCATGTCTGTGTGCTATGTGGATTCCTCAGTATTAACAACGTAACTGAGTTCACGTTGCTTTTTATCCCCCATCTGGGAATTAAAAGTTTGAGCCCTTTTGCTTACCTACTCAAAATCACAAGACTAGTAGAAGTTCTATATCCTTAAGGCTCTCCATCAAATTTGCTTGAAATTGATTCCCCCCCCCC